>ERZ808037.819-NODE-819-length-24848-cov-12.002947_pt1 | contig 24848 bp, 17 predicted proteins | sample MGYA00380190_ERZ808037 | MGnify/ENA primary metagenome ERZ808037 (study PRJEB31490, sample SAMN06133399) | mouse gut metagenome | isolation source: J9 | host: mice | place: China: Chengdu | collected 2015-05 ... | reverse complement strand
CAGCAATAATTTAAATACAAGATAGATAAATAGCTCACCCTTGGTGGGCTATTTTTTTTGCTAAGATATAAGCCTACTACCACTCAATTAGGATGAGGTACTATCATGAAAGGATTCAAGAATGACAACCAGCATAAGCGATTTGGTATCGCTAAGCTCATAGCTTTATCGCTTACTACGGGTTTACTGGTGACAGGTTGTATGATTACAGAGGATTCCAACTCACCTAACACCCAGACGCCTACCCCAACTACTACGCTGCCCGATGCTCACAACGTCAAAGCAGCACAGTGTGGCCCATTTACACCAGAGAAAGCAGAGGTCATGTGTACCATGCAATATGACCCTGTTTGTGTTAAACACAAAGCCCCTGATGGTCAAATCAGCTACAAGACTGCGGGCAATGCTTGTACTGCCTGCACCACACCCACAGCCATTAGCCATACTCCCGGTGAATGTGGTACAGGACTGCCTACTCACTAATTAAATTTGAAATAAAGTAAAAAACAAAAAGGCCAATTCGATGGAATTGGCCTTTTTTATTGTTTATATAAATAAACGGATACTAGTAGTTTTATTGAAAATTAGTCACCAGAAACAATCTTCGGCGGACCCTTCAATAACTCTTCATCCACGAACTCATCGGCTGTGTTATGTTCAGCAGACTCTTCGGTGATAAACCTTAGCTGAGCACGATATAAGATCAGTCTATCGCGACTTAAGCCACGCATTAATGAGTACATCATCACCACTATCACCACAGCAAAGGGGAAACCTGCCACAATAGCTGCAGCCTGTAGTGCACCTAACCCACCAGCTGCCAATAAGATAGCCGCTACCAAACCTTGCGTCACTGCCCAAAATAGACGCTGAATTTTAGGAGGGTTGGCATCACCACCTGAAGTTAGCATATCAATCACGAAGCTGGCTGAGTCCGATGAGGTCACAAACCACAGGACAATCATAATGATAATCAGCATAGTCGTAGCTTTAGTGAAAGGATAAAACTCCATTAGCTTAAAGATAGCATTACCATAATCATTTTGTACTACTTCGATAAAGCCTGGATTTCCTAACAGCTCCATATTCACTGCCACACCACCAAAGGTTGTGAACCAGAAGAATAAGATGGCCATAGGAACAAACAGTACCCCAAGTAAGAACTCACGAATGGTACGACCACGGCTGATACGGGCAATAAATACCCCCACAAATGGAGACCAACTTACCCACCATGCCCAGTAGAAAATAGTCCAAGCCGATTGCCAATCTGTCTTAGAATAAGCTTCATTCCAAAATGCCAGTTGTACGATATTTTGGACATAGTTACCAATATTTTCTACAAAACTATCGATGATATATTGAGTAGGACCCAATACAAAAGCGAACGTCAGCAATAAGAAAGTAAGTAAAATATTAATATCACTTAACCGCTTAATACCTTTATCCAAGCCCATCATTAATGAGCCACAGGCCAATAAAGTAATCATAGCGATTAAGATAATTTGTGCCGTAATGTTATTGGGTAGACCAAAAAGACCTTCTAGACCTGAGTTGATCTGCAGCACCCCTAGGCCTAAGGTTGTAACCACCCCGAACATAGTACCGAATACGGCTAACGTATCTACGGTATGGCCCCAACGGCCATTAATTCTTTTACCCAAAATAGGATATAAAGCGGAACGTATCGCTAAGGGTAACCCACGGCGAAAGTGGAAATAAGCCAAAGCCAGTGCCACAAAGGCATAAATTGCCCAAGCATGTATCCCGTAGTGTAAAAAAGAGATGTTCATTGCTTGCTTAGCAGCTTCAACAGTTTCTTTTTCACCCAGCGGCGGTGCCATGAAGTGATACACAGGTTCGGCAGTACCCCAGTACATAATACCGATACCAATACCTGCAGAGAAAAGCATACCTATCCATGAAGGTAGACTATATTGTGGTGCTTCAGTCTGATGCCCAAGCCTAATATCTCCGTATCTACTAAAAATTAGATACAGACAGATCACTACAGCAGCATTCATCACGACGATAAAGAACCACCCAAATCTGTGGGTAATAAAGCTTTGCATTTCAGTAAACAGCGTATTCGCCATTTCCTGAAACAATGCCCCAAATATAATAAAACCAAGAATCAATACAACTGAGGCTATAAATACAGGCTTATTAACCTTAGGAAATGGTCCTAAACGCCCAGTTTTTAACTCACTCATTTGTGTTTTACCTGTCAAAAAAGAAATCACTGTATCAACGCAAAGCCTGTATAGCAATTTAAGTCACAGCTTTACATCAATAAGTTAACAAATGTTAATTGCATAATTGATTTTTTTTGTGAAAAAGGGTCTATATTTTTTATTTTCTAAATTATTAAATTCTACTAAAAGATAATGATTATATATAACAATAAAATAGCCATAAAAAAAGACCCAGTATTTAATACTGGGCCTTTTTTTTACTTATGAGTTATGAATACAGCAACAGGTTTTAAGTATTAGAACTTAGCTGCACTGCTTATTAATTTCAGCCAATAGCCATTTGCCATTTTTTTCATTGAAGAAAGGGTTTAGCTTTTCAGGATTTAAAGATTGAATCTGACAAATCTCATTAGCAATGTCATTATGCGCAAAGGCTTTGTCTAACCAGCGCTTACTAGAAACCTTATCGCCCATTTTGGCATAATCCATAGCGGCTAACAGCTCACTTAGGGCTAAGTCTTCAACCTCTTCGGTTAAGAAAGTTTTAGCACTTTCAAGAAGTTTGTCTTCATTGAAGTCTTGATATCTTAAGTCAGTCAGTTTTAGTAGCTGAGTAAAATATAGACTCTCATCACGCTCAAGCACTTCAAGCAAAGCTTTCTCAGTTTCAATTACACTGAGACTTTCTGACGACTTTTTATCAGTCTGAGGCTTATCGCTTAATTGAGTGGTCATTTCTTTTAACCAAGGTAGAGAAGCCACAGCTTTATCTAATGATTGTCTAACGTCTCTGTTGTTGGCTTCAGCCTGAGCTAAGAAAATTAAAGTTTGATTCAATAGCAGTTCTTTTTTCTTAGGCTTTTGATCTAATTCAGTAGAATAGTTTTGTAAATAGTCGGTGAGTTGACCCACAGTAGCAATCAAAGCTCTATTGGTCATTAAGGTTTTTACCATCGCATCGCCATTAGCAAAAGCGATAGGTTCATTTAGCCATTGGTTCCAAATATCGTTAGCTTGTAGCCACAGTTGAACATCTTGCTCTTCGCCTGCAATCAGACCGTGACGCACATAACTAAAGAACAAGGCTTGCTGGGCATAAAGTAAGTTAGATAAGGCCTCTCTTTTATCTGCTTCAGCTAAGTTGGGGTTATTTAACTCATTTTGAGCAGCTTCGACTTTTACTTGATTCATTTGCTCAACTATCGCAAGAGCTTGTTGTTTACACTCAACAGACTCAGTTTGCTCAAGTTGATTGGCCAAATCGATACGGTTACTGCTTTTATCAAACAGTTGATCATAGCTTAGTGTTTGACTCGAAAACTTCTTGATTTCAGGTTCGATTAGCTTTTTATAATCATCACTACAAGCGTTAATAGCTTGTGCCCAACTCGCCGTATCTAATTGACTGGCGGTAGTTGTGATCTGCGCTTTATTTGCCTCAGTCACAACAGAGGTTTTTTCATTAGAATTTGAGGTTTCTGACGGTAAGGTGCTGCAAGCAGAAGCAGCAAAAACCGTAGCCAGCAATACAACACTTAATTTGGTTTTTTTAAAAGGGGTGCCTAAAGTCATTATTTATTCCTTACGGATTGGACAGTGAGTGATTAGAAAATCTATAGACAGATAAGCGAATATCTTTTTACTTATAACCATAAATTGTAAGCTGACATGATAAACAATGCCCACTAGGTAAGCAATATCCATACTAATATAATGGCGTTTTATGAGCGTATATTCTCTATTAATTATGTACTCATCCTTTAAAATTAACAGACAGCAAAAACCCCTCACCTACTTTGGTAGATAAGGGGTTCTTTTTAACAAAAGACTAAGTAGATTGTCGTTTTACCTATCGGTATTTATGCTTTAGAAAAAAGTAAGTTATCTTCTTCATCCACATCGACAACGATGGTATCACCCGCTACAAACTCTCCTGAAAGCAGTTTCAGTGACAATGGGTTTTCAATCTGCTGCTGGATAGCACGTTTAAGAGGGCGTGCTCCATATACAGGATCATAACCCACCGCTACTAGCATGTGCATGGCATCTGGTGACAACTTGATGTCCATTTCACGCTCTTTGAGGCGATCACGCAGACGGTCTAACTGAATTTCAGCAATACCGGCCATCTGTGACATACCCAGTGGGTGGAATACCACAATCTCATCAATACGGTTCACAAACTCTGGGCGGAAGTGCTGACCCACAGATTCCATAACCGCAGATTTAATCTCTTCGTAGTCATCTCCTGCCATTTCTTGAATCTTGTGAGATCCCAAGTTACTGGTCATGATGATAACCGTATTTTTGAAGTCAACCACGCGGCCTTGTGAGTCGGTTAGGCGGCCGTCATCCAATACTTGCAGTAGAATGTTAAACACATCAGGGTGCGCTTTTTCTACCTCATCAAACAAGATGACGCTGTATGGCTTACGACGAACGGCTTCGGTTAATACACCACCCTCTTCATAACCCACATAACCTGGAGGTGCACCCACCAAACGGCTCACACTGTGCTTCTCCATGAACTCACTCATGTCGATACGCACCATGGCATCCTCAGAGTCAAACAAGAAGTTCGCCAATGATTTGGTCAGCTCAGTTTTACCCACCCCAGTTGGACCTAAGAATAGGAACGAACCTGAGGGACGGTTTGGATCCGATAGACCCGCACGGCTACGACGTACCGCATTGGCCACAGACTGTACTGCTTCATCCTGACCTACCACACGCTCATGTAGACGCTCTTCCATCGCTAGCATCTTCTCACGCTCACCTTGCAGCATTCTATTGACAGGGATACCCGTCGCAGCAGCCACAACTTCAGCGATTTCATTATCTGTTACTTTATTACGAAGCAATTTAATTTCATCGCCTTCACCAGACTGCTGTTTTTGTTCAGCCAAGTCAGATTCCGTAATACGCTTCTCTAACTGCGGAATGGTCTCATACTGCAGCTTACTCATGGTCTCATAGTCGCCTTCACGACTGGCTTTGTCATAAGCAATACGGGCTTTATCTAGCTCGTCTTTTAGCTGCTGACTGCCTTTAACTAGTGCTTTTTCTGCTTGCCAGATCTCATTTAGATTGGCATATTCTTTTTCAAGCTCTTCAATTTGCTCATCTAATAGCTGACGTTCCGCTTGAGCACCAGCGTCTTCTTCGTTTTTCAAAACCTCACGCTGCATTTTTAGCTGAATTAAACGGCTATCTAACTTACCTAAGGCTTCAGGCTTACTGTCCATCTCCATACGCAGACGGCTTGCTGCCTCGTCCACCAAGTCAATCGCTTTGTCTGGCAGCTTACGGTCAGTAATGTAACGATGACTCATACGCGCAGCAGCAATAATAGCACTGTCCTGAATATCAACACCGTGGTGCAATTCATAACGCTCTTTTAGACCGCGTAAGATTGCAATGGTGTCTTCAACCGTTGGCTCATCGACCAGTACTTTTTGGAAACGGCGCTCTAAAGCTGCATCTTTTTCGATATATTGACGGTACTCATCAAGCGTGGTTGCACCCACACAGTGCAGCTCGCCACGGGCTAGCGCTGGCTTTAACATGTTACCGGCATCCATAGCACCGTCAGTCTTACCTGCCCCAACCATGGTATGTAGCTCGTCAATAAATAGGATGACGTTACCTTCTTGCTTAGCCAAGTCATTTAGAACGTTTTTTAAGCGCTCTTCAAATTCACCACGATACTTAGCACCGGCAATCAGTGCGCCTAAGTCTAATGACAAGACTTCTTTATGACGTAAGCCTTCTGGTACATCCCCATTCACAATTTTCTGTGCTAAGCCTTCAACAATAGCCGTTTTACCCACACCCGGCTCACCAATCAACACTGGGTTGTTTTTGGTACGGCGAGACAATACTTGAATGGTACGACGAATTTCTTCATCACGACCAATCACTGGGTCCAGCTTACCCATCTCAGCACGTTCTGTAAGGTTAACAGTATATTTATTTAATGCATCACGTTGGTCTTCAGCGTTTTGACTGTCCACGGTTTGCTCTCCACGAAGTTGTTCAATAACGGCTTTTAGTTTCTCTGAAGTAACCCCTGCCTCTTTAAAAATCTTCTTAGTATCGCCTTGTTCTGCCAAAATTAGCATGACCCACTCAGTAGCAATGTATTCATCCCCTGCTTTTTGAGCTTGACGGTCGGCTAAGTTTAAAATGCGAACGGACTCTGCATTTAAATTAACCTCTCCGGTTGGGTTGGCGATTACCGCTTCGTTTTCTAAAGCTTTAGCAACCCCGTTTTTTAGCGCTGGGATGCTAGCCCCTGCCTGTTGGCACACAGAAATATTTGACTCATCTTCTAACAGGGCGGCCATAATATGAATCGGGCTAATACTGGTATGGTCTCGACCAATAGCCAGACTTTGCGCTTGTTGCAAAGCCGCCTGTAATTTTTGAGTGAACTTTTCAAATCTCATCGAGTTATCCTTATAATAATTTATACTTTTTATATCGGTTTATCTTAAGCAACTTTCAAGTACTTTTGGCTGAAAAATCACCTTAGCCAGCACCCTTGCTTTGCTTGTTTCTGATATCTATATGCTGTCTAAACGGTTTGATTTCAAGTCAAAATTCATTATTTTTATCACTGTCAACATCTTTAGATGACTACCAAGTAATGCACTGAGCATAAAAAAGCCCGTAGTCAACGCTAACACGTCGGTACGGGCTTTACTGCCTAACTTTGGTTAAATAGTATAAGGCCAGAGAGATACCTGTTCACCTCCACTTACTGAGGCATCTGACAAATCACTAAACCTTCTTCTACGGTCACCTGCGCCCCTGCTAACTGACATTCTTTTACCAAATGTGAGCGGCTGGCTTGCCAACCTGCATAGAAGCTGACCACACAAAGTAGCAGTATAAATAGCTTTGTTTTCGAGTTTTTTAGAATTTCAGGTTTATCAGGCCCTGGTTTTTGATTCTCCTGAGTTAAAGGACTAGAACTCAAGCTTACCTCCTTTTTCAACAGCCGCTTTATAGGCAGCTCTGCCCTGACAGCGCTTTAACCAATTTAAAATATTATTATATCGAACTTCATCAAGTCCAGGTCCTGCATTGGCCGCTTCAATAAAAAAGCCCATTTGTACATCTGCTGCACTAAACTCGCTGCCTGCAAACCACTTGTCATTTGACAGCTTTTCTTCGGTTAAATCCAACGCTATTCTAATATTTTTACTGATCATCACCGCTTCAACTTGCTTACGAATACCTTTGGCTATCGGCTTAATTAAAGTTGGCGAGCGCTCAACCACTTTATTAAACACTAAGCGCATTACCAAAGCTGGCATGGCTGAAGCTTCTGCATAATGCATCCAGAAGTCATAATCACGCCACGCCTGACTCTCTGCATCTAGCTTAGGATGAAGCTTATATTCTGTGTCATATTTGGCCATTAAATAATCAATGATGTGACCTGACTCTATTAGACATGTCTTTTGCTCTGGGTCTTTTGGATTAAGTCCCTTAACTTCTAAGATAGGAGACTTCCCCGAAGGATGGACGCGCTCTAAGCTTTTGGGTGCCAAATAAGACTTAGTACGCTCATATCTGGTGAGTTGATACTCCACACCAAGCTCTTCTAATAGCCACAAAATACGAAATGATCGAGAGTTTTCTAAATGATGTAAATGTAAATCTGACATAAACTTTCCTTAACTTGTGGACAAAAAAAATGCCAACATATTTATGTCGGCATTCTATAGCTTAATCACGACAACTCATAGGGGTTATTTGTTAACCTATGCTGTATAACAGCTTAAAGACAACGCTTAGTACTAATCAAATAGTAGTTATCAAATAAACCCTATCAAACTACTGATCGTCTTCTACACTCTCATCAGCTTCTGTATCGATACTCTGATTTTCTAAAGCCTCAGTAGCATCGTCCGCCAATAAGCCTTCATCCTTCATGGCTTCAACAATCTCATCCTCCTCACCACTGTCTTCGACTCGAGCCATAGCAACTAAAGCTTCATCGTTAGCCAAGCGGATCAAAGTTACCCCTTGAGTATTACGACCTGAAGTGGCTACTTGAGCAACTGGCGTACGTACCAAGGTACCTTTGTTAGAAATTAAGATAATATCGTCTTCAGGGTGAACCTTCGTGGCACGAACTAATGCCCCATTACGCTCACTGGTCTTAATGGCGATCACACCACCACCACCGCGGTTCTGAGCATTAAACTCATCAACCGGTGTACGCTTACCATAACCGTTTTCACAAGCAATTAAGATTTCTTTGACGTCATCTTCAATGACTACCAAAGACTTGATGAATTCATTTTCAGCAATGCGCATACCACGCACACCTTTGGCAGTACGGCCCATAACACGAGCATCTTTTTCATCAAAGCGAATGGCTTTACCACTAGAAGCAAATAACATTACTTGCTGCTCACCATTGGTGATACGGGCAGAAACCAGCTTGTCACCTTCTTCTAAGCCAATAGCAATCAGACCATTTGAACGGATGTTAGCAAATTGTGATAACTCTACGCGCTTAACGGTACCGTTAGCTGTGGCAAAGAACACAAAGCGGCTGTCAATTTCTTCTGATAAATTAGGAATTGGCAAGATGGTGGTAACTGCCTCATCTGGCTCAAGACCAATAATATTGACCAGTGGACGACCTCGAGAGCCACGACTCGCGATTGGCACTTCAAAGCCTCTTAGGCTAAACACACGCCCATTGTCCGTAAAACACAATACCGTAGCATGGGTTGAGGTCACTACCAGATGATCAATCACGTCATCTTCTTTCATCGCTGTGGCAGACTTACCTTTACCACCGCGTTTTTGTGCCACATAATCACTGATTGGCTGAGTTTTTGCATAACCGGTACGAGACACAGTTAACACAACCGTTTGCTCAGGAATTAGGTCTTCACGGCTAAAGTCTGTGCGAGAGTCTACGATATCTGTGCGACGCTCATCACCGAAGTTCTCTAAAATCTCATGCATCTCATTTTTGATAACCATCATTAGCTTATCAAAGTCAGCTAAAATTGATTCTAGTTCAGCGATTTGACGCAATAAATCTTGATACTCTTCAGTAAGTTTGTCTTGTTCAAGACCCGTTAAACGGTGCAGCTGCATCTCTAAGATGGCGTTAACCTGCTCAAGAGATAAGCGGTAGTTGTTGCCATTATCAATAAGACCAAATGGCTTCTTCAGATCTTCGCCTTCAATAAACTCAGGACGCACTGAACGCAAGTCACCTGCCGCTAAAGTACCACGGCCTGCCGCTTGCAGCATAGCAACCACAGTGCCTGAGTCCCAAATTTGCTCTAACAGCTTCTCGCGGGCTTCACCACGGTTAGCCGACTCTTTAATGGTGGCAATAATGTCATCAATGTTGGCTAGAGCAACCGTCAAGCCTTCCAATAGGTGACCACGTGCTTTGGCTTTGTTTAGCTCAAAAATTGTACGGCGGGTCACTACTTCTTGACGGTGACGCACGAACGCTGCGATTAATTGACGCAGTGTCATTAGCTTTGGCTGACCGTTATCTAGGGCAACCATATTGATGCTAAAGCTTGATTCTAGTGGCGTCTGTAAGAACAAGTTGTTAACGATAACCTCTGCCACTTCACCGCGGCGAAGGTCAATAGCAATACGCATACCGTCTTTATCAGACTCATCACGAATCTCAGAAATGCCTTCAATCTTTTTATCACGCACCAGTTCTGCAATACGCTCAATCAGCTTGGCTTTGTTTGACTGATAAGGAATTTCAGTAAATACAATGCGCTCACGATCGCGATTAACCCCAGTATCGCTCATCGGCTCGATGTGATAGCGGCCACGAATATGTAGACGGCCTTTACCCGTACGATAAGCATCTACGATCCCAGCACGGCCATAGATAATACCACCGGTAGGGAAATCAGGACCTGAGATGTAGTTGGTCAGCTCTTCACTTGAAATGTTTGGATTATCGGCATAAGCCAAGCACGCATTTAGCACCTCAGTTAGGTTATGCGGCGCCATATTGGTCGCCATACCGACCGCAATACCAGTCGCACCGTTCACCAATAAGTTAGGAATACGAGCCGGCAACACACTAGGCATGCGCTCAGAGCCATCGTAGTTGTCTTCCCAGTCTACTGTGTCTTTTTCAAGGTCAGCAAGCATCTGGTGGGTCAGCTTCGTCATACGTACTTCGGTATAACGCATCGCAGCGGCAGGGTCATCATCGATTGAACCGAAGTTACCTTGACCATCGACCATTGGATAACGCAAACTGAAATCCTGTGCCATACGGACAATGGCATCATAAACCGCAGTATCACCATGAGGGTGATATTTACCAATTACGTCACCGACCACACGGGCAGATTTTTTATAAGGCTTATTGTAATCATTGGAGAGCTGATGCATGGCGTACATGATGCGGCGATGCACAGGTTTTAGACCATCTCGTACATCAGGTAAAGCTCTAGATACAATAACGCTCATCGCATAATCGAGATAAGATTGTTTCATCTCATCTACGATAGCAATAGGACTGACCGAATCACTCATACATACCTCTCCATGTTGGCAGCTGACTTTCTTGGTGAAGGTTATCAATGCCCCTTCAAAGAAAAGAAACTGCAAACTATTTTTTAATTTTTTATACCAATAATAACCTGCCGTATTTTAGCATAAATTACGCCTAAACGGGCGGTTTTACTGACATTAACTCGCAATTCCTTAGTGAAATTAGCGTTTTTTTACCGATTAAAATACCCAGCCAATTTTCACCCTCACAGTTAGGATAATATTACTTGGTAAAATCAAATAGGTTGGTTACAATCAAGGCTTTTTTATCCCTGATTCAGCACAAATTTAACCCCATTATCTTAATTGACTCACTTAGGTAACTTCACATGACAGCAGCAGAAGATCGTAACTTTGACCCCATTACTGAGCATTTTGTCAAAAAGGTTTATGGCGGGCTAAAAGGCGACATCAGATTGGCCGTATTAAAACGTGATCTTAGTGCTGTCGTCTCCGAGTTATCACAGCAGCTCAATCGCCCACTAAAAATATTGGATGTTGGTGCAGGTTTGGCACAGTTGTCTATTGAATTGGCCACCCAAGGTCATAGTGTGACTATCAATGATATCTCTGACAACATGCTTACTGAAGCTAAGACTCAGGCCAAGCAGCTGGGTGTCATTGAAGATATTGAGTGGCTAGTTTGTCCGTACCAAGAATTAGACAGCAAGCTCCCCTCTGAGTCTGTGGCGGGCTTTGATTTGATTTTATGTCATGCTTTGCTGGAATGGCTTGGTGAACCCAAACAAATTATGCCCTTTTTTAAGAAGTGGCTGGCCCCTACTGGGGTTTTGTCTTTGTGTTTTTACAACCCTGCCAGCTTTGTGTATCGCAATCTAATTATGGGCAACTTTAATCTATTAAATAATCCTGACTTTAAATCAGACAATAAAAAAAGCCTTACTCCCAATAACCCAGTCAGCTACGAAGAAGTAGAAGGTTGGCTTACAGAGCAAGGCTTTAGTATCAATAAAGTTAGTGGTCTAAGGGTATTTCATGATTATGCCCCTTTAAAGCGAGGCGGACACAGCCATCCAGAAGCGGTCATTGAAATGGAGCTGCGTTACTCAGACCAAGCCCCTTATAAATGGCTAGGACGTTATATTCATGTGCTGGCGCTAAATACGCTGCCAAGTGGTGACATCTAATTCACTGCCTTGAAACAGCACCACATGAGCCATTAAAGGACGAAAACCTATCATCGAGCCCACAGGGTGGTCATGGTGACTTGAAATCAGTGACAATACCTCTTCGCCATTATCTAGGCGTAAACGATATAAGAAGTTGGCCCCGCGGAAAACGCGCTCAACCACCATGGCCTGCTGCGGACTGTGATCATCATGGACGATGTCATCAGGACGAATTAACACTTTAATTTTGGTTCCATTAGGGAAGTCATATTCACACACTTCCCCTTGAGCAAAATAAGTTTCATAATCCATTTCGTGATAATGAGAGTGAATCGGCTCAGGATAACGTTTAATATCCCCCAAAGCAGTCTTGATAATTCCCTGCTCGATGATGCCATCAATCATTGCCCCCTCTCCGATGAACTCAGCAATAAAGGGGCTACTAGGCTCATGATATAACTCATCTGGGGTTGCCCATTGTGCTAACTTGCCTTTATGCATCACCCCTATTTTATCGGCTATCGCAAACGCTTCATGCTGATCGTGAGTCACCAAAATAGCAGTGGTATTGGTTCGCTTTAGAATATCACGCACTTTGGCGGCCAACGACTCTCTAAGCATCATATCTAAGTTTGAAAATGGCTCATCGAGTAATAATAGCTCAGGCTTAGGGGCCAGTGCTCGAGCCAAAGCAATTCGTTGCTGCTGACCCCCAGAAAGTTGATTGATGCGCTTATCGGCATGTTCGCTTAGTTCAACCAGCTCTAGCATTTCTTTAATGCGTGCTACCCTTTCTGCCTTGTTCCAGCGGTGCAAACCAAAGCCAATATTTTCACTTACTGTCAGATGACTAAATAAAGCGTAATCCTGAAATACCATGCCCATATCGCGTTTAGCTGGCACGACTTGAACCTTGATTTTGCCTTGGTTGATATCCGTCAAAGTCTTACCGTTTAGGACCACTTTGCCGTTTTGAGGTGTCTCAAGCCCAGCAATAGCTCGAAGTGCTGTCGTTTTACCACAGCCACTAAATCCAAGCAGACAGCCAATCTCCCCTTGCTCTAATTGCATAGATAATGACTTTACTACCTCAGTCTCGCCGAAGCTGACACTGATATTATCTAACATCAAATAGTGTGAATTTAATTGAGACTGTTGAGCTGAGGTTGACTGCATCGAATTCACCATTTTTTGCTTAGGCTATTATAGAGTAAGAGGTAGTAAAACAAGCTTTGAGGCATAATACTGAAATGAGTTTAACTCTTATCAGACTGAGTAATTAATAAAATAACAGGAATCAAGCCTACCAAAACGATAGTCAAACTCGGTAAGGCGGCACGTTCATACATCCCTTCAGAAGTCATTTCAAACACCCTTACGGCTAATGTATCCCAGCCTTGGCGGCGGGTCATTAAGGTAATAGGCATCTCTTTGGTGACTTCAACAAATACCATAATTAAGGCGGTAAATACTCCTGGACTAATTACCGGTAAATAAACTTTACGCCAGCGCTGCCAACGATTGGTGGTCAATAGCTGTGCGGCTTGCTCTTGGCTTGGGGTCAGTCTGTTTAACTGTCTATCAATAGGCTGAAAGCCAACAGTCATAAAGCGAGTAGCCAGTGCCAATAACATCACAATCACACTACCACTAAACACCTGAGCACTGGTAATGTTCTGGGAAATTAATAGGTTATCTAACCAAGCGATGGGAATAAACACCCCAACTGCCAGTACCGTTCCAGGAACCGCATACCCTAAGTTGGCCATAGAAACTAACAGCTGATTGCTGCGGCTAGGATAATGACGTAATAACCAAGCCACCAGCAATGCCACGGCTGCGATAGCTGTGGCAGTAGTGCCTGCGATTAATACTGTGTTTTTAACAAAGCCCCAATAACGAGCATCTAAGTCAATATGATAGTTTTTCACCACCCAGATTAACAGCTGAGTCATGGGCAGGCCAAAAGCCAGAATAAAAATAAAACTACAGAATACAACTGCCCATAGGTTACGAAGCCCGGTTAGCTTCTCACGTTGCCGACTGCCTGCACTGGGCAAATAGCTGCGTTTTTTCTGCCAATAGCGTTCTAAAAGCAAAATAATAAACACCGTAACAATCAGCAATGCGGCCAGCTGTGCGGCTGTGGTTAGACTAAAAAAGCCAAACCAAGATTTATAAATGGCTGTGGTAAAGGTGTCTAAATTAAAGACAGACACCGCACCAAAGTCAGCTAAAGTTTCCATCCAAGTTAATAACAGGCCGCCCACTACCCAAGGCATAGCTTGAGGTAAAGCCACTTTAAAGAAAGATTTATTGCGAGTAAGGCCCAGCATTTGACCGGCTTCTAGTGCTCGTTGACCTTGAGACAAAAAGGCTTGTCTGGTTAGAAGATAGACGTAAGGATAGAAAACTAAGGAGAGAATGAGACCAGCGCCCCAGACACTGCGGATGTTAGGGATAGACCAACTAAGGCCCATGTCTCTAAGAGAGGTCTGAATAAAGCCGCTGTAATCTAGCAGCCCTACACTGACGAATGCCAATACATAGGCAGGAATGGCAAAAGGTAACATCAATGCCCAGACAAAAAATCTTTGCCCTGTAAAGCGATACATGCTTGTCAGCCAGGCCAAATAAGTGCCTAGGCTACCCGCCAATACCGTTACCAGTGCTAAGATCAGTATCGTATTTTTTATGACTTGAGGTAAGACGAACTCGGCTAAGTGCGACCAAATGTCTGCCATAGGCTCGAGCCACGAGCGCATGACAATGATCACCGGAATTAACATAAATAGCGAAACCAGTGCTAACACTGATTTCGCCAATACTGACCCTTTAGAAATATTTGCTTTCATAAAGCCCTATTGCAAAGTTTAAGGGCTACCTATGACAGGAGCCCTTACTTTCAGCAGTTATTTATGGTTTTGTTATATAGCATTAAACTACCTTGATATATATAACCTTTTGATAAATCTGAGCTAAGATTTACTTATTCGTAGCCTGCACGGTCCATTAACTGTACCGCTTCAGCTTGGCGCTGACCGAAGATGCTAACATTAATATTGTCTTGGTTGAAGCTACCCCATGAGCGAAGCATGTCTGACTCATCAACACCTTCTTTTACTGGGAACTCTTTATCACTGCTAGCATACTTGCCTTGAGCCGTATCTGAAGACAACCATTCAATTAGCTTACGAGCGCCTTCTACGTTATCAGAGTTCTTAATGATACCTGCGCCTGATACGTTTACGTGAGTACCGGTTGCTTCAGCACCCTCACCTTGGTTTGCCCAAAATATTTTCACTGGGAAATTAGCATCTTCATCTAAGATACGACCGTAGTAGTAGCTGTTAGCAATACCGACTTCACACTGACCAGAAGCAATGGCTTCTAGTAGCTTAGTGTCATTACTAAATACGGGGGCTGCTAAGTTGGCTACCCAGCCTTTAACAATTTCTTCAGTCTTCTCAGGACCGTAATGCTCAATCATACTGGCCACTAAAGACTGATTATATACCTTTTTAGAGGTACGTAAACAAAGCTTACCTTTCCACTTAGGATCAGCAAGATCAGCATAAGTAGATAAGTCAGTTGGCTGTACCTTAGCTGGATCATAGAAGATAGTACGCGCACGTAAAGATAGACCCGTCCATAGATCATCTACTGAACGGTATTTCTCAGGCACGTTGCTATTAATTACTTCAGATTGAATAGGCTGTAGTAGGCCCTGTTGACCTGCTTGCCATAAGTTACCAGCATCTACAGTTAATAAGATGTCAGCAGGAGTATTGGTGCTTTCTGCTTGCAAACGCGCGATTAGAGGGCCGCTATCATCAGTAACTAGCTCAACAGGAATGCCTGTCTCTTTGGTGAATTCATCTAATAAAGGCTGAATCAGCTGCTCGTTACGCGATGAATAAATGGTGACGGTATCACTTGAAGCTTTATCAGTAGTTTGCACTTCAGTATCTGCAGTCGTTGCGGCCTCTTCAGTTGACTGATTACAGCCTACTAATGCCAGTGCACCTAGAACAGCAGCGGTTAACATAGTGTATTTGGTGCTTGCTTTAGTAACAGATGTCGCTTCTCGTGATGTTCCCATATTTGCCTCTTTTATAAAGAATTAAGCGTTTGTTTTGTAGTGATATATCTTTTAGATATAAGAACTATAGGATTAATTTGCTGAAAGCATCTTAATCCAAATGGTAATAATTATCAATAACAATTAGCGACTGATTATCAATTAACTTTAGTCAAAAATAGATACACTACTCTAAAGCTTGGGTCTCCTCCCCCTCTTCTTCTGGCACTTCAGGTTCTTTTTTCTGGGGTTCAATCTTACGATGATCTTTAATAAAGTCGATTAAAGGGGTTGAATCAGGCTCAAACTGTGTCCACTCAGGTCGAATCGTCTCCATATTCACCGTATCATCTTTAATGTCTATCACTGGGAAGGTGCTGGTATGAAAAGCAAGCAAGGCCTGCCCGCGATCACTGACCAACCACTCCATAAACCTTAAGGCTTGACCCACCTCTTCTCCAGCATCTACCATACCTATGCTAATGGCGTTGGTAATCGCGCCTCTGTTAATCTGATTGGGCCACATTAATCGAAGCTGTGTGTTGGGGTGTGTCTTGGCATACCCCCAGAAGGCATCACTGTCTACTATCCCCACATCACAGCCGCCCTGTTCTATCTGATTAAGGATCTCAGCATTATTAGCCAGTGGACTACCCATATTAGCTTGCCAGTTAGCCAGGATTTCTGGGGTAAGTTTGGTGCCATTATAAGACATCATCATCTTAGCAATGGCTTGGTTTTCTGGGCTATAAATATCAGTCATGCACAGCTTGCCAAACCATCTACTGGCACCAAGGCCGGCGTAGTTCACTAGCTCTCGCTCATTGACTTTATTTTTGTTATAGACAATGCTTCGTGCATATTTGCCTACCCCAAACCATTCCCCATCTGGATCTTGGTAGTGCGCCGGCACCGTAGTCGCCAAGGTTCGTGACCCTACTGGCTGCAAGACATGGCTGGCACTAGCGTTGGCCAGTGTATAGACGCTATGCATCATTAACATATCTACGCCTTTGGGGAGCTTAACATCGAAATGCAAAGGTGGCTCTTCATCAAAATGAATAGTAAAGACGCTTTTATCTACAGGCACCCACTCAATCAATATACCCGTCTCTTGGCGGTAGGCATCACTAAGCCGACTTAGAGTTTTTATATCTAAATCGGTACCAATTTGGAATCTTTCTTGACTGATTTGGACAGGGTTGTCGGCCTGATTTTCATCCTCATCTTGGGCATTTGAGCACCCGGTCAAACTTAGCGAGGCAAGAATAAAGACAGACAAAGCTCTTTTTAGCAACTTGCTATTTGACCTAACAACCTTGAGCATGAAATAGAACCTATAGATAAAAAATGCAGAATCAATGGAGCGTTCAGTATACCTGAAAACCACCTTATAAATAACGCCCACAAAGCGCGTTAACGGCAGCTTCAGTACGTAATATTCGACTGCCTATACTAACAGACTGACAGCCATTATTTTGTAGTAAAGACACTTCATAATCAATCCAGCCTCCTTCAGCACCGATACATAGCACCTGAGGTAAACCTGCCTGCTCAATATATTTATTAAAAGACAGTGGGCTGTAAGGATGGGCCACCACGAGGCTACGATCTTTGGCCCATGCGGCCAGCTCATCTTCCACAAAGGGCTTAAAGCGTTTTTTTAATTGTATCTTTGGCGGTATGGTATCCACCCCTTGCTGCAAGCCTTCTGTGACAAACTCATCAATTCTCTTGAGCATAGGACTTTGCCAATAGCTTTTATCGGTGCGATAGCTGTTAACCAAGATAATTTCAGCCACCCCTATGGCCGTCATATCCATTATCAATCGGCGCAATACCTTCGGCCGCGGCAAAGCCAAAACCACCGTTAAATCCAGTTTGCTCGGAGGCATCGTATCCAAGTTTAGCTGACCCAGCTTAAGCTGCTTATCTGACACAGCTTCAATAACCGCTGTGCCTAACTTACCTTTTAAACTACCTACCTTTAAGCTATCACCTGCTTTAAGCCCAAGCACCTGCTGCACATGGTTAATTTGGTCAAGGTCAGTAATACTAATACAAGACTGATTATCATCTAGCTCAGGTAACAGTAGGATATTCACTATGCCTCATCCTCACCGCGTCTGCGGACCTTAAAATGATCCAAATCCACTTCTTCGTCTCTAGGATCAGCCTCTTTATCTGTCATTTGATTGGCCTTTAACAGACTCTCTATCATCGCCAATTGCTGCTGCATGGCATTGCTTTTGGTAGTCACCAACTGCTGCCCTTTTTGGCCTGCCAGCTTAGCTTGCTCAGGATAAGTCAGCCACTCAGCCACACTGTCCGCCAGTGTAGCATTAGGCGTTGCATGAGTGTTATCCGCCCCTTTAGAAGCTTTATTATTTCGATCGCCATCAACGGCATTGACTACTTTTAAGGCGCCCACGTCATTTAAGGCCGCCACCACTTCATGACAAGATTGGGTATAAGGCCCCATAATAATGGGCTTGGCTAAGCTTGCCGCTTCAATCGGATTATGACCTCCAATATTTACCAAAGACCCACCCACTAAGGCCACATCTGACAGCTGATAACAGGAAGTTAACTCACCCATCGTGTCAGCCAGATAAACTTGGGTGGTGGCTTCAATAAGCTGCTCTTGACTACGGCGCTGATAAGTCAAATCGGACTGTTTAAGTAGCTCAGCCACTGCATCAAAGCGCTCAGGGTGACGAGGCACTAAAATCAGTAAAGCATTGGCCAATTTAGACTGAGCCATAAGCTGTTTGTGAGCTTCAATGGCTGCCTTTTCCTCTCCTTCATGAGTACTCCCAGCCACCCAAATAGGGCGATCAAACACTTCAGGACTTGAGCCGAACTCAGCCTGTAAAGCTTGATTTTTAGCCGTTAACTCAAGATTGGACTGAGAGGTAGCAGGAGCTGCTCCCGTTGACCACTTCAAAGAATCCGCTCGGCGTATCTTAGCAACTTCAGTTCCTAAGCGGCGAAAGCGTTTCGCTGAGTCTGCATCTTGAGCAATAATCATGCTGATGTTATGCATCATGCTTTTGCTAACAGACTCATATTTGGCGTAATTTTCGAAAGATTTTTGTGACAATCTGGCATTAACCAGCACCGAAGGAATACCTGACTGTTTTAACACCGCCAATATATTGGCCCACAGCTCTGTTTCTACAAACATGGCCAAATCTGGCTTAGCCTTAGCAACAAACTTCTCAACTATCGCTTTATCATCAACAGGGACAAAAGTATGAACCATTTGCTTGTTAGCAATGGCATCTGCAAAGAGCTGTTCGGTTCGCGCAAAGCCAGTTTGGGTAGTATTGGTAATCCAAATCTTAGCCCCTTGCTGCAGCATCACTTTTAGCATAGGTGCAATGGTATTGGTTTCCCCTAAAGACACAGCATGGCACCAGATGTTTGCCCCGTTCAAAGGACTGGCCACCGAAAGAGATTGGGATGAGCCTATAGCATTAGCAGGAGGCTGCGGATAGGAACGACCATAACGAGAGTCAATTTCTTGCTTGTAATCGGCCACTGGCATATCGCTTTTTTTGGCTTGCTTATAGCGGCGCCACAACACCAGTCTATACAGAGGCTTTAACAGTTTGATTGCTAATTTATAATACCAAGGTGGGGCTACGGCCTTAGTGCTATTGGCAACATGAGATGCTGAAGGATAGGCTGAGTTAGAAGCATTGGCGTCTTTGTTGTCTGTCATAATCAACCTATGGTCACCTTGTAAAAAATTACAGCCGTCAATTACTTTAGTGATTTACTTTAAAAGCTCATTAATTAACAGCTTTGTTAAAAAAAACCAAGTAATCAGGCACTTTGATAAAACGGTTTGGATAAAAAATAGCCGGTATTCTACCGCATTTAAAATTTATAAAATAGCCATTACTATCAGCAATCTCAGCATTATAGTAAGGGGCTAAACAGACGTATTCCTGAATCAAAAAGCTGTTTGTAAGTGGGTCGACTCTCCCATTCCTCCAAATTTAGCAGCTCACACTGTGTTAAGTAAGCTTGTTGGCAAGTATGGACCTGCTCTACGATACTTGGGGTGTACAGCGCCAAGCTAATCTCCATGTTCAGATAAAAGCTACGCATGTCCATGTTAACGGTGCCAAACAGACAATAGTCATCATCAATAACCACTGTCTTAGCATGCAGTAAACCGCCTTTAAATAAGGCGATATTCACCCCTGCTTCCATCAAAATTGAGTAAGAGGCCTGTGAAGCATGTTGAACAAAAAAGGAGTCTACTTTTTCGGGCAGGATTAAAGTGACCTCCACCCCTCTTTTAGCCGCTGTGGTTAAGGCAGCCAGCAAGGCCTCATCCGGTACGAAATAAGGCGTTGTTATCAGAATACGGTGATCCGCTCTATGGAAAATTGTCAAAAGAGTGTTATAAATCACATGCTCGGTAATGCGCGGTGCTGAAGGGATAACTTGAGCCATAACATTGTCTATCACCGGCATATTAGCAATAGCACGCATATAAGGCGGTAAGCTTGGGTCTGGATCTACCTCATAATCGGGGTCTTGCTCGGAGGCCTTAAAGTCATGTCCATACTCATCGCTTAAATTCAAAGACGAGATTTGTCTGGCCAAATAGCCGGATGCCTTATCGTTAATGTCATTAATTGCCGGCTTGGGACGATATAGTTTACGGGTATACATATTGATATTGTTTTCAATACGAAAACCTAGCTGCTGTAAGTTACGGGTACTTTCTGCCCCAATATCGGTGACGTTAACCGCTGCCAATGCGGTGACCACACTCACTGCATTATCACTTTGTATGCGCATAATAAGGTCAATCCATTGCCCCACCGCTTTATCCTGTTTAAAGAACTCAGGATCAACTAGATTAAAGCTACCGGTATAACCAATATCATCATCAATCACTACAATTTTTCGATGGTTACGTAGATCACTACGCTTAAATAAGGTTTTGAATAAACCCACGGGCAACGACTGGTGAATAATAACCCCAGCTTCGACCAGCTTTTCATACCAATCATCGGTAAAAAAGCTAAAGCTTCCCACACTATCCGCCAATATTTGACACTCTACCCCTCTTTCAACCGCTTCAATTAAAGCTTGAAACACCTCTTGCACCCGGCCTTTGGGATAAATAATATAAAATTCCATTAAGATTAAGGCAGAGGCATTATTAATGTCTTGTATCAAAGTATCAAAGGTACTATCAGCAGAGGTCAATAGCTGCATACGGTGATTATCATAAACCCCAAAGCCAGTGTCATAGGTGCCAATGCGACTCACGCCTTGATAGCGCTTAGGCAGAGCGTCATCCACTTGTGCTAGTTGAATATCTTGACGCTTAGCCACCCCTTTTAGCATGTTTTGGGCCTGCGAATTACGCAGCTTATAGCTCTTACCCAAATAAGGCTCACCCACCAACATATAAGCAATAATACTAAAAAACGGAATAGCAAATAATAGAACTAACCAAGCGATAGCAATACCTGTGTTGCGCTGCGTCGATAAAATACGCACCACCATAAACACGGTTAATACTAAGTGAATTGACACCCCTAACCACGCCCAGTTTCCTGCAGATAGAGATTCTAGCGACGACATCACTCGATCTAGTTGCTGGACTAAATCTACTTGAGCAGTCAGGACGAGAGAAGATAGTGCAAAGGGAGCCATGAGTTATACGACAGATTGAGTATTTATTATTAAGGATAAAGAGCTTAGCGATAGATTACTCGTTTGAGGCTAAAAATGCCAACAATGCTTTCTCATTGGGCGGTTCAAACTCATTAGGCGCTTCAAACAGTCTCACAGTCATGATAACTACCACACTTAGCTACTGTTGAAGAGATTATGACTGCCTGCTTAAATAAAACAGTTTTGCATAAAGTGATAACCCTAATTGATAACCCTGCTTTTATTTTAAATAGGCCACTACAGTTAACACAGAGGTCACGTTTAGGAGAATGGTTACTGCCTGTAACTTGATTATCCCACTCAAATTCACTGCTAATAAAAAAAGCTGTACCCTGTTTTGGGTACAGCTTCTTATAAACCACGAATATCTACCAAACAAACTAGGTCATTCTAATCGCACCGTCTAAACGAATAACATCAGCGTTTAGATAGGCGTTCTCAATAATGTGTGCTACCAAGTTTGCAAACTCTGACGGCTCACCTAAACGCTTAGGATAAGGTACGCTGGCCTTTAGTTGCTCTTGTGCTTTTTCTGGAAGGCCTGCCATCATAGGCGTCGCAAAAATACCTGGGGCAATGGTCATCACTCGAATACCATGACGTGTCAGCTCACGCGCCAAAGGCAGAGTCATTCCCACTACACCTGATTTAGATGAAGAGTAGCTGGCTTGGCCGACTTGACCATCGAAAGCAGCGATGGAAGCGGTATTGATAATAATACCTTGGTCTTCATTATTCGGTCCGCCTTCAGCTGCTACCCGCTTAGCAATGCTTGAAGCCACCAAGCGGGCCACGTTGAAGCTGCCTATTAGGTTGACTTGCACCCCTTTATTAAACTGATCTAGGTCGGCTGGATTGTTATCTCTATCTAGTAGCTTTTGTACAATAGCAATACCTGCACAGTTAACGCTACCTGCTAAACCCCCAAACTCTTTTTCCGCAGTCTCAACCGCAGCTTGAACCTGCTCTCCATTGGTGACATCGCAGCGAACAAAGCGTACGGCATCACCCAGCTCCTTAGCCAACGCTTGACCTGCTTCTTCATTGAGGTCTGCAATGACCACATTAGCGCCGCGTGATACCAGCTCTCTAGTGGTTGCTTCGCCCAGACCTGAGGCACCGCCGGTTACGATAAAAGTTTGTGATTCAGTTTTCATATAACATCCTTATAATATTTTTATTTAACAAAACGACCCATCAATAAAGTAAAGAGGTACTTCTTCGGCCAAGTCTTAGTATATTATTATATTTTATTGGCGCAATAAGAAGCGCTGAGTTTTACCACTGGGTGTTTTTGGTAATGACTCTACAAACTCCACAAAGCGTGGGTAAGCATGGGCGGAAAGTCGCTTTTGTACCAGCGCCTTAATTTCGCTCACCAACTCTTCCGTCCCAACAATGCCTAGTTTTAACACCACAAATGACTTAATCACATGACCACGCACTTCATCTGGCACCCCTACTGCTGCAGACTCAGCGACCGCTTCATGCTCCATAACACAGTTTTCAACATCGGTAGGCCCAATACGATAGCCGGCGGTAATAATAATGTCGTCATCGCGTCCTGCAAACCAGAAAGTACCATCTTCATGACGCTCGACCACATCCCCAGTCAAGTAGTAATCTCCTGAGAAGGCATCCTTTTCATTCCAGCTGTAGCCTTTAAAATAAAAAGCTGGTGATTCACTGACCACTACTGCCAATTGGCCTTGAGTACCATCTTCAACGGGTTGCAAGTTATCATCGAGCACCACAAGCTTGTGTCCTGGCATAGGAACCCCCATACTTCCAGTCGGAGTTTCATGAGTTAGAGCATGGTGCATACAACAGGTCATACCGGTTTCTGTTTGACCATATTGATCAAATACATCACAGCCTAAATTGTCTTTTACCCAGTTAACCACTTCAGTATTTAAGGTCTCACCTGCTGAGTTGGCAACACGCAGCGATAATTTATCTGCCGCATTTTCAAATACGCCACTAGACTTCATCATTCGAAAGGCCGTTGGTGATGAGGCAATATTGGTAATTTTATGACGCTGTAGGAAATCAAGGGTGTTTTGAGCATCAAAGCCCATCTCATTAAAGTGAGTAGTAATACCCATCAATAAAGGACCAGTAATGGCGTAATACAAGCCATATGCCCAGCCTGGATCTGCCATATTCCAGTAGTTATCCGTTTCCTGCAAATCGATAGCATAACGCATATATAAGTAAAAGGTAGATAAGGCAGCAAGCGGTACACTCACCCCTTTTGACTTACCCACTGTACCTGAGGTAAACATCTGCAAAAACGGTGCATCAGCATCTAGCATAACCGCTTCAAAGTCAGTGTCGAAACCCTCAATATCTTTAAAATTGGCATCTGTATATTGGCTGGCATCCTCGCCCTCTTTAGTCACTAACACCATCTGCGGTAAGTTAGTAATTTCTTCAAACTTTGATCGGTTATCAAGGTTGGTAAACACCACCTTAGTGTCTGCCTTATCTAGTCTATACTCAATAGCCTCAACCCCAAAGGCAGTAAACAAGGGCTGATAAATCGCACCGATACGCCAAGTGGCTAAAACAATAATGAGCAACTCTGGCGTGCGCGATAGCATTGTGGCCACTCTATCGCCTTTTTTCACGCCATAACTTTGTAGCATGTGAGCCACTTGAGCGCTTTTTTTATCTAATTCATCAAAGGTAAGTTGAGTTATGTTTTGCTTGGTATCTTCATGAACCAAGGCAACTTTATCCCCTAAACCATTACGGACATGCCTGCCACAACAAGCTAGGTAAGCATTAAACTGATCTTGAGGATGGTCATTAAAGATTTCTTTAATAAGAGTATCTGGTGTGAATGCTTGATAGAAATCAGCATAATTTTGAGGCGCAATAGACTTTACTGTAGTTACTGACATAACCGCTATTCCTTTAGCTTAATTACTGTTCTAGGGGAAACAAGTACCCCACTCAAAGGCCTATACCTTGCCTCCTTATTTGGAGGTTTCTTTATTTTTAGGACAGTCAGGCCGTTAATTTCCTTTTAACCCCTCTATTAATAACCGATTTTAATACTTATTTCAATACAAAACGTATCATTAATAAAAATTATAAAAAAAAGCAGCAAACCAAAGTTCGCTGCTCATTAGAAGTTAAGGCTAATTTATATTT
>ERZ808037.818-NODE-818-length-24867-cov-4.227148_pt1 | contig 24867 bp, 21 predicted proteins | sample MGYA00380190_ERZ808037 | MGnify/ENA primary metagenome ERZ808037 (study PRJEB31490, sample SAMN06133399) | mouse gut metagenome | isolation source: J9 | host: mice | place: China: Chengdu | collected 2015-05 ... | reverse complement strand
CGGAGATGAACCGCACCCCCATGAACGGGAATATCTGCTCCAGATAGGAGCCCAGCTCTATATAGTCTCTGGAAAAGCGGGAGAAGTCCTTCACAATGATACAATCAACCGCAGATTCCTTCACGAGATTCAGCATTTCCGTAATCCCCGGCCTGCGCAGGTTCGTGCCGGAATAGCCGTCGTCCTGGAACTCCGTGACGCTGTACCCTGTAAAATGCTCCTCTACGAACCGGTGGAGCAGTATCCGCTGTGTCCGGATGCTCTCGCTCTCCTCCCCGGACTCTTTGTCCTCTTTGGACAGGCGCATGTAAAGCGCGATTCTCAGCCCCTTGTCCATAGCCAGCCCTCTCCGTTTCTGTCGATTGTCATCCATATACGCCCGTTTTCTTTCCTTTCACCATTATCGTGCATCTTCATCCGCTCTCCATATCCTGTGCCGCCCTCTTTGCCCTGCGCCGCCCTCTTTGCCCTGTGCCGCCCTCTACCCTTTTCCAGGCGCATTATGCAGAACGCAGATTTGCTTTTCATCTTTATAATATTATATTTATGATATGCTCTCAGTTAATATCTCGCCTGTTCATTCTTGTTCATCCTTTTATAAATTTTATGATTTGAACTTATAATAGCACTGTTTTCCTCTTCCTTTTTGTGTTATACTGATTAGGGCTTTATCACCCGGATAAAGTGTATGAACGCATGTCTGAGCCATGGCATGCAGCAGCATTCAGCACGATGCGCAAGCCAGGAGCCAGGCATCGCTACCAGAGACGGAATACAGGCAAGGAGGTCAGTGAAAATGGCAAAACAGAAAGAAGTCAAGACCAACGCCATGCGCATATTGGAGTCTATGAAAATCCCCTATGAGCACATGACATATGAATGCGACGAATTCATCGATGGGCTGCAGATTGCGGACAAGCTATCCCTGCCCTATGAAAAGGTGTACAAGACCCTGGTGACCATAGGCAGCAACAAAGACTATTTTGTCTTCGTAATCCCCATCGCCCAGGAGCTGGACCTGAAAGCCGCCGCCAGGAGCGTAGGCCAGAAGAGCGTGGAGATGATTCATGTAAAAGACATCAACAAAATCACCGGCTACATCCGGGGCGGCTGCACGGCCATCGGCATGAAGAAGCAGTACGTGACCCGCATCGACAGCTCCGCGGAAAGCCTGGAGAAAATCATCGTCAGCGGCGGCAGGATCGGCTCTCAGCTGGAGCTGGCCCCACAGGATCTGGCCAGGGCGGCAGAGGCACAGTTCGCGGACGTCATCCGGCACTGATCCATTTCCAGACCGGAGACAGCGCCCTCTCTGTGTAGGATGTAAAACCTTTTTGCGGCATCAGAGAGACACCATCCCCGCTATCCAGGACCGCGATCAGCACCCCTGCCCCGGACAGGTTCGGGTCGCGCAGCGTCACCTGGGGAATGCAGGAATTGTCCGAGGGCATCTCCGCATCATAAAAGTACCGCTTGGGCTTCTCCACGTATTCTATCTCCTCCAGCTCCACCATCCTGTCCACCAGCTGCTCCGGCACCGTCAGGATTGCATAGCCCGCAATCAGATATTCCACCTGCACCCCCAGGACTTCCAGTTCGTCCAGGCTGCCGTGGTATTTCACGATCAGCTCCCAGGTGCGGGTCCGCGTGTCGAACCCCACATTCAGTTCATCCGTCCGTGCCCTGGTCTCCTCCGATGTCTGCAGGGCCAGCTGCAGCAAATCTTCCAACTTCTGATTCATATTCCGACATCCTTTCCCGGAAGCAAGGACTCGTCTTGCGACAGTTCCAGTCATAGCACGGCTCCCACACGCAGCCCCGCCAGAGTCTTCCAGTCATTCCTGAATTTCCGATATCTACAATATATGCAAATCCCCCCATTTCCGCTCTTCCCCGTATCCTATGCCCCGCAGTTCCTTCAGATGCTCCAAAGGCCCCATGTCTTTGACGGGATTTCCTGTTATGTCCAGGTACTGCAGATGGGGGAGCTTCTCTACGAACCCAATGTCTTCCAGTTCCAGAGAGACCAGGTGTAATTCTGTCAGGTTTGGAAATCCCGCGAAGATATCGCAGTGTTCCGACAGGCTGACTAGACTCCCGTCCTCCCGCGCCGGATCCTCCAGGAGGGCTATGCGGTTCAGGGACAGGATTTCCAGCTCCTCATTGGTGGGCATCCTGTCAAAGTCCAGGCCTATCCTGCAGTCGTTCAGGTACAGATTCCGCAGGGTCGGGATGCCGAACAGCCCCTCCGCCCAGTCCATTATGGCGACATTCTCCAGGCTCAGGGAAGTCAGCTTCGGCAGACTCAGGATGAAGCCGACGTCTTCCAGTCTGCAGCCGCTGATTTTCAGCCATTCCAGATCCCCCAGGGACAGCAAGGACCCGTAATCCTGTAATTTCCGGCATCCCTCCAGAATCAGCCCCCGGAGGTTCGGAAACTGTTTCAGGGCAGAGATGTCCTCCAGGGCTTCACAGCTCACGGACAGATACTGCAGGTTCGGAAAAGCCTCTATGCCCTCCAGGTTCTTTTCGGAAGAACTTCCCTGTGAGAGATGGCATCCTATTCCAAGTTCCGTGATTTTCCCGGGACAGGGGATAATCTGCGTAAATTCCTTTACGGTATTTCGTGAATAGACGCTGAACAGGTTCTCAAGCCCCCTCAGATCCTCCGGTTTCAGGCTGCAGTCCACCGAAATCCATTCCAGCCCTTTAAAAAAAGACAAATCCGTAAAGTCCTCCTCCAAACCCTCCGGGCAGACGAATGTTCCCACATATCCGTGGTTCAGCTGATAGGAGACCATCCCGCCGGCCCTGTCAATCTGGATGGACGTCAGCTGCGCGTATTCTTCCGGGCCGATGTCCTCCCAGTCCTTCTCCCAGATAATCTCGGCAATCTGGCGGAAGAAGTCCGAATGCGGGGCTGCATCATTGGGCAATCCATTTTCCGCTCCTATATCATTTCCCACGTTGTCTTCCTCTTCCGCCACTTCGCTCCCCGTCCTATTTTCCTGCGCGTCCTCGCCGAGCATCAGGGAATCATGAATCCGTGCCCGGCACAGGATACCCACCGCCAGCAAGGCCGCGCAGACGATTCCCATCGCGACCACTGTTCTCTTTCTTCCTCCCATTCTTCCATTTTCCTCATTCGTACCAGCCAATGTGCCACTCTCCTGTCCTGTTCTCGATATTTTCATCTCATGTTCATTTTTAATTTTTTCTACTTCCTGTCCCGCGGCGTATAGCGCTCCACGATATTCCGGTTCGCCTGCAGCTCCTGGACGTCGGGCAGCTCGGCCAGCGCCACGTCCACCCCGTACTTGCGCTTCAGGGCCCGCTCCAGGAGGGAGTCGCAGACCTCCGGGTTCTTAGGCAGCAGCGGCCCGTGGAGGTAGCTTCCGATGACATTCTTGTAGACAACGCCCTCATAGCCCCCGTCCCCGGTATTCCCCCGGCCGTACAGCACCTTCCCCAGGGGCGTGCAGTCCCCGATGATGGTGCGCCCCGCGTGGTTCTCGAAGCCCACCACAGGCGTGCCGAACAGAGGGCTCTCCAGCACCACATTCCCCACCAGCCGCTCGTCGCAGCGCTCTGTGTGGATGTCCAGGATGTCCAGCCCCTCTATCCTGTCCTCCCCGGCCTGGTAATATTTCCCCAGAAGCTGGAAGGCCCCGCATATGGCCAGGACTACTCCTCCGTCTTCCACATAAGCCTTGAAATCCTGGCGAATCTTCCCCAGAAGCCCCAGGGAAAGCGCCTGTCCCCTGTCGGAACCGCCCCCCCAGGCAAGGATGTCCAGCTTTCCAAAGTCCACCCTGTCCCCAGCCAGGAAGGATACGACCTCCGCTTCGATTCCCCGCCATTGGAGGCGCTTCTTCAGGCACTGGACGTTCCCCCTGTCGCCATATAGATTGAATAAATCCGGGTACAGACTCCCTATGGTCAGTTTCATCTGCAGATGCCTTCCTTTCGTGCGGCCTGCATCTCGTTCAGCATCCGGTTCGTGCGGTACAGGCCGGAATAATTCGTTATGATGTACAGATTCTTGCTGCCCTGCCGGGTCAGCGTCTCCACTGCGGCTTTCACGTCCGTGGTGGAGCTGCAGAGGATGTCGTCATATTTCAGGCACAGCTCCATGTCCCGGCCCCGCTGCCCGCCGGTGACGATGGAGACCGCCCCCGCATCCGCCAGATACCGGTAGTCCACGTCCCACAGCCAGGACACGTCCTCTCCGTCCACTTTGGCATCATTGATCTGAATGACGATGTCCTTGGGTTTTTCGTCCCTTGATATAAGGTAGATCTTCTGCTGGAACCCGATGGGATTTTTAGCCAGATAGAGCTGCACATGGGCTTCGTTGATATGATAGACGCATTCCCGCATATTGCCGTAGTCGAATGTCCAGATGGCCCGGGCAAAAAAATCCACGGGAGCATCCATCGCTTTCAGTGCGGCATAGGCGGAAAGGGTATTGTACACATTGTAGGGCGCGCAGGCACTGGACTCCATCCTCGTACCGTCCAGCGTAAAGGCATAGGCTCCGTCCCGGTACTCCACATCCGTCACGGTCACGTCCGGCTTGGGACGCTCCAGCCCGCATCCCGGACAGCGGTAGATGCCCAGCTGTCCGTAGTGGACGAAATCATAGGTCAGCCTCCTGCCGCAGACCGGGCAGAACACGCTCTCCCCCATACCGGCCGGCATGCCCTCCGCTATCCGTTCCCCGATGCCGTAGGTCACGGTCTGCTGCCCGCACCGCAGAGCCAGCCCATAAGAACAGATATCGTCACAATTAATTACAATCCTGGCATTGGGCACGCTCTGAATCGCCTTCTGTATCTTTCCGCAGATCAGATCCACCTCGCCCATGCGATCCAGTTGATCCCGGAACACATTGGTCAGGACCACACAGTCCGGCTTCAGCTTCGGGAACACTTCCACCGACGCCAGTTCGTCCACTTCAATACAGGCATAGTCCGCGTCCGTCTTTCCGTTCAGGCCTGCCGCCGTCACGAACGCCGTGACCACGCCGTCCAGAAGGTTCGCCCCAAGCCGGTTGCAGATGACTTTCTGGCCGGACTCCTCCAGGACATGGGCCAGGATATGGTTGGTGGTGGTCTTCCCGTTGGTTCCCGTCACAGCGATGACCTTCTTGCGCACCATGCCGGACAGTTCCGACAGAATCTCCGGGGCGATTCGCCGCGCTATCCTTCCCGGGAGCACAGAGCCGCTTCCTCTGCCCAGTTTCCGCACTGTCCAATATGCCAACTTTCCACAAATAACCGCTATTCTGCTACGCAATTTCATCTTCCGTCACCTTTTCCCTTTCCCGCTCTTTTGCTGCCCATGCAGCCCTGCGCGCTTTTCAGAACCTGGTTCTGCTAAATACTGTAAACTCCCTATTATAGGACGATTCTAAAAGAGGCCTGTATCTGAGCTGTATCTGCCTTGCATCTGTCCTGTATCTATCCTGTATCTTCCCGCATGCCCTAAAATCCCATCTCTCCGTTGGCCATTGGTCATCTTTCATAGGACGATTCTAAAAAACAATTGTATCCATCCTGTAAAATCCACCCTAATATTTTCCTTACAAAATACTAAGAAATTCCTATCTCCCCGTAAAAGCCCCGGATTTCCGGTTTTTTTACATCAAAAAAAGACATATGCAGCACACGATTTGTCAACCGCACCTTACGATCATAGATGCGGATTTTACGTTTCGCACGCCATATATGTCTTCATCGTTCCTCACAGAATCCATCGTCATCAGAGAATCTGTGAGGGAAAATACAATTCATTCAGCAAAAAGCCCCTGAGGCAGCTCTACAGGAACTGCCATAGGACAGTAGCCCGCCCGACCTTTTAACGCCCTGTGCCCTCCTGCAGCATCCTGTCATATTCCTCCCAGGGTATATACCTGCCGCCCATGCTCTCCAGATGCTCTGTGTGGAACTGGCAGTCTATGAACAGGAAATCGCTGCGCTCCAGCAGCTGCGCCCAGACTATCAGCGCCATCTTGGAACCGTTCTCCTTCTCCGAGAACATGCTCTCCCCGAAAAAGCATCTGCCTATGGAGACGCCGTAGAACCCTCCAGCCAGCTCCCCGTCCTGGAAGATCTCCACGCCGACAGCATAACCTGCTTCATGAAGTCGGCAATAAGCCTCCTCCATCTCGTCCGTAATCCATGTTCCCTCCTGGAACTCCCGCTTTACCCTGCACCGATGCATGGTGTCCGCGAAATCCCTGTTCAGCATAAGCCGGAATTCGTGCTTCTTCGCGAACTTCCTCATGGAACGGGAGATATGTATCTCTTTTGGAAAGATGACGAACCGCTCCCTGGGGCACCACCACAGAATCTCCTCTCCCGGGTCATACCAGGGAAAGATTCCGTTGGTATATGCCAGAAGAAGCCGCTCTACGCTCAGATCCCCGCCCACTGCCAACAGGCCGTCCCTGCGGGCATAGACAGGGTTCGGGAACGAAATCTCCCCCTTCCGCAAACGATAGACCGGCATATCCTCACTTCCCTTCTGTCAAAACTCATTCTGTCAATATTCGTGGAACTGCCGTAAAATATACTGACAATCACTAAAACTTGCCATGAAAGCCCTTTTTCTTTGCGACCCGACTCACGAGCGAAAGAATCCAGGGACACTGCGGCAAAATTAAATCCTTACTCAAATCCCACATATCATCCGGAATTTCCCCGACTCTGTAGTCAGCTCGCACCGCCCGCCGTCTCTCAGCGCTCCGAACAGGATTTCATCTACCAGCAGGGGCTTGATCTCGCTCTGGATGACGCGCTCTATCTCCCTGGCTCCGTATTCTATGCTGATGCCCTTTTTCATCACCAGTTCCCTTGCCTTCCCGTCCGCTTCCAGCTCCACGTTTTTCCGTTTGAGCATGGTCTGCAGTTCATTTAATTTCTTATCCACGATCTGCTCCGCCATCCGCTGATCCATGCCGTGGAACACCACCACCCGGTTCAGGCGGTTGCGGAACTCCGGCTGGAAGATGCGCTTCACCTCTTCCAGGATCACGTCCGCGCTCACGTCCTGTCCCTGAAAGCCGATTCCGTGCTTCCCGATCCGGCTGGCTCCGGCGTTGGAGGTCATGATGATGATTACATTCCGGAAATCCGCTTTTCTGCCCTGATTGTCCGTCAGCGTGGCATAGTCCATGGCCTGCAGCAGGATATTGTAGATGTCCGGGTGGGCCTTCTCGATTTCATCCAGCAGAAGCACCGCGTGAGGGTTCTTGCGGATTTCCTCCGTGAGGAGCCCTCCCTCTTCATAACCCACATAGCCCGCCGGAGCGCCAATCAGCTTGGCCACGGCGTGCTTCTCCTCGTATTCGCTCATGTCGAAGCGGATCAGGCGGACGCCCAGCTCTTTGGCAAGGCTTCTGGCGATCTCCGTCTTGCCCACACCGGTGGGACCTACGAACAGCAGGCTGGCAAGGGGCTTACCTTCCTCCAGAAGGCCCGCCCTGGAAAACTTCACCGCGTTGACCACCTGGGAAATGGCTTCGTCCTGGCCGTATACAAGGTTCTGCAGCCGCTGCTCCAGGGTGGCCAGGGCGGCTGTCTCGTCGCTTTCCACTGCCTGTTTGGGGATGTGGCAGGTTTTTGACAGGATTTCGTCAATCAGCATCTTACCTACCGTCTGTTCTGTCTGCCCCAGAGGGTGCATCTTACGGTAGGCCCCCGCTTCGTCTATCAGGTCGATGGCCTTGTCAGGCAGATAGCGCTCATTCACATATTTCGCGCTCATCTCCACCGCGTACTCCAGCACGCCCTCCTCATAGCGGACGCCGTGGAAAGTCTCGTAAGTTTCCCGCAGCCCCTCCAGAATCCGGACGGCGTCGGCGATACCAGGCTCCCTGATGTCGATGTTCTGGAAGCGCCTGACCAGGCTCTTGCTCTTCTCGAAATGCTTCTTGTACTCCTCGTAGGTGGTGGCTCCGATGAAACGGACACGCCCCTGGGCCAGGTAGGGCTTCAGCATGTTGGAAATGTCGAAGGAGCCGCCGTTCACCGCGCCTGCGCCTATGATATTGTGTATTTCATCTATATAGACAATGGGTTTCTCCTCGCGGGCGATGCTGTCCATGACCCGCTTGAAGCGCTTCTCGAAATCCCCCCGGTACTGGGTCCCTGCCAGCAGGCTCCCCAGATCCAGAGAAAAAATCTTCGCCCCCGCCAGCGACTCCGGCACATTCCCTTCCTCCAGCAGCCTTGCCAGGCCGTAAGTGATGGCGGTCTTGCCCACCCCCGGCTCACCGATGTGCAGGGGATTGTTCTTTTCCCTGCGGCAGAGGATCTGCATGGTCCTCTCCAGCTCCTCCTCTCTGCCAATCAAGGGCCCCACCTGATCCAGATGGTCGTTCAGGCAGACAGCATACTCCCGCCAGAACTTCTCCTGGGTGTCCGTTCCGGCATCCTCGTCCTCTTCCTCCTCTTGCCAATCGTCCCAGCCGGCTTCCTTCTCCGGCCCGCCGTCCTCGAAATCATCCCAGTCATTTTCTTCCGGGTCATTCCCTTCCCGGCTGAATCTGACCCCCGCCTTTCTTCCCGGGCTGCCCTCCTGACCGTCCGCTCCGTCCCGGTCATCCGTCCCCCGGGCGGCATTATGCCCGTCAATCCCGTCAACAGGGGCTTCTTTCCCGTCAATCCCGTCATTGGCAGATTCCTCGTCTGCGCTCCTCCTGGCTTTCCTCTGCCCGCTGTCTCCCGACCAACCATCGCCCCGGCGGCCGCTTTCCGGTTCCCCCTCCGGGTTGTCCGTGATGCTTTCGCGTTCTCCTTTGCCTCTCGCCGGATTCGCCCCTCTGCGGCGGCCCCTGGTGCCTTTCTTGCCAGCCTTTCCGGCTTTATCCTCATAAGCGTTTTCCTCATAGGCGATGTTCATCTCCTGCAGCAGATCCGCCTGCTCCACCCCCTGAGAACGAATGTAGTAGACCGCGTAGCTTTCCGGGAGACCGTACATGGCGAACAGGACATGGGGCAGTTCCACCATGGACTTCTCGCTGTTCTGCGCCGCCTCCCAGGCATAGGCCAGCACATATCCCATCCCCTGGGACAGCTCCGGCTCCCGGCCCTCCTGAGCCGATCCCGGCTCCATATATTCCTCCAGATAATTCCGCAGATCCCGGTCGAGCCCTCTGACGCTTCCCCCGCAGTTCCGGAACGCCTGGGCGAACATCCTGTTCTGGCAGGCCACATACAGCACCAGCTCCGGCGTCACATACTCGAAACGGGCACTTTTTGCCAGCGAAAACGCCTTGTTGATGATTTCCGCCACTTCACTCGATACGTACATTCTCATGCCTCCTCGACTGTCAGCCGGAACGGATATCCCTGCTCCCTGGCCCTGCTCTGGGCCTCCTGCACCTTCGTAACAGCGATGTCATAGGAATATGCCCCCACCGCCGCCTTGCCGCTTTCATGCACTGCCATCATCAGGCGCTCCGCTTCCAGCGCTCCTTTGTGAAAAATGTCAATCAATATCTCCACCACAAAATCCATCGGCGTAAAATCATCGTTGTGCATGACCACCCGGAAATGCTTCGGCTCCCGTATATTGCTCCTTGTCTTTTCTCTTGTCTGTCCTTGTACGGACATGATTCTTCACCTCTTATATCCTCTTTCTGCCATGCCCTCTCCAGGCACCTTATTTTCCCTTGCTACAGAGCACCAACTGAAATTGTACCACAAATAGCCCCGCAATGAAACCTCTAATCATCATTTTCGGTCCGCATTTTCGGCCCACGTCTTCGACCTGCCAATAGCTTATTCCGTCATTTGCCCATTTTTTCATTTCTCCATTTTACGCTGAAAATTATCAGTCTCCTATAAACTGTTATAAACAACTTATACCATGCTTTCTGCGGAGACAGTTAATGAAACTCCCCTCAGCAGAGCTGCGGAGCATCAGCCCAAGACTCGCTTCGCCCGTCATTCGTTTATTGCGCAGAAGAGCTGTGGGGAATTAGACCCGGAGAGACCAAAACTGCAACAGGAATAAATTATTTCACAGAAAATTTTTACAAATTATTGACAAACGATAATTTCCGTGATACCTTACTCTAAGAATTATCGTTAAACAATAATTTTCATTGTAAAGGAGCCATTATGATGAAATATGCCACATTCCCCTGGGAACAGCTGGGCCGGATGCTCCGCCGACTTTCCCTGTCCGGCAGTGCCGGCAACGTGACAGCCTGGGTTCTGTTTCTGCTCATAGGCGCCCTTCCCCTGGTGGGATTCCTCTTTTTCAGGTGCAGACGCCATGCCTGCCGGGCGGACATCCTGCTGCTTCCCCTGTCTGTCGCCCTTTACGTAGGCCTCTGGTTCTTCGTCAACCCCTCCTATATAGACCGGTATTTGTCGCCAATCCCTATGGGCGGGGCGGCAAAATACGCCCTGGCGGCAGTCATCGACAGCCTTCTGCTGACCTGGCTTCTGCTGCGCTGTCTCTTCTATTGCAAAACGATGCCCCACGGCAGGCTCCTGTCCAGTCTGCGGATTCTGCTGGACATCTATGTGGCCCTGTCCGCGGTAACCGTTTTTGTGCAGGGCGGCGCACAGTTCATGGAGGAATGCAGCTCCCTGACGCAGGGCAATACAGGAACGGACAGCTCCCTGGTGACCTTCAGCGTCCTCTTCCTGGCGCTCCAGGCCCTCCTGGGGCTTCTGCCCACCGCGGCCAAGCTGGCGTTGTTGCTTCTGGCATCCGATTTTCTGCGGAACTACGGAAGCGATGCCTACAGCGAGGAGACCTACGCCCGCATGGAGCGGCTCACACTGGCAAGCAATCGGTTCCTGATATTGATCCTGCTGTCCAATGTAAGCTTCAACGTGCTGCAGCTCCTGTTTTCCCGTTTTCTCTTAAGCAGCTTCCACAGAGTCCTCTTTCCCCTGACGGATCTCCTTGTGGTTCTGGGCATCCGGCTGTTGGGCTCCCTGTACCTGGAGGGAAAGCGGCTGAAAGAAGACAACGACCTGTTCATTTGACTGATTCAGCAAGAAAATAAGACAACGATTCTTCATTTGACCGATTCAGAGAGAAAAGGAGAACGTGGGAAGTGGCAATCCGTATCTATCTTGACGAAATCCTGAAAGAGCGCCGGATGACCTCCAAGGAGCTGTGCCGGCTGGTGAACATCACCGAAGCGAACCTGTCCATTCTGCGCAGCGGCAAGGCCAGGGGCATCCGTTTCGGCACGGTGAATAAAATCTGTTATTACCTGCAGTGCGATGTGGGAGATATCTTAAAATTTGACGGAAAACTGGACGAGGAGGAGACGGAACATGAAGAATAGACTGTCCAAAAAACATTCGGAGCTTACACCTGCTACACAGAAAATCAAACGAAATAAATCCTCAGGGCAATCCGCCGTCCGCGGACAAGCCACTGGCATCTCTGTCCATGGCCGAAAGCCAGCCATGTCTGCCATGCTTTCTGCCATGATCCTCTGCCTGTCGGTTACGCTGCTCACCGGCGGCTGCGGCCTGGCCCAGGGGGATTTCAGCCTGGCCAGGGAAGAGCTCCCCTCCTCCCGCGACCGGCTCTCAGGCGTATTTGTGACGGAAAACTATATCGAGCCAGCCCCGGCCCAGCTGGAATACAATGACCGCGGAGAGATCACTTTCATACCTCCGGAGACAGAAAAAATATACGGCATCTTCAACGGATACAGCGCCGCGTCCCTTATAAGCTTCCCCGGCCTGGAGGGCTTTGGGTTCTACAGCCTGATGCTCCCGGCGGACGAAAACCACGAAGCTGCCAGATGCAATACCTGTGACAGTGTCTTCACAGACCTGCATGTCACAATTTCAGACGAAGAAGAGAGCATGGAAGCCTCCCTCTATGTCACCAACAGCGGCTCTCAGCACTACTATTTCCATCCAATCTACCAACAGGAGGACGGACAGTTCTATCTGCTGCCCGGCTCCGGGATTTCCTCGGATTCCCTGACGGGGCTGCATTTCAGCCACAGCATCGCCGACACCGTCAGCCAGACCGAGAACGGGGAAGAGGCCACATCCAGCTATCGTTTCACCGTGACCATCATCGCCGAAGAAGCCCCGGATGATCCGGAACTGCTCTTCCTGGACAGCAATGACCAGGTCACAGGCCGCCTTTCCGCCCATGAGCTGGATGCCCTCCTCCAGGCAGATGAACCGGAACTGGCGATTCCGGAGGATGTGGCCTGTCTGATTCTGAAACAGGGCAAAGCGTCAGGGACTGGCTACACCGCCTATGACCCTGATTCCGAATATCTGGAATATAAGGAGGCTCACGGGGACGGCCCGCTCTACCTACGCCAGCTGCACCTTTTATGGCCTTGAACTTCGCTTGTCGCTGCTTTTATTCCACCGAAGCTTCGCCTGCCGCTATCCTTATTCCACCGAAGCTTCGCCTGCCGCTGCTTTTATTCCATGAACCTTGTTTCCGCCCATACTTACGATTCACCCCATCGTATTCCCTTTACGGGTCTTCGCATCTGTATGTGTTTCACAGACGCGAAGATCCGCCTTTCCAAAGGCTCCCGGAAAAATCTGAAGTCCTGTCACTTTCCCTCTGCGTGCTTTGCCAGTTCATATACCCTCGCCTTGGTCAGCTCTGCCCCTGTATCGGCCTCCAGCAGCGGCTGCAGACTTCCGCCCCCGTTCTCCAGCCCCGCGGCCTTTATTTCCGCGTCCCTGGATGCTATCCACTCTCTTTCCTCTTTCCGCAGCGCTTCCATGTCCGCTTCGCTCAGGTTCGCTTCCAGCAGCTTCCACACAATGTTCAGGGTTTCATCCCACTTCTGGTAGCCCTCCTGGGCAATCTGGTTCATCTCCTGCTGGGTGTCGGCCTCCTGAATCCTTGATTCCCTGTCCCTTTCCAGCTCCTCGGCAAAGGAAATCTCCATGGCAATCCTCTCGGAAAGGCTCTGCTCCACATAGACGTTGCTGGAAAAGCCCTCCTCTCCCCGCACGTTATAAAGCCCGTAGAAGCTCAGTTCCTCTTCCTGGACAGCCTCCAGGTTGTAATATCCGACCCATTGCCGGTAAGCCTCAGGTAAATCAGCCAGCCTGGAGCCTGGAAGATACAGATGGAACTCATCCCCGTCCAACCCATAGGCTCCGGTATAAATATAACGGACACCGTCTATGATTTCTTCCTCCGCTGCCGGCTTCTCTTTGTAAGAGATAGAAGACAGATTCATCTTGTACGTAAAATCGTCTACTTTCTCCAGCTGGTCAAAAGTCCCGGAAAAGTCGCAATAGTATAAGGTACCGTTGGGATAGTCGTCTCCTCCGTCCCCCATGTCCGCGTCCTGATAGTGTCCCTCAAAAGAACCGTCGTCCTTGATGCGAAGTTCCGTGTACCAGCCCCCCGCGCCGCTGCTGAAATAGAATACCCAGTCAGACAGATCCGAAAACTGAAATCCCCCCTGTGTACCTACCTGTCCCGATGCGGATTCCGAGTCTCCCAATCCCTCCAGGCTCTGCTGCTCTCCCTCTGAAAGGCTTCCCTCGGAATCTCCCGCTCCGGACGGGTTCTCTGATGCCGCATCTGCGGGAGAGCCGTCCCCAGCCTGTCCTCCCCCCGGCTCTTCCTCCGAAATCTTCACACCCGTGGGAAACTGCACGGAATCCTCCTCCGCCTTTCCGCAGCCCGCGGAAAGAAGCAGCGCCATGGCCGCCAATAACAGCAATATCTTCTTTTTCATCATCATTCCTCCCTGTGCGCAATGGACTTCTCACAACAAGCTACAGGATATCAACCCTGGACTCGCTTCATTCGCCATTGATCCGCTACGCTGCAAAGCTTCACCAATCACTCGTCTGATTGCCCCATCTACAGTTGCCTGACCAATCTATCATCGGGCAATAGCGGCAACATCCCTCAGCCACAGCCATCTATCCCACAAGCGAACCCGCTGCCTGCGGATGCCTGGCCCTGCTCCAGGATTTCCATCATCTCTTCCTTTGTATACTTCTCCACAGAGACGCTCGTGCCATTGATATAGATGGCGGGGACGCCCCCTACTTTCAGCACTTCCCTGGAGTACGCCGTCTCCTCTTTCACCTGTTTTGTATAAATCCCTCCCGTCAGCGCCCGCCGAAACTCCTCCCGGTCAAGCCCGGCCTTTTCCGCAATCCCGCACAGCACATCCATCTCACCGATATCCTGTTCCTGTTCGAAATAAGCTCGGTACACCAGGTCGGAGTACTTCTCGTCCAGCCCTTTCTCCCGGGCATAGTACATCCCCTCAAAGGCCAGACGCGTGTAGGGCCTGGGGCAGACCGCAGGGGGCAGCTTCATGTCCAGTCCCAGCGCTTTCGCGGGCTCCACCAGAATCTGGTAATGTTTCCTGCGCTCCTGGTCATGGAAGGTATCCACCCGCTCCTTTGGCTCCGGCGTCAGCTCCAGCGGCTGTATCCGCACCACCGCTTCTATCCCGGTCTCCCGCAGGGCCGCCTCCAGCGCAGCTTTTGCCACCAGGCAATATGGGCATACATAATCCGTCACAAATAAAATGTCCATCACATCCATAGAAATTTCCTCCATTTTCTCTAGTCCCCGTCCACTTCCTGAAAGCCCGCTTAAAGATATGGCTTCCATATTTGCCATGATACTACACCCATATCTGTCTGTCAACGATTCTCCAGAAGCAGTTGTACCCTAAAAAGACAGGGTATCCATCAACTTTGAACTATGGGATATTTTCATGAAAGACAGCATCGCCATATGATGGATGGCATCGCATAGCTCAAATTCCTTCTCTTCTTTCCAATGCGGTTTCCAGTCCAGCACATAGTCATAAACTTCCTTATCAGATACACTTTCTTTTTCTTTCACAAGCTGATCATACGAATATAGAACCGTTGCTATCACTTCTGCCTGTTCCGTCTTCTTTATCCGGCCAAACAAATCTGCAGTTTTCTTTGCTGCATCCCAATCCTCCACCGTGAACTTTTCTCTTTGGATGACTACACCATAAGGAACACTTAAGGATATCATTCTGCCCAGCTGCTTCTCCATGATAAGGTTTGCGTTAGCCAATGCGGCAATGGATTCTTTTGCCTGCATGGAATATGGCCCAAATTCACCTTTCGTAAAAACAAATCCTGTATCGACGCCACTTCTCGTAAGAACATAACATATTTTCTGATATATCGTTCTGCCGACCTTTAAGGCATATTCGCGACGGTTCAGTTCCCTTATGACCTGAAGAATCAGATACCATTTATGATTGACCGGAATCTGCCGGTTCCCCAGGGCATCCTTGCTTATTGCCTCCCTCTTCAGGAAATCCACTGTCATCTCATTTGGATTCGTCCCATATGGCGCATAGATTTCAACCTTAATGGGCAAATCATATAATTTACTGTACATCAACGGCCCCACCATTTTCCAGGTCAAGCCGCCGTTTCCGCACCCTAAAGGAGGAAATGCTATGCTTTTTACTCCGCATTCCTCATAGTGCTCTATAAACCAATCCAACCCATCGATTACATACGATAGGCGTGATGGAGACCGCCAATGGTCTTTTGTGGGAAAATTTAAAATCTGCGTCCCATCAGCATTGCTGTAAATATAAGGCTTTCCTGGCCTGACTTCTCCCAATCTGCATTTTTCTGCATACTCTTCATACATCTCGGGATATCGTTTTTTAAATTCCAAGGCAATCCCTTTGCCCATAACCCCTACACAATTAACAGTATTGACAATAGTGTTGCATTTACTTTCAAACATATCTCCGATTTTGACTATCATCCTCAAACATCTCCTTAGAAAATAATTTCAGGAACAATTTCAATCGCTCTGTCAAAGCCGATATCCTTAAGCTTCCGGACAACGCTATCATCGATAACTGCCGCACATGTCACATATGCATATGGTATGCAATATGGTATAAGCACTTCTGCGCATTTTATGGACTTTTTCATCATTTGCATATAATAATCGCCATCTGTCCAGTACCTTGCATAGACCAGCCTGAAATCAATTACTTCCATTCCCTCAATCGGTGAATAAAAGCTTGCATAATCGCTGGAAGCATTTCTATCTGAAACAGCAGCGCCAGAAATGTCTAAAATCGAACAGTCAAACTTTAAAATACAAATATTGTGATTTTGACTCCTTCTCGCTGAAAGCATAGGGTTATGCGGATCAAAATAAACATTTGCATATTGATGCAATTTCAATCCATTCGGAACTCTGATAATGTCCCTTCTCTCCTGGATGACATTCATCGCGATTGATGTATGTGCTATTTGGCTTGCTTTTTCATTTGAAAGCAGGCCTCTCCCCATGATGGACGGAATATTATCGATAGGTTGAATATTATATAAGCCTGTCTGTTTTGTTTTTTTCGTAAATAATTCTGAAGGTTTCAATTTACCGCTCCGATTATGGTATTAGTATATCACAAACTTTTCATTTTGTCGAACATTTGTTTGTTTTTTGTCAAGAACAGCATATCACTCCCCTGGCAGCCAAGGTAATATCATTATAACACCGGAAAAATTACATGCAAGCTATTTAATATTTACAACTATTTCATCCTGTATTTGCGCAATAAAAACAATATACCAAGAAGATGCCTGGAAGAACTCTTTCAACCTGGCAGATGCTTTCTCCTCAATATATTGGCCACCATCCTATCAAGCCTATGATATTTTACTGCTTCCGGCAAACTACCCGAACCAAACCACCCACGCAGGCATAGCCCTATCTTTTGAAAGTTCGGAACCTCGCGTTCTAATAAAGCAAAACGCGAAGCTTCCGAACTCCTCAGCTGAAATCTCACCGGGTTCGTATCTTCGCGTCTATATGGAGCATATGGGATTCGAACCCACGGCCTCAACAATGCGAATGTTGCGCGCTCCCAGCTGCGCTAATGCCCCATGGCTATAAGTATACCATAAATGCCGCAAAAAGCAACTGTTTTTTTATTTTTTCTTTCCACCTCTTTCCACCGGGGCCTGATGTTCCCAGGCTGGCAAAAAAAGAAACCGACAGCATCAACCGTTCCGCTGAACCATCGGTTTCTTTTCTTTACATCATATCAATTCAGGCCTCAGACCTTTAAGCCTTTCCGTTGGAGCCCAGCACGTTCACGATCTTGTGGGCCACCATCTCCTTGACGGCCTGGCGGGCGGGCTTCAGATACTGTCTGGGATCGAAATGGTCGGGATGCTCTGCCATGTACTTTCTGATATAGCCGGTCATGGCCAGACGGATGTCGGAGTCGATGTTGATCTTACATACGGCGAGCTCAGCCGCTCTCCTCAGCTGCTCCTCGGGAATGCCCACTGCGTCCGGCATGTTTCCGCCATAAGCGTTCACCATCTTCACGAACTCCTGAGGTACGGAGGAGGAGCCATGGAGCACGATGGGGAAGCCAGGAAGCCTCTTGATGCACTCTTCCAGTACGTCGAAACGAAGTGGCGGGGGAACAAGGACGCCATCCGCATTGCGGGTGCACTGTTCGGCAGTGAATTTGTAAGCGCCATGGGAAGTGCCGATGGCAATGGCCAGGGAATCGCACCCGGTTCTGGACACGAACTCCTCCACCTCTTCCGGACGGGTGTAGCTCTCATGGCCGGACTCTACCACGACTTCGTCTTCGATTCCGGCTAACGTCCCCAGCTCAGCTTCCACTACCACGCCGTGCTCATGGGCATACTCTACCACCTGCTTGGTCAGGGCGATATTGTCCTCGAAAGACTTGGAAGACGCATCAATCATGACGGAAGTGAATCCGCCATCGATACAGGATTTGCAGAGTTCGAAGCTGTCGCCGTGGTCCAGATGCAGGGCGATGGGAATCTCAGGATTCTCGATCACAGCTGCCTCCACTAATTTTACAAGATAGGTGTGGTTCGCGTAAGCTCTCGCACCCTTGGAAACCTGCAGAATGACAGGGCTCTTCAGTTCTCCGGCGGCCTCGGTGATACCCTGGATGATCTCCATGTTGTTCACATTGAAAGCACCGACTGCATAGCCTCCGTCATAGGCCTTTTTGAACATTTCCTTCGTAGTTACTAACGGCATAATTTAATCCATCCTTTCTATATTTGATTGAAATAAATGCTTCTGTTAGTATCTTACTACTTTTTCCTGAAATCAACAAGATGGAAAACATATATTTTGTCCGCGAAATTCATAAAAACGTTACTTTTCACGGAGTGGGGAAATAAGACATGATAACAGGGGGCTCTCATGAGCCCCTCTTCCTGTTTTCATGCAGACAGTGACGTATTAGAAGGTTCTATATCTTTCGGTTTTGGCTTGGGCGGCATTGGCCTTTTGAAAATCTCCTTTATGGATTGATAAAGGTTGTTCCTGTCATCCGTTGCGAAATGATCGATCACGCTCAGGCATTCGCAGAAGTATTCCAGATGCCGCAAGCTCCTCAGCGAGATCGCCTGGTTGATCTTCCCTTTCAGTACCCGGGCCTTCCGTTCGCAGAGGTTGTTGTCTGGATCCACAAGGGGGTTGGACAGAAACAGGAGGTGGTTATGCTTATATTCAACCATCCTCAGGTACAGGTTGTACCCATCCCTGTAGTAGTCCGACGGAGGGCCGTCCTCATATTCCTTCGCTGCTGTCTGTACGATGGAGTCGTACCGCGCCTCGAATGCGGCAATCTTCTCCTCTGCTATCCCCTCTGCCGGGGCCATGTTGTTCTCGTGTATCATCTCCCGTATGAGCTCCAGCATCTGCCCGTTCCAGGTGAGACCCTTCTCGTTCTCTATGCTGTCCTTCAGATAGCGTTCTATATGCACCATGCACTCCTGATGGTCAGAGCCATAGCTATAGAAGCACGCTTCATGATCATGGATCAGGATTCCGCCGAATGTCTCCACAGGCGTGTCCCTGATCCCGGCATGCCCTTTGCTCTCCCTTGCAAAGTACATGGTCGCCGCGCCATTGCTGCATACGACCACATTGTTGTTGTTCCCGTTGACCCTTGCCACTGTGCCGTCCACATGCATCACCGGCGCGTCAAGGAGCGCCATGAACAGCCTGTCCTGTTCCTGCCTGCTCTTTGCTGAGAACTCCCGGCACAGCCCGCTTATCATCCCGACGGAAGGCGAGAGCGCCCCGTCCGTCACGTCACGGACGAACTGCGCTGTCTTCTCCAGGGACACGTTGCACCTGCTGTTAAGAAGGAAAAGGACTGCCTTCATGGATTCGGCGTAGTTCACGTCGTCTGCCACTCCGCACGGGAATGCGGAATGCACCTTCCTCCCCTTCTTCCTGTCATAGAATTCCTCGGTGCGGTATTCGGTGACCACCGGGACGATGGAGATCCCGATCGCCTGCCTGGAGATGATGTTCCCGGTGGGGACATATCTTGAACTGTCTTTGAATTTTTCTTCCGCCTCTATCTCTATCACCCGATCCGGTTCCATAGGCCTGCGCGGATGGTGGGGATGCCCTGCCTGTGCGCCCGGCTTTTTCCCGGTCTTCTCCCTGTTGTTCACGATCTTCTTGCGGCCGATGCATTTGGATGAGGGCATGGAGGAGTTCTCATAATCATGGTTCACCTGTGCCGTGAGCTTCACGATGAGGCCCTGTGCCTCCTCAAGCTTCACTGCCGCCTCATAATAATCGGAAAGCGCCTTCTTCCTTTTTTCATCCAGCTCGCGGTTCCGGTTCTTCAGGCTCACCACCATGTCCAGCAGCTCCGCGATGGCCTTTTTCAGCCTTTCTATTTCTTTTTCGTATTCTTTCCGGACATCTTCCAGCACGTCCATCCACTGCTTCGTGATCTTCCTGCGGGAAAAAGACAGTCCGTCCCGCTCCTCCTGCAGCTTCCTGATGGCAAGGTCCTTCTCCCGGATGATCCCTTCGTAATCCGCGCGCAGCTTCTGGTAGGCCTCCCCTGACCGGAAGCCCGCAAGCTCCCGGCGGGCAGCCTGCAGCTCATAGGATAATGAAGTTGCCTGAAAGTATTCCCTGTTGTTCATGCGCCCTGCCTCTTCCCTGCCTTTACTTCCCTTCTTCACGGAACGCTTCCGCAAACAGCGCCAGCGCCTGGTTCTGCTCCCCGATCAGCAGTTCCTGGGCCTTGATCTGTTCCCTGCACACATCCAGCTGTTCTTCCAGGATCCGGATGTACCGGTTCTGTTCCCGGATGAGCTTTGTCTCAGGACTCTCGTGTTTCATGCCATATCCCTCCATGGGTCTACTATAGCAGAAAACGAGGAAAAAAGCGAATGTGGATAACTTTCTGTTTTGGTAAAGATTACCAGACCAGATCCCAGGAAAAGGGCCGGCCAGATGAGACGGGAGCGGAAGATGCCAGGCAATCCAGCCGGATTTCGCAAAAAGAAAAGCAGCTGTCCTGGGGAATCGGATGGATATCCACATTTCCTCAAAATCGGCTGCTTTGGGGTGGATAACTATTTTTTTAATTTCAGCGTTTTGCACAATTATTGATTACGCTTTCCCCACCCCGTGAAAAGTAACATAAAAACAAATCCTAAATATGTCGGAATGAAACACCTCCGCACTGAATATAATGATATTAAGCGAATTTCAGCTTGACTTTTCCTGAAAGCCATAGTAGAATTTGCTTAGTGATCGTACCGGGGAAACTTGTGAAGCCCTTGGTCCGGAAGGCTCCTGCGGGGGCCTTTCGTCATATACGAACAAAATAATTTCTGCATCGAAAGGAGGCGGAACGACATGAGCAAGCCATTTAAGACTTATGACGAGCTGCTCCTATTTCTTCAGGATGACAAAAAGCTAATCATCCATGATACAAAATACGCAAAACAGGTCTTGATGAAAACCGGCTACTTCTCCTTAATTTCCGGATACAAAGATATCTTCAAGCATCCGACTACCGGAAACTACAGAGACGGAACTTCTTTTGAAGACATCTACGCTCTTTACAAATTCGACAATGAATTGCGGAGTATTTTTCTGAAATATATGCTCATTGCCGAACATAGCGTAAAATCATCTCTGGCTTATCACTTCACTGAATTATACGGAGAAAATCAAAAGGAATATTTATCCCTTTCCCATTATTTGGTCACGAAATCCAATCAGCATGATGTGCAGAAATTAATCAAGATTCTTTCTTACCATATAACCCACAAAAGCGATTACTCATACATAACACATTACAAAAAACATCATCGGAATGTCCCCCTCTGGATTATGATTCAAATCCTGACCATCGGCCAATTGTCCCACATGTATGATTTCTTAAAAGCAAGCGTGCCGATTCAGGTATGTAAAGATTATTACGATATCAGCCGAAAGGACATGCACTCGTTTCTATCTGTCATGACCAAACACAGAAACGCCTGCGCACATGGAGACCGTTTTTTCAATTATATTACAAAGGACAGCATCACAGATACTATCATCCACCAAAAACTACATATTCCCCGGGCAAATGGACGTTATCAGAAAGGAAAAACAGATATTTTTTCAGAAGTCATTATCTTAAAATATCTTCTCGACAAGGAAGATTTCCATAATTTCTATTATGATTTAAAGCACTGCATCAAAAACAAATGCCCAAATCCGGAAATTCTTTCAAAAATGGGATTTCCAGAAAACTGGACTTCCATAAAGCGTTTAAAGCAGTAGGTTCTGCTTCTTGGAAACCGGAAACGCTGCTCTGCCCATATATACAAGGCTTTGCAGCGTTTTCCTCAACTGCTTCTTTTCCGTTCCTGAATCTCCTGCACAATCTTTTTATATACTTTCTTATTCAGGCGGTAGAAATACAGGACTGCCGCCGTCACGATCCACAGCACGCCGGGCACTGTGGTAAAAGCGTGTTTGATCACGGCCAGCACTGCGGGGTTCTGCTGCTGGTTCCCCACGTATCCCAGGCTGCCCAGGACGCCAGCCAGGACGGAAGTCCCGATTGCCATGCCAATCTTATTGCCCAGCGAGATAAAGGCATACTGGAAACCATCATTGCGGAGCCCTGTCTTCCACTCCCCGTATTCCACGCAGTCCGGAACGATTGCGTAGATGGCCGTGTTGAATCCCGAAAAGAAGAACTGCGCCAGGCACGAAAACAGGTAGAAAGGAACCGGTGACCCCCCGGCGGTGAAAAAGTACATGCAGAACATGCTGACACCCGTGAGCAGCGCGAAAATGGAAGCGGCCCGCCCTTTATTGTTCGTCCATCGGAACACCACCGGAAAACAGGCTGCGCCGATGATGGAGGGCACTATGATGAACAGCGAATAAGTGCTGAACAGCGCCTGATTGCCCTCCACATAAGTGAAGTAATATAAGGCATCCGCATTTCTCCCATATAACGTTATCCCGAACAGGAATTGTCCCGCTACCGCAATCATGTAGGGTCTGTTCTTCGCAACGGCGGACAGCTGCACTTTCAAAGATGTCTTTTCTTTCTCCGGCACTTTCACCACTTCTTTCGTTTTGGCAAAACAGAAAATATGGCACGCCGCAAAAATGCAGCCGTATATGACGGCAACCAGAAGATATCCCCTCTTTCCGTTCCCACTGCCCAGCGCCGCAATCAGCGGCACCGTTATGATATTAATGACTCCTATGGCGATCATGGCGCTGACGGAGCGGAAAGTGTTGATCTTCGCCCGCTCCTCAATATTCTGGGTCATGGCGCCGCACAAAGTCCCGTAAGGGATATTGACGCAGGTATATCCCAGCACCAGGATACAGTATGTCACCGCCATATAGACAATCTTTACGGTGGACGGCCAGTCCGGATGGGCCCAGAAAGTCAGCATCAATACCACGGCCGTCAGCGGCGCGGCGATCAGAAGCCAGGGGCGGTATCTCCCCCATCTTGTATCCGTCTTGTCGCTCAGTCCGCCGATCACCGGGTCATTGATGGCATCCCAGAACCTCGAAAACAGCATCAGGCCTGCCACTGCGCTCATCCCGATTCCAAACACATCCGTATAGAAGATCATCAGGAAGTTCCCCACGAACATCCAGCTGAAATTGCATCCCACATCCCCCATGCCGTAGGCTATCTTGCTGATCAACGGCACTTTCACATCCGTATTGCCCTGCTCCATTTTCCAACCCTCCATTCCTGTACTGCGCCCGCCCCTCTTTAAGCTTTTCCGATGCGGATGACTGCCTTGACGATATCCGCCTTGTTGTTCACGCTGTAATCCATAGCTTTCTGTGCCTCGTCAAGCCCGAATATGTCCGTCACGATGCCTTTCAGGTTCACTTTGCCTGCTGCCACCGCATCGATTGCCATAGGATAGATGTGCCGATAGCGGAACACGGTCTTGAAAGTCAGCTCTTTGTCCAGCGCAAGGCTCATAGGCAATGTCATCTCCCCGCTCTTGCTGTAGCCTACCAGCACGATTGTGGCGCCTTTCTTGGTCATGTGGATGGTCTGGACGGTCGTCACCTGCGTTCCCGCGGTCTCCACCGCCAGATCGCACCCTTTCCCGCCTGTCAGTTCCCTCACCGCTTCCACCGTGTCCCTCCGGCTCGCATCAATCACGCCGTCCGCCCCCAGTTCCATGGCTTTCTGCAGACGCTTCTCCATGATGTCCGCCACGTAAACTTTCGATACGCCCATGGACTTTAAGGCCATCATGGTCACAAGGCCGATGCACCCTGCCCCCATGACCACTGCAGTCTGCCCTGCCTTTGCCCCTCCCTGCATGGCCGCATGGAATCCCACCGCCAGAGGCTCGATCAATGCGCCCTCCATGGTGCTCACATGATCCGGCAGCTTAAAGCAAAGGTCCGCCTCGTGGGCCACATATTCCTGGAATACCCCGTCCACCGGAGGTGTGGCAAAAAAGACCACATCCGGGCATAGATTATAGCGTCCGGTCTTGCAGAATTCGCAGTGTCCGCAGGTCTTTCCTGGCTCCAGCGCCACCCTGTCGCCTACTTTCAGGTGCTTCACGTCCTTTCCCACTTCCACCACTGTTCCGCCCGGCTCATGTCCCAGCACGAACGGGGGCTTTACCACATAATCGCCGATTGCCCCGGTCTCATAGTAGTGCAGGTCGCTGCCGCAGATTCCCACATACTCCAGCTTCACAAGCACTTCGTCGTCCTTTGGCTTCGGGATGTCCCGCTCCTCGAATCCCATTTTCCCGATCCCCAGCATTACTGCCACTTTCATTTTGCCTTCCATGCTTTTTTCCTCCTTCTTCCGGAAGCACTGCCCGCTTCCCCTCTGCTTCATTCTCTTTATTTTATACTTTATTAATTATTTTTATTATGTATTTTATTTTATACGTGTGCCCTGATTCTGTCAATAGCTTTTCAACAAATACTGTTTTTTCGTGGTTATAGCCAAAATCACGTTCCGGAATTTGTCTAAAGCACACAAAAAAGAGGCCTCATTCCTGAAACCTCCTTTCACAGCACACAGCACTCTCTTTCCTTTTCCGTATCTCTTCCGGCCCCGGGGCCCTGCCTCCATCCTTTAGATTTGGCTGACAAAAGTTTCCGTCACTTTCAGCGCCGCCCCCAGCGCAGCCGCCTCCACTTTATATCTGCACGCCCTCACGAAAGGCTCTTTTTCCCCAAAGGTGTTCCTTTCGGAGACTTTGTCCCATATATCCTGAATATGCATCCCCATACAGCTCCCCACGTATCCGCCCAGAACCACATCGCAGTCCAGGATCATATGGATATTGTTCACCGCCATGGCCAGGTAATCCGTGTAGGAATCCCATGCCTTGATGGCCTTTGCCTTCCCCTGATCCAGCAGGCGGAAAAACTGCTCCAGCTTCCCGTCCGCCACCTCGGACAGGCATCCGGCGGCGCAATAGGCGTCCAGGCACCCTCTTTTCCCGCAATAGCAGCTTTCCCCGTCCATAACGACTGTCATATGCCCGACTTCACCGCACCGGAAGT
>ERZ808037.817-NODE-817-length-24873-cov-12.922729_pt1 | contig 24873 bp, 24 predicted proteins | sample MGYA00380190_ERZ808037 | MGnify/ENA primary metagenome ERZ808037 (study PRJEB31490, sample SAMN06133399) | mouse gut metagenome | isolation source: J9 | host: mice | place: China: Chengdu | collected 2015-05 ... | reverse complement strand
TTTATTATACCTTCTTTCCTCTCTGCTCCATTCATCGCTTCCCGAATTTTTATACTTGACAAATCCTTAGCCGGCTGTACAAATTTTGAAGGAGGATAGGAAGAAATGAGAAAACGATATCGTAAAATCGAGGATGTACTCCATGCCCCTATCAGTGATGTACTTCCGCCAGACACCGTAGAAAAGACCGACCGGGTGCTTCGCTCCACCAAGTTGGAGGACAGCATCTACACCGACCTGCGCACCGGGGACGACAGCTTGGAACAGACCGAGCGGACAGCGGCCGAAAAGCTGGCCTCGTTCCCAACCCTGTCCCGGGATGTCTTCCAGTCCTTCTACTCCCTGCTGCCCCGGCAGAATGATGAATGCACCCTGTCTGTGGCGGCCCGGAAGTTTAACGCCCCCATTTTGGAGCGTATCACCCAGAGCGAGGACTTTCCCACGCTGAAAGCTATCTGCGAGGGCCGGGAACTGCCAGCCTACGAGGCGGCGACGGAGTTTATCACCCAGACCACTGGGGAGCTGGACAGCTTTCTTTCGAACCTCGGCGGCGAGAATAACGAGATGAACACCCTGGAAAAGCTGGAGAAAGCGGAGGATCAGGCCCAGCGGAACCTGGCTGATTTGCTGGAGCGGATGCAGCGGTGCAAGGAGCGTAATGTCCATCTGGAACAGTCTATCGTGGATGCTGCTAACCAAGTGGACAGCAAACACCGTCAGGTGGAAGCCGTAGGCAAGATGATCGACGCCAAGGCTGCCAAAAATAAGGACGATTTGACCGCCAGCGTTGCCCAGGTGGTCAGGGTGGCGGTGGAGAAGGCCGAGGAGGTGCAGAACATCATCGGAGCCTGGAGCGATGAACCGGGCAAGCTGGAGAAGAATGAAATCAACGCCGGCCTGTTGGACCTGGTGCGTCAAAGTGACGTGCTGAAACAAATCTCCAAATATCTGGGCCGCTTTCGGGAAATATTTGCCCAGGGCAAGCGCAACGGCTACGCCTATGGCCGGGGTGAAAAGTATTCCCTGGAGCTTGGCAATAACTTGTCCCGGGCCCTCACCTCGGAGCTGGCCATGCTTGCCTTGCCCAAAACGGTCCCGCTGTTCCTGCAACGGTATCAGCGCAAGCAGATCAAGCAGTACCAGCGCCGGGAACCTGTTTATAAGGGCATGGGGGATATTATCTGCTGTCTGGACGAATCCATCTCCACCGCTGGCGACCCTGCCGCATGGGGCAAGGCGGTGGCTCTGACCCTGCTGGAGATCGCTGCCGATGGCGGCCGCAGTTTCGCCTTGATTCATTTCGCTGGCAGTGGGGCCTTCAAAACGGATATTTTTCGTCCCGGTAAGTACACTATGGAGGACAAGCTGTCCGCCGCAGAGACCTTCCTCAACGGCGGCACCAATTTTGAGACGCCCATGTCCGAGGCCCTGCGGCTGATGAAGGAGGAGGGCTTTGGAAACGCTGATATTGTGTTTGTCACGGATGGAGAATGCGAGCTCTCCCAGAAATACCTGGACGGCTTGAGCCAGGAGCAGGCAGCCCACCGATTCAAGGTCACTGGTATCCTGCTGGACAAGGATGAACCCGGCATGGATTTCAGCTTGAAAGCATTTTGCCAGGATATCTACCGCACCAGCCAACTGCTGGGGGACGATATTGTACGGGAACTGGTGACAAAGCGGGTCTGAATTTGTCTAACTGCTTGCGTGTGGGAGAAAATTATGCTAATATTTCAGCGAGGTGATTACCGATGCGTTATGAGGATATCGTCGCTGTCTGGCGGAGCAGACAGGTGAAAACCGCCGCCGACGTCGCCTGCGAGATGAATGGGAACGGTGTGGCGTTTATCTACCACTCCGCCAAGATCGAGAACGACCGAATCACCTACCACGACACTCGGGAGATTTTCGACCACGGAGGGGTGACGGGCTATACCGGGGATGTGCGCTCACTCTTTGAGATTCAAAATTCTGTCGCAGCTTACTACCGGATGCTGGACGCCTTTGAGAAGCGGGAACCGCTGAGTGAGACGCTGATCTGCGAGTTTCAAGGGCTTCTCACTCAAGGAACCTATGACACCCTGCGCTATCAAAAGGGGGAGCGGCCCGGCGCCTATAAGAAAAACGACTATGTAACCGGGGTCCGGGAGGTCGGTGCGCTTCCCGAGGACGTACCGGAGGAGCTGGGCGAGCTGGTAAAGGAGCTGGAAGATGTCCATACGGAGCAGGCGCTGACCGCGGCGGCCTATTTCCACGCCAAATTTGAGAGCATCCACCCATTTGCCGACGGCAACGGCCGGGCGGGCCGGCTGCTGATGAACTATCTGCTGCTCCTGCTGGACCACCCGCCCATCATCATCCACGAGGAGGACCGGCGGGCGTACTATGATGCGCTGGAGCGGTTTGACAGCGATCAGGAGCTGGACAGATTGGTGGATTTCATGAAGGCGCAGACTGTAAAAACGTGGCAGGTACGGTTTGAACGTGGAAAAAACAGAACGTAATTTATATCTTAGCGGCGGCCTTTGGGCCGCCGCTAAGTCTGTCAAAAAAACTGCTTCGCCTAATTCAAAGCCAATCCAACTCCAGCTCCAAGCCAGCCATTTGGTTATCCGGCTTAACCCTTTCCCCGTGGAAGTCGCTGCCACCGGTAATATACAGCCCATACCGTTCCGCCATATTCAGACAAAACACTAGCTGTTCCGGGGTGTGTCTGGGATGGAAACGTTCAAAGGCCTCCCGGTTGTTGGATACATAACCGTGCCGAACAAGCGCCTGGGCAAAATGAGGCCGACCCACAATGTTTCCACCGGCCAGCGCTTCTATTTCCCTGGAAGGAGAGTGCGGTTCCTTTGTCTCTTAGATATCCAATTATTCTGGAGGCACGTTGGTCCTGTCCCTTTCGATACAAAAAGTGAAACTGATAGACATCTGGCAGATGCCCCAAAATATTGAAATCCGTCACCCCCCTGCAACGCAGGAGGTTGACGGATTTTTTGTGAACACGATGCGTCCGCTTGTATGGACGCTCGGGATTGACAGCCAGCATACAACTGGATTCTCTCTTTTATCAAAGCAGACAGCCTGCCTCCGGCTCATAAAGGTTGAGGAATTGTTCCAAGCAATACAACTGCCACTTCTGATTGCCGGAAAATGTACACATATCTAAACCACGCTTAAACTCATAGCGGGAAGGCCCATCCCAATCCTTGAAATAACTGTCAACCGGACGGGGCATTGGCACTTTTTCCGGGACCTGAATATCCGGATATTTTTTTGCAAACAGCTCCCGTATCAGGTACTTTGTTTCGCCGTTTCGGATACGCTGCAAGTCCAGCGGCTCTGCCATTTTCATACAGGCATAGGGATCGATATAGGGCAGGTCTGCTGTTTGAAACGCATTCAGGTAGGAGCTGGAACTCTCAATAGAAAACACATCATCCATAAAACGGCAGAAGTCAATCCTACTGCCGGTCCGATACCGCTCAAACAAATATCCCATATCCACCGGCTGGTTCAAAACCTCAGAAGGCTGGGTGAAGATATATCGCCGCATAAAATCGGGAAACGACCAATCCTGTGAGAGCAGCTTGTCCATCCCGCCAAAAATCAGATCGCTGCTTTCGCCAATCACCATCTTGGTGATGCCGTCCGCTTTGGCCTGGACAGCTGCCTGCATAATCTGAGGTTCGATTGAATGGACAGGGGCCGCTTTCGCACACATGAGCGGGGGCAAGTAGGGCTTAACTGTTTTTTCCCAGTCAATATCCACATAGTGGAGGCGAAGGCCGTAATAATTCGCATAGTATTTTGCCCGGTTCAGTTCCTCCTCCTGGTATGTTCCACCCAAAAAGCGGAAAGTGTACGCATCACGGCCGCGCATATAGGATGCAAGAATTGCGGAATCCATACCGCCGGAGAGCAAAATTCCCAGTTTTGCATCGCTTAACGCGGAAAATTGGTCAGCAATCACCTTGTCAATCTCATTGGCAGTTTTGACCATATGGATTTGATCTTCTGGCAGAGCAGCTATACGACTGTGGTGCAGCCCCGGAAAAAAATCTTTGTCATCTGCCTCGATGTACCGAAAGGCCAGATACGAACTCATGCAGTAATTTTTGTCAACCATAGGTGGCTCCTTCTTCTCATGTCTGCGTGTGTATGGTTTTTACAGCGCCCATGCCAGCCTTGTAGGCGCTTTCCAGTGTGTTTTCAATCGCGGTGGAGGAAATCCCTTTTGTATAAGGGAAATACACTACCTTGACACCGCTTTCGCTTAAATCCCGCTCATAGTCCTGCCACTTTTCTGTTCCGTACCAATCATCACCCACAAAAAGCAGCTGTGCCTTAAGTTTTTTGCACATGGAGACCTTATCCATATCCCTCTGAGGGATGGCGGCATCTACATATTTGATGCTGCGGATTATCTCTATCCGATCCTCAAAGGGAATGATGGGATGCTTGCCTTTATAGGAGACAAGCTCATCTGTTGTAACTCCAACAATCAGCTTGTCACACATTCCCTTGGCGTTTTTCAGCAGGTTGAGATGTCCAATATGGAACAGATCGTAGACCCCGGCCGTATACCCTATCATCATGGCTTCTGCTCCTTTGTAACAATTTGCTGTTCAGAAACTTTTACCGCCTCTACAATAGCGGCATGTATTTTTTCTCCTGCCGTTCCATCAGCGTTAATCAGGGAACCGAAAAGGGAGGCCAATCGCTTCTGCTGCAATGGATCTTTCTTCTTTTTTACCATGTTGACAAACGAAGTTACATGAAGCCCATCCTCTTGAAAATAGCAATCATAGTAGTCGATAAAATTGTATTTTAAAGATTCTCGCTCGGATTGACTGCCGGTAAGAAAGAGAATCGGCTTTTTTGTAACACCGTACATAAAGGGAAGCGAGCTATAGTCCGTAATCAGTGCATGGCTGACATCAAAAGCAGATAAGTAATTACTGTTTTCGTCGTAAATAAAATTATCCAGCTGAAGCAGATGTGCTTTCATATCCTGATACAGTTGAAGCAAATCTGTACGCATACTTTTCACAGTAGCTTCTGTCAGCGGATGCGGGCGCCAGATTACCGCACAATCTGCGTCAGCCGTAATCCCGATCAGAAGTGCTTTTATGGACAAGAGCCAGTTTCGGCCGAGTCTAAGCAAATCAGTCAGACTTGAATTGACTAAAAACACTGTTTTCCCCTGTAGCTTTTTACGCCAATCCGGCGGACATTCTCCCGGTTGATGACGCACTACATAGTCTAATTTGGGCGTTCCCAGAGCCATAACACATGCTTCAGAGATGCCCAAGTCAATCAGGCCCCTTTTCATGCCATCAGATTGTACGATGATCCGATCTGCCTGACGGTAAGCAGAAAGCATGGTCAATGTGGTCTGTACACCCAATGCTTTGGAGCTTCCTGCAACGTAATAAGGGATATATACCAGCATCCCGGTATGTTTTTTCAACTCATGGGAGTAGTAGTGTGGGTCCACAGATGTGACATGGTTAAATGCGTCATAGGGATTATGGATGTAAACAATGTCCGGCTTCCGCTCGGCCATATGGTAGCTCGCATAGTCCACAACCGGGATATCCTCCGGAAACTGTGTGCCCTCATAGTGGAACTTTCCGAAGCTGTGATCTGGATTCCGGTCATAGTACGGAATCGGAACCACATAGCAATCACACATCGGGTCCGCTGCCGCCGCCCGCCACACACTGTCCATACTGTCCCACATGGAGAACTTATACGGTAAGAATGCTATCTCAAGCCGAACCGGCTCCTGCTGCAGCCTTTCCCGCACAGCCTCCAGCTGCTGTTTCATAATTTGACAGCAATCAGAGGGTGCACCAATTTCCAGCCTGTCAAGGACAGAATGAACCCTTTCTATATAATATTCTGCCGCTGTCAGTTCTTCCTGCTGAATGGTCTGCAATATCTGATGTAACGCGTACTGACAATTCTCCAAAACGAGCTCTGCAGTATCCCCTTGTGCGGTGCTGATATAATCGATCCCATCTTGAATGGTATCAAACAAACTGCATATCTGTTGAACAACATACTTCCGTATCATACGCTGTCAACCTCCAGCAGATGCGCCACCTTCTGATATGCTTCACTCTGTTTCAGAGCAATAACTGCGGGGTCATCCGGCTCATACCGGGCCATAATGGCCCGCACCTGATTTGCCAGTGCCTGCACCTCCGGCGGCGGCGCGATCAACTCCTGCACCTCCGGCGTGTGCTCCAGCAAAAATGCCGCCATTTTCTTTGTGCCGGGATAGGCGGTCACGCCCTCCCGCAGAAGCTGCACATATGCGCTGCAACCGCCGCTGTCCAGCGCCTCGAAGGCCTTGTGACAATACCAGCCGGCACGGTACATCCCCGGCAGCATACGGAAGTTTTCACCCTGTAGCGCCTCCTGCGCATAATACCGAGAGGTAAAGCTGCCCACAACCCTTGCAAAAGCCCGGCTGAGGGCCAGGTCCTTCTCCGTATCCTGCCAGCGGCAGGACTGTACCGCTACAATCGCCACACCTCTCGCCCAGAGCAGCGCAGCCAGATCGTCGGGCAGTGATTCTGCGGCGCGGCATGTAAGCTCTGCGGCCAGTTGGGCGTTCCGGCCTAACCGGCCAGCCAGTTTGTCCATCTCCTCCAGGCTGAGCAGTTTTCCAGCCGGTGGAAAGTGGATGCCGTTTTGCAGCGCGTACTCCAGTGCTGCAACAGGTAAGTAATCCCAATCCTTGACCGCACCGAGAAGTGCCTCCAGTTCCTTGGTGCATTCGGTCTGCATCACCGCGGCGGCGGTGCCGATTTCGCTTTTGCCGTTTAAGAATGTAAACAAGGTATAGGCGTGCTGTCTGCCGCCCTCCGTGTCCTCTTTTTCCCGGTACCCCAAGGCGAAGGTAGACGCAGCCTCTTGAAGAAATATCTTTTTCTGCTCGGCAGTGCTCCCCTCCAAATCATCCGGCGCGTCCAGACTCTCGTAGAGCTTTTGAATGGGGCCTGCTGCCTGTAATTCGATAAGGAGGCGAACGTATGCGGCAAACCGGGAGCTGTCCATCTTGGCAGAATCCGTCTGATTCAGAATCTCATCGGCTTCTTCGCCTCTGCCACAGCGGTAGAGCGACCTGGTATAGAGATTTTTCATCTCCTGCTCAGCCTCCGCGGTGGCAAATTGAAGCGTGCTGAACAGAAGCCCTGACATCTCTCCACGGCCGGCGCGGAAATCGGCAATGGAGCGGTTATAGATATCGCACCAGCGCAGGCACTCCGCGTCATCTCCCTGCTTCCAGCAGCGGTTTGCCATAGCATGTCCAATATCGATGCGGACAAAAAAGGATTTGGGAAACAGCTCCTCTGCCATTGAGAGCCACTCCCGCAGCTCGGGGAGGTCCCGCTTGTCCGCCGTAAGTACCGCCTGACGGAGGGCCGGTGGTCCGTATGCGGCCCAGGACGGTCCCCGGTTCTTTACGGCCTGAACCATCTGGTAGATATAGTCAAGGAAATCCTCGGCTTCATGGGCGCTGTCGGTGAGATGGACCAGCGTGCGTACATCGTCGGGAACGCGCTCGGCCTCCTTGCGCAGAAGCTCCATGTTGCGCTTCCGCTTCTCCTGCCCCCGTTTGCCTCCCCAGTCCACATAGCCGTCGTGATGCAGGATGGTTTTTGTAAAGCGAACTGTGGGCTCCTGATCGGCTGCCACCGGGATGTATTCGTGAATCGTCCCCACATAGCGCAGGCCGGAGGACATACGCACCATGCGCAGCGCCATCAGATCGCTGCTGAAATTGATATTCAGGTCCTCGGAATGGTAATTTCGCACGGTAAGAGAGCCGATGTGCTCGGGACGCTTTTTGAGAGAGCACAGGAAGTCCGCCAGCTCCGCAATATCTGCGTCCAGCCACTCATCTGCATCTACGGAGAGATACCACTTCCCGCGGCAGCGGTCCATCACCGCGTTTCGTGCGGCGGCGAAGTCGTTGATCCAGGGAAAATCAAACAGAATATCTGCATATTGCTTGGCGATCTCCCGACTGCCGTCAGTAGAACCCGTGTCGGCCATCACGATTTCACAGGGCACCACCTCGCGGAGCGGCTGAAAGGACTTCAAGCACCGCTCCAGGCATCGGGCTTCGTTTTTAAAGATAATACCGATTGACAACTGTGGTCTGGCCATAGTGGATTCCTCCTATAAAGTATATCTGGCTTGTATCAGGACCATCGGGAAAACCAGCGGGTGACAAGCTTTCCCCATTGTCCCGAGCGTGGCAAACGGGGGCCGGGCACATGCCCGGCCCCCTGCTGCAATGTGTTTTGCGGAAAACTGAGAATTAGCCCAGCAGCTGGAGAACGCCCTGAGGAACCTGGTTGGCCTGGGCCAGCATGGCCTGAGCGGACTGCACCAGAATGTTGTTCTTGGTGTAGCTCATCATCTCCTCGGCCACGTCGGTGTCGCGGATGGTGGACTCGGCGTCCTGGATGTTCTCGGCCATCACGGACAGGTTGTTGGCGGTGTGCTCCAGACGGTTCTGGACAGCGCCCAGATCGCCGCGGACGGAGGACACGTAGTTGATAGCGTCCTTGATGGTCTGTACGGCCTCGGAGGCGCCAGCCTGGGTGCTGATGTCGATGTTGGCAATGCCCATGCCCTTGGTGTGCATGTCGCCCACGGTGACGCTCATCTGGTTGAAGCTGTCAGAGGTATCGCCAATCTGGAGGGTCAGGCCGCCCTTAGCCTCAGAGGCGGTACCATAGGAAATCAGTCCAGCCCAGTCGTTGAGGGTGGAATCAAACTTGGTATCGGTGGAGGGATTGTGACCACCCGCGTTGGTGCCCTTGGTACCCTTGCCGTCATCGCCTGCCAGGTTGTTCTTGGCGTAGTCGATAGCGCCCTCCTTCTCGGTCAGGCTGATCACGCCGCCCTTGTCAGCGGAGCCGACGATGAACTGACGGTTGTTCTTGGCTACCTGGGTCAGACGGTTGGCAGCGATCGAGGCCAGGTCCGGATTGCCGGCAGTGGTGTCGGTCAGATCAACCACATTGGCGCCATTCTTGAACTTGCTGTTGGGGCCCACGGCGAAGGTGTAGGTGGTGTCGCCGATCTTCAGGGTAGAGCCGTCCTGCACCTTCATTGCGTTCAGGTCCACCTTGGCCTGCGCATACATACGGGTGGTGCTGCTGTCCACAGGCTCAACAACCACGGTGGGGGCAAACTGCTCGCCGCCGTTGTAATTGGTGCCGTCGCTGAAGCGCAGGGTCATATCCATTTGAGTGTGATCCCATGTGGTAGGCGGGGTCTTCATGGTAAGCTTCAGTGTGGCCTCGCCTTCCAGCGTAATCTCAATCTCGGAACCGGCCAGTTTGCCATCCCCATCAAGGAAGTTCATAGTGATGGTATCAGCCGCACCGGCATCCGCAATGGTGGCGATGCCAGCGTTGATAACAGAAGCGCCCGAGCCGCTGCCGCCACCGGTAGTGCCGGTGGTGCCACCACCACCAGTGGTACCGGTAGTGCCACCGCCGCCAGTGGTGCCAGTAGTGCCGCCACCGGTGGTGGTGCCACCCGTATACTTCGCTTGGATAGCCTCATTGAGCTTGGTGGCAATCTGGCCGGCCAAGTCCTTACCGGTCAGAGTTACAGGACCGGCGATATAGTCGCCATTGGCATCCTTCTTAAGGTATTTGTCGATATCAAGAGTAATATCCATGCCGCCGATGGTGAGCTTGAGCTGTCCAGCGCCGCTGGTGCCGCCAGTAGTTCCGCCGCCAGTGGTGCCGGTGGTGCCGCCACCGCCAGTAGTGCCAGTGGTGCCGCCGCCACCAGTAGTGCCGGTGGTGCCGCCGCCACCAGTAGTGCCGGTGGTGCCACCACCGCCGGTGGTGCCAGTGGTGCCGCTGCCAGTAGCACCGCTCGTGTTTGCTATTGTAGCGATGCCGTAGTTAGCGGCAGCAGCGGCAGGAACGGTGACATTGCCGTCCGCATCCACATTAATTGTGACTTCCAACTGGGACAGGTCGTAGGTGAACACGCCAGCCACGGGCTTTACGCCCAACTGGCCATCGGCCACGATGCTGAACACACCGTCGCTATTGGCGGTGCCGGACAGCTCGGTAACACTGGTGTTGGAGGTGTCGGCAGCCAGGGAACCGTCCAGTAGCTTGATGCCGTTGAAGTTGGCGCTGTCGGCGATACGGTTAATTTCCTCTTTCAGCTGGTTGACCTCCTTCTGGAGGGCAGCGCGGTCAACCTCGTTGTCGTAAGTGCCGTTGGCGGACTGGGTGGCCAGGTAGTCCATGCGGTTGAGCATGTCCTGAATCTCCTGCATGGCACCCTCAGCGGTCTTGACGAGGCTGATACCGTCCTTCACGTTCTTCTGAGCGGCATTCAGACCGGTGATCTGAGCGCGCATCTTCTCAGAAATAGCCAGACCAGCGGCGTCGTCGCCGGCGCGGTTGATCTTGTAGCCGGAGCTCAGCTTCTCCAGATTCTTGGCAACGGCGGAGGTGTTAGTGTTGTAGTTGCGGTAGGCGCTCATGGCCATGATGTTGTGTTGAATCCTCATTTTAGTGCTTCCTTTCAATAAAATGTTTATGATGTGCGATCCGTTGCGCCGGAACTTCCCTGCCCCGGCACAGTGGGCTTTGCGCTGTCTCCCGGTATCCGGCCGGACTGCCGGGGTACAACGCGGTACTATATTTCAACCGGTTCGTCAACCGTTTGAAACCTGATTTTTTACCGCCAGATCATCCTCCCAAAAGGTGGGGATGATCCGGTCCAGCTGGGTGCGCAGGATTTGCGCCTCCTCGCCGGAGCCCTTCTGCTCCAGCCGGTCCAGCGCCTGCTTCATGGCACGGACCGCCCTTTCCCGGTCGTCGTTCCAGCGGAAAATCTGGTCCCGGCGGGTCCTGGCCCGCTTGCCTGTGGGCGGAGCCAGACAGCCGGGCCTCTGCCCGCCGCTGCGCTCCAGCACCGTGCCCCGCAGGATGGGGAACTCCCGGGGCGCGTCAATGGCCAGGTCGGCCCGCCCTCCGGCAACGCGCTTGAGCTGGATCACAACGCTGTCGTTGATGGTAAGGTACTCCTCGGGTAAAAGGGTCAGCTTCAGCATGGTGTCCTCCCTGTTTCGCTCCGGTGCAGTCCTTTGCGCCTGTTTGCATCGTCATAATATTGTGGACGCCCCGCAGGGCTTTGGACGTGCGCACACGCCCTCTCGTTTCCCACTTCCCGCTTCTGGAAAACGCTGAGCGAAGCGGAACCCAATTCCGTTTCGCTCAACGCCCTCCAGGCGGAGCATGGGCGTTCACCGGCGTCCCGACCGGCCTATCAGTCAGGCGCGGAACCGCGCCAAACCTTCTGCTTTGATGTTCTTTGCGGCGTTGATCTCCCGCTGATGGACCGTGCCGCACGCCGGACAGGTCCAGGTCCGCTTTTTGTAGCTGACCGCCTCCTCCACATGTCCGCAGGCGGAGCAGGTCCGCGTGGAGGGGTAATACCGGTCCACCAGAATGAGCGGCTTTCCCTGCCGCTCCAGCTTGTACCGCAGGCACTCCCGGAACATCCCGTAGCCGGCCTCCCGCAGGTCCCCCTGGGTCATGCCCCGGGACAGCTCCGTCAGGTCGTCCGCCCTCACGCACACGGCGTCCCAGGCGTTGGCTATCCGCCGGGATTCCTTGTGAATGAAGTCGCGCCGCTGGTTGGCGATGTGCTCGTGGAGCAGGCGGTACTTCTGAACCGCCTCCTGGTAGTTCTTCGAGCCGGGCTCCATCCGGGCCAGCTTCTGCTGCAAGCCGGCCAGCTTCTCCCGAGACTGCTTCAGCCAGTGGGGCGGGTCGGCCATGGCGCCGCCGTCGGACACGTAGAAGTGGGGGACGGAGTACTTCAGCCCCACTGTAGTATCCACCCGGGGGATGACCGGCTCCGGCGTCCGGCCGCCGCACTCGTATAGAATGGAGCAGTCGTATTTGCCGGAGGGGGTTCTGCTTACGGTAATCCGTTTCAGTTTCCACCAGGCCTGGGGCCGGCGGTGGAAGACGGCTTTGACAATCCCTGCCTTGGTCATGCGGATGCCGTCCCGGGTGGTGTAGATGGTGGGGCCGGAGGAGAAGACATGGTTGCAGGCGGTGAAGGAGCTCCGGCCGTCCTTTTTGCGCTTGAAGTTGGGGTGTCCGAAGGTCTCCGGGTTTTTGAAGAACACCCGGAAGGCCTGGGACAGGCGGTTGTGCTCCTGAATCAGGGCCTGATTGTCTACCTCCTTCAGGAAGGGGGCCTCGGCTTTGTACTTGGCCGGGGTGGGGATGAAGTGCTGTCCGGTTTCCTGGTAAAACCGCTGCTGGTCGGCCAGCATCCGGTTCCAGATATAGCGGCAGCAGCCGAAGGTCTTTTCAAAGAGCTCCGCCTGGGCCGCGTCGGGATAGAGCCGGACCTTGATCGTGGTGTACTGCGCCGCCGCCATGGCTTTCCCCTTCCATCTCCGCCGAGGTGTTTGAAATCTATACTTTTTGTGCACAGCAATTCTTGCCGCGCTCAATTATCTAATCGGCCGGAAATTCAAAAAGATTAGGGCTTTTACGAAATTTTTTTCAAAGAAAAAATTACTGCGCAAAAAGTATACTTTTTGTGCATGTGGAGCGTTTGAGGATATAAAAAGGGAACCTGTCAAAAAAGCGGCGGCCTTAAGGCCGCCGCTTTTTTTGCTTGTGCAAAGGAAAATATGTGATATACTGAAAACATTCCTATTGTTTTGAATATGAGATAAAAGGATGTAAAATAAAGGGGCTGTACAATGAATAATTTACAAAAGATAGCCGTTGTCATAGACGCTGACAACACACAAATCTCCAAAATAGCTGATGTCCTTCGTGAAGTATCAACGCGTGGACGGATTGTGGTGAAACGGGCTTATGGGAATTGGCGAAAGGACTCGCTCAAAAACTGGGAAGTCGAAATTAAGCGGCTGGCAATTAAGGCTGAGCAGCAATTTGACTATGTGACTGGCAAAAACGCGACGGATATGGCACTGGTTATTGACACGATTGAGCTTCTCTACAGCAATATTTATGATGCCTTCGTCATTGTTTCCAGCGACAGCGACTATACTCCGCTGGCAATCAAGCTGCATGAATCAGGGGTATATGTGATGGGCGTGGGAGAGAAAAAGACACCGGAATCTTTCCGAAATGCGTGCGATGAATTTCTATTTCTGGAGAATATCTCCACAGTGGTGGAGGAGGAGCTTCCAACCTCCCCTGTGTCTGATGCGGGAGAGAAAAATGATATCGCCAGCATCCACAATCTGCTGAAAAAGGCCTGGGAAGCGTTCCAGGATGAGGACGGATATACCAATGTGTCAAACGCCGGCAATTACATCAAACGTACAAAGCCGGATTTTGATTGCCGCACATACGGGGTCACAAAGCTTTCGGAGCTTTTACGAGCTTATCCGGACAAATACGAGGTAGCATGGAGCAAAAAATATTCCGAGACTTTAATGTATAAATATATCGAGCCCGAGAAAAGAGCGGGGAAGTATAAAAAAACGTCTACAAAGCGATAAAGTATAAACTTTTTTGATATATTCCAGTTGACAAAACCTCAACTATACAGGCTCCTTTTCTGGTGTTACAATAAAGGTGTATTTTAGGTCTGAGTAAGTTAGGGCGGAGTAAGTTAGGGAGGAACGGCGAGCGACCAGGGGCGTAGTGCGCCCCGACGCACCGGACTGAATCGACCTGGAAGCAAAAAACGAACAGGAAGATCACAGTTGCCTTTGAGGGCGGTTGCAACTGTAAAATAAAAGTAGTCAACGAGGAGGGCGCGGTGACCAGGTATGTCTATGACGACTGTAACCGTGTGATCTCCATGACCAACGCCGAGGGCTACGAGACCTGCTTTACTTACGATGAGATGGACCGGGTGCTCACAATCACCGACCCCCGCAAGGGCGTGATCGAATACACCTACACCGACCGCGGCAACGTAGCCACCGCCACCGATCGGGAGGGATATACTACCTTCTATGAATGCGATGGCAACCGGAATATGTTAAAAATGACCACTCCCGATGGAGATACCACCTATACCTACGACGGTGATGAAAACCTGGTGTCCAAGACCGACGCCGACCAATATACCACCGAATATACCTACAATGGGCTTGATATGGTCATTCATATCAATTATAATGGTGGTAAACAGGTGGACTATACCTACATTGCCGTGGGCGACCTGGTTCGAATGGAGGACTGGACGGGCATCAACACCTTTGAGTATGACCTTCTGTCCCAGCTGAAACGAGCCACCGACCACAAGGGCAATGTGGTGGAATATGACTATGACGGCAACGGCAATCAGACGGCCGTCACCTATCTCGATACAGATGGAGGAGCTGAAGCCTGAGGTGCCCGAAGTCGAGACCACCGACAAGGATGAGACGGACACGGATGATGATGCTCAGCCTGGTGATGCCAACATCAACAACGAGGGCAACGGCAACAACAATGGCAAGCCCGGCAACGGACACGGAAATGGGAACAATGGCAATAACGGAAACGGCAACAAGCCCACGACTACCCCCGACCCGGTCGAGCCTGAGCCTGTTGACCCTGATCCCGATGTGCCGGAGACGCCCGACACGCCTGAGCCCGGCAACAACGGCAACGGTAACGGCAACAACGGAAACGACGGCAACGGCAACAGCGCCGGCAACAACGGCCAGGGCAATGGCAACAACGCCAGCAACGGCGACGGCAACGGCAGCATCAACAAGACCAGCACCGTGGTGAAAAACTTTGTTGTGGACTACAACACCGAGACCTTCGAGCCCCTGATGGAGCATGAGGTCAACGGCCTGGATTACAAGTATGTCTATGGCAATGACCGGCTGAGCGTGGATATCTCCCCCATCAACAACTCCATGAGCATCGTGGAGAACGGCGACCACATCCGGCTGTACTACCACATGGACTACCTGGGCTCTGCCGACTACCTCACCAGCCCGGTGAGCGGCAGGGTGGAAGCCTGGACCCACTACAACGAGTGGGGGCTGATTGTCCATAATGCGGTGTTGAAGTGCGGGCAGCGGGAGCTGGACCTGGTTAAGCGGTACGCTACCCACGATTTCGACAGCGTGCTGGAGATGTACTATGCCAAGGCGCGGTTCTACGATGCCCACGACAGGCGGTTTACTGCAGTTGATCCTATCCTTGACCCCAGTGGGTATGATCTGCGGGAGTATGTCGAGAATCCGGTGCAGTTGGTGCAGTACTTGTATGTGGGAAATAATCCTGTACTTTGGATTGATAGGTTAGGACTGTATTATATTTATAAACATACAGATAAAAATGGGAAACCTTATTATACGATCACGGACCAATCTTGGTTTGATGCAACTATCAGTACGTTCCTCAATATTAACCCTCAAGTTATTGGACACGAGGTTTTCACTGGAGGTTCGGTTATTGATGGAACATCATGGAGTCCACCGAGTATTCAAACTCAGATTGAGACTTTGTACGCAGCTGAAATTCAGCAATTTGAGGCGAACCTTGCAGCTGTACCATATGGGCCACAAATCATTTTTGGTTATGAGATAATTACTGGTGGGATAACTGCGGTTGTGGATTTTCCCAAGAGCATTGACATCACAAAACGAGATAATATAATCTTGCAGATTATGAAGGACGCTGGCATAAGCACCAAAAGCTATTCGGAGAATTTTAGAACAGCTGCTGTCGCAGCCGACTTCTTTGTGCAAGACTACAGTTGGCTTTTTGTGAAAGAACCAGTTTTAGGGAATAAAACCCAGTACGAAATCGGAAAAATGCTAAAACATGGAATTAACAACAAAGCTGTATCAAAAGCAAAGTCTAAAATATATTCTGCTTATTATAACATGTATCATGATCAGTTGCTAAGCATGGTAACTTCACTTGACCCTGGGTTCTATGCTGACTATCGAGCAAGACATAACCGAAATTATCCTTCCCAGGTAATGCCAACGCTTAAGTGGTCTGATATTGGACGCAAAGAATTACTCTGGCCTGTATCGACTCATGACGTTGCAGATTATCTTGCAAATTTATCGTCCAAAGAATTTGAGAAAATGCTAATTAACAATTATGAAGTTGTAATTAAATATTTTCAAGAAATTTTCTGTGAGAACTAGAAGGATATGATTTAATGAAGCAAGCGAAAAGAAAATACGATTATCAATTGAACACTGAAGTTTATTTGATTGTGGAGTTGTTATTTTGTGTCAGCATTAAAGTGGTTTCCATGTTTATCTACAAGATTTTCGGTTTTCCTTTAAGTATTTGTTGCCTAGTATACTACTGTGTATATCGCAGGAAACGAGGTGCAAATTTTGTACATCATTGTTTGACAACTATAATAGCACTAGTTACGATGATGTATATAATACAATTGATTTACAAAATATTAGCTCCGTCCACTTTGCTACAAGGTAATTTGTTACTAGCAATTTTATACATACCTTGGGCAGTTATTCATCTTTTTGCTTCATATGCAATTTCGCGAGATGTTAAGAAAAAGTAAAAAAACTGGGGTTAATATGCAGCAGGTGACATCCAACTTTGCGTCCTCTTTTTTGGCCAACGTGATCAGCAATATAGTCAGTCCGTTCCTGTGATATCCCTGGCAGCAAATCCTTTCAGTGAATAATAGAACTGTTACATTATCTTTCACATTGAACGGAGCGACCGTCTGCACAAGCCGTAAACGGAAGGAGTTCCTATGCGATGGACAAACTATTGCGTTGAGGATATCCGCCGCAGGGCATAGCGACCCCCAAAAAAGCTTGAAGTCCCGGCCCGCAGGAGTGGGCCGGGACTCCCCAAAGCACCATTGTCGAAATTTGCTGTTTTAAGCGCCGGCAGAACGGCAAGTACAAACCGACCGGACTAAGGGCTAACCGCACAAAAACAAAAAGAAAGAGTGAACATAATGGATAACAACAATTTACTTGGCGGAAACCTGTTTGGCTCCAAGAAGGAAAAGGTAATCGAAACCGATGAATTGCAGGTCCGCGGCCATCTGCTGCGCTGGAAGGACGTAGTAATCCAGATCAGCAACATTTCGCAGATATCCGTCGGCAACTACCCCAGGCCCCCGTTCCCGTTGTGGACCATAGCCGCAATCCTGATTGGTCTATTCTTTTTGCCGTACAATAAGTTTATCGGCATGATTGGCCTGCTGGTAGGCATTGCCGTTATAGCAATGTGGTATGAAAGCTGGTGGGACAAAAAGGATTATAAGTTTTTGCGTCTCTATCTCAACTCCGGGACATCCTTCTTTTTCACGTTCAAGGAAGAAGTTTTCCTGCGTAAGGTGCTGGACGTCTTTGCCAACATCTTCGAGGACGTAGAGAAGAATGTCAACAACAATGTGACCATTGATATCAAGAACTGCACTGTCAAGGGCAACGGAAAGATTATCGAAACATTACATGCTGGTGAGTGATAGGAGAGTACATATGTCCGTAAATATTTCGATTGAAAAATCAACTTTTAAGGGCAAATCCCAGGTTGTTGGCGTAATCAACGAGGGAAAGGCTTCCAGCCAGGCAGAGGATACACTGAAAGAATTGGAATCCCTTCGGCGGGACTTGGATAAAGTAGAGCAGTTGAGGGAAGCAATCACGTCCCTTGAAGCGGCGATTCGGGCGCAGAATCAGCCTAAAGTGCAATCAATTATTCAGCAACTGACATCCAGTTTTACATCCTCTTTTTTGGCCAACGTAGTCAGTAACATAGTCAGTCCGTTCCTCTAATATCCCTGGCAGCAAACCCTTTCAGCAAATAATAGCTGCCGAATTATCTTCACTTTGAACGGAGCGGCCGTCTGCACAAGCCGTAAACGGAAGGAGTTCCTATGCGATGGACCCCCCATCGCGTTGAGAATATCCGCCGACATGGCACGCCAACCCCCTGCGTTTCCTCCCGCGCATCCAGACGATCTTTCCGTAATTCCTCCCCCAGAGACCCGCGAGAGCCGGCAGAGAAACCAGCGAGACCCCCGCCCGGCAAACCAGCCGCATCAGCAGGATATCTCAGCGCGTTCCGAGTGGCCGACTTTCCACAGCTTTGTGGGGTCGGCCGCTCCTTTTTTGCATACGAACGATGTCCCAGGTGCCGCTCCCCTCCAGTCAGAGCCTTTTGTGTCCCTGACGACGACGGATATTGATTGGAGGATAACATGAACAATGAAGTAAGAACCCACGTAAGCATCGGTGTACAAGAGGTACAAACAAGATTAAAAAGAAATGTTAGATTTGAAAGTAAGTAGAGTGGCAAAATCAAGAGTGTTCAGATTTTCCACTCTACTTGAACGTGGTCGCTGGTTGCGCTGATTGAAATAATCAGGCCGTCAGCGGCTTTTCTTTTGTCGTCAAACTCAATGCTGTCCCAGTGGTCAAGGTAATAAGAAAGTTCCTGCTCCTTCTGGGGTGACATTGTTTCAACGGACAATTCTGCAATCGCCTTTGAAATAGTCTGGCGGCGAGTGTCCAGTTCTTCAATTTTTTTGTTGGCATAAGCAAGCAGTGTCGCATTGGCTCCGGTCAGTGTATCAAGCAGTTTTTCAATTTCAGCCTCGACCTGTGCAAGCTCAATCTGATGGGCGGTCAGTTTCGGATTTGCTTTTTCCTCTCTGTCATGGCGGACCTGAAAGTTCTTAAATCTTGTCCGCATGGCATTGAAGATAAATTCCTCAAATTCAGTCTTGCGGATTTTCCCACATCCCGGACAGCCCTTATTCTCTGTCCGTTTTGTACAGCGGAAATATCCCGGACTGTTCGGCACATGGGTTGCTTTCAAAGCATACCCACAGCACCCGCATTTGACTTTCCCGGCAAGCCATGTATTTTTCGGCTTGCGGCCTTGCTGAAAGGTCTTATTCGTCATTAGCTTCTTCCGGCATTTCAACCAGACATCAGACGGTATGAGTGCTTCATGTGGGGCAATCACAAGTATCTGATCTTTCAGGCACCTGTCCTTATCCTCCTTTACGTCACGGCCCTGATAGAGATAGCAGCCGTTGGTTCCGGCAAAATCGGAAGCGTCATTGACAATGGCTGCGCCCTGGCTTTTGAAAAACTCGTAGAGTTCCAAGTCTGCCTGTGCATAAACCGGATTTCTCAAAAGCTGGGAAAGAAAACTTCGCACTAAAGATTTTTCGTAAACCTTAATGCCTTGCTTCTCAAAGTAACGGGTAATATCCCCAAAGGACGTTTCCGGCTCGGAATACATCTCAAACATCAGCTTCACATATTGAGCGGTTTCGGGGTCTGCCACCATCTTCTTTGTGCGGATACCTTCAACCACTGTCGGCTCCAACTGATAACCGTATGGAGCCTGCCCGCTCATGTGAAAGCCTTTCAGACACCGGGAGTAGTAAGCGTCTGTCACGCGCTTCTGGATTGTCTCACGTTCAAGCTGTGCAAATACGATACAGATATTCAGCATAGCCCGGCCCATCGGGGTCGAGGTGTCGAATTTCTCGGTGGATGAAACAAACTCCACATCGTACTCTTGAAACAGCTCCATCATGTTCGCAAAATCCAGAATGGAGCGACTGATCCTGTCCAGCTTATAGACGATTACTCGCCGTACTTTGCCCTTGCGGATTTCTCCCAACAGCTTTTGAAACTCCGGCCTGTCCGTGTTTTTCCCGGAATAGCCTTTATCCTTAAATACCTTACAGCTTCCGCCTTTCAGTTCATACTTGCAAAAGTCAATCTGGCTTTCAATGCTGATACTGTCCTTGCGGTCTACTGACTGCCTTGCGTAAATACAATCTTCTCTGATAATGTCCATATTGGGCTCCTTTCCGTATGGAATGGAGCTACCAACCTTACAACTATATTATACCATTAGCAGCCCCGGACAACAATGTTGCGGTTGATTAGCGAAACCTGTCCCCGTACTTGCTGAATATATCGTACAGGTTATTTTCAATTTCTCTTTTCCGCTTCTTTTTTTCCTCCGGGGAGAGTACCGGCGTCAGGTTTTCCAGTACAATGAGCTTGCCTTGAAAATATACAGATTGCTTGTCGCTTTGGTATGTAACAGCTTGAACCATTGAAAAACCTCCCTTTCCCAGTATAGGTTAATGCCGACCAGTCTCCCTCTTGTCCGAATGGGGAAACGTCAAAAAACGGCACCCCGAGAGGTGCCGCCCTTTGAGCTTTCCCCAGCTTCGGGCCAATGTGGCCCGAGGTCAATAGTCACCATGATAGTATTTCTGCTCAGCTTCGTTGATGGTATGGAAGTCAAAGACTTCGTAAAGCTGCCGTACCACACGGTGAATATCCTCATGGGAGAAGCCACAGTCCTGCATTGCCATAATCACATAACCACGGCAGGCGTCGTTGCTCCATGCGTCCGGTTCCAATCCCGGAATGGACGGATAAGTATTCTTCATAAGGTTCTCCTGTTCATAAAAGTATGGGGCCCCGCCGGAAAGGTCGCTCTATCATCAGACAGAATAGCGGCGAGGCCCCACAGGTCAAAAGTGCTTTTCAGATAGACCGGACGGGCGGCTGGCGTTCCGCCCCATAGCATTTCAGCTCTCCCCATTCTGATGGCAAGGCGATCTCATTACCTGCGACGGCTCACGGTTCGCAACACCGCTGCACGCTCGGATTGTGACTAATCGCAAGTATCAGGGATTTTGTGTTTTATCCAGCAGACCTGCCAAGGTCCGCCTGCGGCATGGGCCTTGTCGCTCTCTCTATTCTCTGGCAATAGAGGTCATGGCGGGCCTGTCACTGGACACAAGCACCCTTCGTATCCGGGTATCTTTTTATTCAGTTTTCAAGCTGCGTAAGGCTTGTCCAAACTTCGGGTCAGTATGGCCCGAGGCTTTGACTGCCTCTCATATACCATTTCATTTTTTGGCCTAAATCGGTACGCCTTACAGAATTTTTTTCAAAATTTTTTCCAGGCTCCGCAGACCGCGCTCAATGGCAACCCGCACGACTTTTTCATGGACGCCTTCTGCCCGGGCAATATCTTTTTTGGTCATGCCGAGAATGAAATGGGCGTAAATACGTTTCGCTTGTTTATCCGGCAGCCGGGAAATGGCGGCATGGAGTTCCTGCATAGTCACTTTACGCTCATACAGCTCATGCGGAGAAAGTGCAACGAAAAGAGCCTTATGCTCAATGCCGTCATTCCGGTCAAGGGAGTAGTACGCCTTGTGCCGGTATGTACGCAGGCGGTAAGCCGCCTCTTTGTGGTCGAACTCGGAAAACAGATCGGCCACTTCGTCAGTTACTTCAACAAAACAATCCTGTGTATAATGAGGGTAAATATCCCGCAGATTGATAACTTTCATAAATACCTCCGTTTCGGGTGTTCAGGTTGACGGGTAGCCGAAACGAAGGTGGTGGAGAACGACACCGGGGTATGACTTCGGGCCAACATGACCCGAAGTTATCCTGATAGAACACAAATGCGCCTGCGCGACACAAGGCCACGCAAGCGCATGAAATGACAAATTCATTTATGTACTGCCAAATTTCGCATCCACCGCCGGATTGATCCTGCTGGGCGGATGGGCTTTTTTTGACAGGTTAGGGGGATGGAAAAAGAACAAGGACACAGCGATACCTCCTGGACACCGCCGTATCCTTAAAAAAGGGCGACTTTAACACACCCCCCGTATTCTAATTTTTCAAAAAGAAAACGGCGGCTTTGATTTGTTTTTTCAAAACCGCCATTTTCAGCGGTAGACCCCGCCCAATTTATGTATCGCAATTCTCCTTTAGCTGTTGCTCCAATCTTGTAAAGAACAATTTAGAACTTAATCCAATCATACACAGAGCAACGCCTGTCGGAATAATCACCCAATATACGGAATATGAGAATAAATCAAAAGCTATCCCATATAGGATTTGACTGATAGGTTGAGAGCAAAGAGTGATTGTTGCAACAAAAGACATAACCTTTCCAGCCATATTTTGAGGAGTAAGTTGCTGAATGATGGATAAGCCAAAAACCGAAAAGAGACTGGCTATCACTTGTATGACCGCAAAAAAGATTAGTAGTACGATATAGTGAAAAATTGCGCTTGCAGGAAAGAGAAAGGCAACCCCTATGGGGAACAGGAAAAATCCCATACCCAAAATCATCTCACTCAATCTCTTTATATGAAATTTTGTGACAATCAATCCGGCGATAATACTACCAACCAGACCAGCACATCCTAAAAGACTTTCCGCTACACCGTAATAGTTGGCACTTAAGTTGAGCGTATTCCGCACTATGTAAGGTAATCCAATCAATGCGACACCTTGGATGAAAAACGATATAACTGCTATCAATATCAGCGTTTTTAGGATAGAGGGCCTTACTTTACTGATATAGTGCGAACTTGTTGACAAATCATTCCGTACAGTTGTAAGGATTGAGCTGCTTAACTCTGTTTTAATATGCGGGAGTTTAATAAAACACTCAAAAAGAGCCGTGGCAAAGAAACAAGCTGTTCCAGCGTACAAAACTATCTGCAATCCCAAAGCAGTATAGAGCAAACTTCCCACAAAAGGCCCAATCAATACGGAAAGAGCAGAAATCTGATTGACAACGGCATTTCCTCGAACAATATTATCGCCACTTTGCATTTGAGGAACACAAGCCTGTACTGTAGGGGACTCAAATGCACCCAAAATAGAAAGAAGAACAAGGGACACGCAGATTACTGTTAAGTCGTTTCCCCTATTGATTAGTAATGCGCATATCATAATCACAAGGCCAGAGGTGAAATCTAAGAATACCATAATGTTTCGCCTATTTGCTCGATCAGCCAGCACTCCACCCAAAGGGGATAAAATAATTGTGGGGAGCATCGAAATAGCTAAAACCCCGGCAAAAATAGTTGCAGAGCCTGTTTGTTCCAATATGTACATAGAAAACGCAAAATCCAAAATGCAGTTAGCAAAAAGAGAGATTGTCTGTCCTGCTATCAGTAGAGAGAAATTTCTTGTAAATAATTTGTCTTTCATTCGTCCACCTTCTAATAAATTTGATATTTATATAACTAAAGTCCAAAAAAATAATGAATTAGATATACATCTAATATCATAACATTGAATTAGAGATTTGCCAATAAAATAAGCAAGGCAAAACTGCCTTGCTTATTTGCTTTCTCCTAAAAACACCCAACTCAGGGAAGCGATTGTTTCTCGGATTGTATCTTTTTTAATTGTATAGTACACACGGCCATCTCGCTTTTCCACATCCACCAGCCGGTGATTTAGCAATACATTCATGTGATGGGAAACTGTTGCCGCAGTGAGATTGAGTTCTTCCGCCAACTCCAAATTGTATTTTGGCGCTTTCATCAGTGAGCACAAAATATCAAATTTACTACTATCGCTAAGTGCTTTCAGAACAGGCAATATTTTATCTTGCGCAGATCGACTTTTTTCTAATAACTGATACAGTTCATTGACAAACACTCCAATAAAAGAAGTGGAAGTTGTTCCTGTAACTTGAATAAGTTCTAAAGTCGGATAAATTAAAGTAGGCGTTACAATGGCTCCCTGGTGGATATTGTTTCCAAACAACTCACTTCGAGGAAACGCATCTAATAGTTTCTTCAAAGGGCGGTCTATTGCGGCAAGAGCATTTTCATAGGCAGTTTGATTTTCCCTGATAAGTTGAGATAGCTTCTTAATTTTATCTTTTGGCGATTGTAGGAACAACACCATTTTCCAGCAAGTTGTAGAGGGATACCCTGTAGTTTCCAAAAGCTCTATAATTTCTTTATCAGAGGGTGGTGCGTCTATTTCCTGTTTATTTTCCTCGGAAAGAATATTCGCAAATGCAATCGAAATTTCTTCATTTGTAATTTGCGGATCACCATCCGCAAACCATTGCGGATGGTTTGCACAAACTACTTGCAATAAAAGAATAAAAGCATCATCTTCATCAGAAAAGAAAAAATCAAAATCAGCTTGACTGGAAATTGATACGTTTTTTTGAAAAGTAGAAAAATACTTTTTGGGGACAGGGCCTATTTTGTAGGCGAGCTCGTCTGCGCTGATATGGTATTCTTTCGCTGCTTTATTCCAGACCTCTTTATCGTTCAAATCAGGGTGAGAACAAGTATATAGCAGGCCAATGATTTCAAAATACCTGTTTAAACTTATATTCACTTCCATTTTCACTCTCTCCAATTAGAAAAATATCAAAAAATGTTGATGCTCATATTATAGTCTAAAAACAGCAAAAAAGCAAATGCAGAAACATGAAATTAAATAGTCAATATCATGAAATATACAATCGTTCAAATAATAACACCTGAAATATAAAATTACATTAGGTGATATTATGAAGATTGAGAGAGATGAACGACGATTTGATTTTCACGATATAGGGCTCGCCATCAAGCGGGCGCGGGAGGCCAGCGGGATGACGCAGGAGCAACTGGCCTATATTGTTGACCGGGCTCCGCGCACCATCATGTATAACGAGAATGACGGCCAGCACCCCAGCCTCAACACCTTTTATCAGATGGTGACAATGTTCGATATATCGGTAGATCAATATTTCTATCCGTCCAAGAATAAAGGGAGCGAGTGCAGAAAGCGGATTGACGCTATGCTCAACGCCCTGGACGAAAAAGAATTGAAAATCGTAGAGGCCACCATTCAAGCCATGAAGCAGGCCAAAGAAACGGAGGATGTGTAAGGGAGCGCATACCTCCGTTTTTTGCGCCGTTTTCGGGGGTGTCGCTAAATGGCAAGCAGGGCAACTGTAGCCACAGTAGTTGCTATTTTTGACGTTCCAGCCTTCCGGCCAGAACGCAAAAATCTGCTTGTTGGGGAGCCTCCCCAAACCCGGC
>ERZ808037.816-NODE-816-length-24990-cov-37.095974_pt1 | contig 24990 bp, 18 predicted proteins | sample MGYA00380190_ERZ808037 | MGnify/ENA primary metagenome ERZ808037 (study PRJEB31490, sample SAMN06133399) | mouse gut metagenome | isolation source: J9 | host: mice | place: China: Chengdu | collected 2015-05 ... | reverse complement strand
TTCAAATCCGCGCCTCCACACGGCAATCACAATCCATTTTCGGATTGTGAAAGCGGGCCTTTAACTGAATATCCCTACATAGGCACAGCCCTTCTGTGGCTCGGACTGGCGGCAGGGTCATGCTTCTGGCCGCAGTGGAGCAACAGGATAGCAAGCCGCCGCAAACCGTCGGTGATAGGTGCCCTCATGATAATCGCAGGACTCGTGCTGACGATATACGTCGAGATGCCCATGTGGCTTATGTGCGTGATGATGTTCATGATCGGCATGGGAGCCACGGCCCATATGCTTGCATTCTCAGTGGGCGGAGATGTGGCAGGCGGACCGCTCGTAGGCACGTCGTCAGCGTTCATCAACGGCATAATGTTCATATTCGGAGGCATACTCCAGAACATACCGTCGGCACTCAGCAGCAGCGGCCACGGTTTTCACACCATGTTCCTCCCGTATATCGTAGCAGCGGCAATAGCCCTGGTGTTCATCTTCATACAGAAAGAGACAGCACCCAAGAGCTAAGAGTTTGTTTAATAATAAATGTTACCGATAGGGAATTACCGGTCTTCTATCAGGAGTTCCATGTCAGTGACATCGAGATAGCGTCCGAGCTTGTAGCCCACCTCACGGAAATGCGACACCTCACGGAACCCGAGTGATTCATGGAACCGCTGGCTCCCCTCATTCTCGGTAGTTATGCATGCGATCAACGCGTGACAGCCCATTTCGCGGCAAGCATCGATGAGAGTTCTCATCAACCGTGCTCCCACTCCATGCGCCACGGCATCCCTGCGGAGATACACGGTGTTCTCAAAGGTTCGTGAATAAGCAGGACGCTCTTTCCATTCGTGGGCATAGCAATAACCCACGATCACCCCGCCGCACTCGGCGACAAAATAAGGGAACCTCTCGGAAATGGAGGCTATGCGGTTGCGCATAGCCTCCACACTTATGGGATCGACCTCAAACGATACGGTGGTCTCTTCTATATAATAATTGTATATCTCAGAAATCTGAGCGGCATCCTCAGGAACCACCCTCCTGACACATATGCCATCTTCCATCTCTTGCATGGGTGCAAAGTTACATCAAAAGCAGCGAATAATTAACATTGCACGCATGCAATTTTAACTTATGCTCACGCAACCGGCAAATGCGGGAAAATGTTATACCAATAAACAATGTGCTATGAACCCTCTTGACTCTCACGAAATCCTCATGTGGCTCGCTATTATCGCCCTAATAGTGTTCGTATCAATGACAGGCATGTGCATCAACCGTGTCTACATCCATCGTGCCCACCGCAAAGCACTCGCCGAACTGCGCCGGCGTGCCATAGAATCGGCTGTCAACGAAGAAAGGACGTGTGACAAGGCCGCTGTGGCCGAAGGGATGACCGTGAAGGTCAAAACATAGACCTCAGTATAGCGAGCGATCTGACATGACTTAACGGGGCGATGTGCATGCCGTAATACCGCAGCACCACATCCAGAGCGCGTGAACGCTGCTCGCGTGAGAGTCTGAACATCGCCATATTGGAGAATGTCATCCTCAGCATGTCCGCTGCAGCAGCGGCCTCGGCCGGAGGAAGCCACTCGGGATGAGAGGGCAGAGTGTGCCTCCATATACCGTCACGCAGGTCCATAACCATCCCCGGCGCATAGGTGGTGACATCAGGTTCTATGCCAAGCAGTCTGCCGAGATTGATAAGAAAGCATATGTGAAAATTCGCAGCCATCCTGCCGAAAGCGGAGTCAAGGCACCTGACAGAACTTTCGATATAACGGAACACACTCTCGTCAGGAACACTCTCGCGGAGCACCACTGAAAGTACCTCGGCTATGAACATAGCCACCATCTGCCTCAATGGATCAGAACGCATGGCGGCAAGAGCCGCGAGCGGACGCACCTGGCGCATAGGCAGGACCTCCTTTCCGGGCTTCACGTCGGTCTCGCATTCAAGGAGGCCCAGCGGCATGGTCAGAGCCCTGATTCTTGACGCCTCTTTCCCTTTGCCCGCCGGCACCGACATGGACACTCTGCCCAGTTCACGGCTATAGGCCGTGAGGATATTCTGGGTGTCGCTGTATCGGGTGGTTTTGAGAGCTATTAACGAGATTTTCATTGATTTATAGATCGGTGCAATGACTGCTGATGCAAAATTAATAAAAAATAATCAAAAAGTTTGCCCAATAAAAAAAAACTCACTAACTTTGCAATCGCTTTTGAGCACCTGTGCTTTTTCAGCAAGGCCCATTCGTCTATCGGCTAGGACGCAAGATTTTCATTCTTGAAAGAGGAGTTCGATTCTCCTATGGGCTACAATAAAAACAAAAAATCACATATCACAGATGGCAAATCATAAATCATCCTTAAAGAGAATCCGTCAGACTGAATCACGTCGCCTCCGCAACCGCTACTATGCCAAGACTGCCCGCAATGCAGTGCGCAATCTTCGCAAAATGACCGACAAGGCTGAGGCTGAGGCAAAATTCCGCAAAGTAGGTGCTATGCTTGACCGTCTCGCATCCAAGAAAGCTATCTCGAAGAACAAGGCAGCCAACCTCAAGAGCAAGCTTGCAAAGCACATAGCCAAGCTCGCTGCATAAAGGAAACATACCACCGGGCGGATACCTGAACATGCCACCGGCATCGTCAGGCACCGTCAAGGCAAGGCCCATTCGTCTATCGGCTAGGACGCAAGATTTTCATTCTTGAAAGAGGAGTTCGATTCTCCTATGGGCTACACGGCTTAGACCGCAAAGCACAAAGCCCCCTTGTATGAACAAGAAATATCATGCAAGGGCTATTTTTATGTCCGAACGCAGCCGTTTTTAACATTTAGTAAGAATTGTAGTGCCGGGGTCTCGACTCTTTATTGTAATTTTGTAAAAAATAGCCGGAATAGTGCAACACCACGCTGAATGAAGTCAATTAATTTTGCACATCAACATTCCCGGAATCATAACTTTACACCTTAATACCACAATAACCATAAGACATGAGACTGAGACTACGCTACAGCATCAAATACCTGCTGACAGTGCCTGTATTCGTATTAGGAATGGCTGCATGCCATAGCCATGAGGGAGAACACTCCCATGAAGGGCACTCCCATGAAGAAGAGACCCACGAACACTCCGAAGAGGGTCATGACCACGGACACAAGCATGAACACGGCAACGGCGAGATAGTACTTGAGCCTCATGAAGCCGAACGTCTCGGTGTGGAAACGGACACTGTTACGGCTGCGCCGTTCACAGAGACACTGAAAGTGTCAGGTGAGGTGCTCCCATCCACTTCGGATGTAGGCACTGTAGCCGCCCCCACTTCAGGCATAGTCCGTATAACACCGGGCATCAATCCCGGATCACAGGTGAGAGCGGGACAGGCCATAGCCTCAGTGACAGCTAAAAATATCTCAGGCGGTGACGCCAATGCCGCAGCACGTGTAGCTGTGGAGAATGCCAAACGCGAGCTCGACCGTATAACGCCATTATTGGCCGACGGGCTCGTGACACGCAAAGACTATAACGAAGCCCTCGCGGCCTACGAGTCCGCCAAAGCAACCTACAGCCCAGCCGCAGCTTCCGGGACAGCGACATCGCCGCGCTCCGGCGTGATAACCACCATCAACGTAAGCGACGGAGAATATGTGGAGACCGGACAGTCAATCGCAAATGTCGCAAGCAACAGCCGGCTTACACTCCGCGCGCTTGTCCCGGCATCCCACGCCGGATTTCTCGGCAAGGTAGTCGGCGCGACCATGAGTTTTCACGGAGGAGAATCAGTCGACATAGCCGACTACAACGGCAAGCTGCTCAGCTCGGCTCCGGCATCGGCTGGCAGCACTCCGGGTTACATACCGGTGTTCTTCAACTTCGACGGCACAGCCCCTGTGGTACCCGGAAGCGCGACAGAAGTCTACCTGAAGGGGGCCGAGCGTGAAGGTGTGATATCACTCCCGGTGGAATCCATCGTGGAACAGATGGGAGAGACATTCGTGTTTATCCGCATCGGTGACCACGGCTATGAGAAGCGGCCCGTAAGCCTTGGCAACAGCGACGGCCGAAGGGTGGAGATCACCAAAGGCGTGAAACCGGGTGAAATAGCAGTAGTGAAAGGAGCTACATTCGTGCGACTCGCCGAACAGGCCACTGTGGCACCTGAAGGACATTCACATAACCATTAACCGACAGCCGAGATGCTTAACAGAATCATAAAATTCTCGCTTGACAACCGGCTCGCCATAATAGTGCTGTCGGGGCTCATACTGGTGTACGGCATGATAGTGCTGATGCGCACCGAAGTCGATATTTTCCCCGATCTCAACGCCCCGACCGTTGTGGTGATGACCGAAGCTCCGGGTATGGCCCCGGAGGAGATAGAGACCACCATCACCTACCCTATAGAGACAGCGGTCAACGGAGCATCGGGCGTGAGACGCGTGAGATCGTCGTCAACACCGGGATTCTCGGTGGTATGGGTTGAATTCGGCTGGGATACAGATGTGTATCTGGCACGACAGATTGTGTCGGAAAAACTCACGGAGATTGAGGGCAATTTCCCACCCGGAGCCGGCACCCCCACCCTCGGGCCTCAGTCATCCATACTCGGAGAGATAATGATCATAGGCCTTACCTCCGACTCCATAACTTCACCCATGGAACTCCGCACACTCGCTGACCGCGAGATAGGTCCTCGCCTGCTCTCGCTTCCCGGTGTGGCATCAGTATCGGTGATAGGCGGCGATGCCAAGGAGTACCAGATACTGCTGTGCCCCGCAAAGATGCAGCGTCACGGAGTCAGCCTTAACGATGTGCGCGATGCTGTTGCCGGCATGAACAGCAATGCCGCCGGCGGCGTGCTCTATGATTACGGCAACGAATACATCATAAAGGGCGACATAACCACCAATGATGTAAGCGAGATAGCAAACACTGTGATAATCAGCGATCCCACGCGCATAGTAAGGATATCTGACATAGCCGAAGTGGCTGCCAAGCCACAGGAGCCGCGCCTTGGGGCCGCCTCGGTGAACGCCAAGCCCGCCGTACTCATCACAGTGACCAAACAGCCCGGAGCCGGCACCATAGAGCTTACCGACAAGATCGACGCCAAGCTCAACGACCTGAAAAAGACTTTCCCGCAGGATGTGGAGATCAACACCGACATATTCAGGCAGAGCGACTTCATAACACGCTCGATAGGGAATCTGCAGGAATCGCTCTTCATTGGCGCGGTGTTTGTGATCATAGTGCTGTTCTTCTTCCTGATGAACCTTCGCACCACCCTCATATCACTCGTCGCGCTCCCATTGTCGATCATAGTGACCATTATCGCGCTCCATTTCATGGGTCTTACCATCAACACCATGAGTCTCGGAGGCATAGCTATCGCGATAGGATCGCTCGTGGACGATGCCATAGTGGATGTGGAAAATGTGTACAAACGTCTGAGACAGAACCTTAAGAGCGGTAAGCCGGTGATAAAAGTAGTGTATGAGGCGAGCAAGGAAGTGAGGATGCCAATCTTCAACTCATCCCTCATAATCATGGCGTCATTCCTTCCGCTGTTCTTCCTTCAGGGCATCGAAGGCAGGATGCTCATACCTCTGGGCATATCGTTCATAGTGTCTCTTATAGCATCGACAGTGGTGGCACTAACGGTCACACCCGTCATGTGCTCCTATCTGCTGGGCGACAGAAAAATCGCCATGCAGCTTGAACGGGAGCCATGGCTATCGCGTCATCTCAGCGCATGGTATCACGGTGTGCTTGCCAAATCGTTCTCTCACATCAAGCCAATACTTGCAGGAGTCACATTGCTCTTCATAGTGTGTCTCGGTCTCTTCTTCACTCTCGGACGCAGCTTCCTGCCCCCGTTCAACGAGGGATCACTGACCATCAATGTGAGCACACTCCCGGGGATATCGCTTGAAAAGAGCGACCAGCTCGGACGCGAGGCCGAGAAGATAATACTCTCAATGCCGGAGATACGTACCGTGGCACGCAAGACCGGCCGCGCAGAGCTTGACGAACACTCCTTAGGGGTCAACGTAAGCGAGATCGAAGCTCCTTACACACTTGACCAGGGCCGCTCGCGCAAAGAGATGGTGAGCGACCTGCGCCACAAACTGTCGCATCTGCCGGGTGTCAACATAGAGATCGGACAGCCCATATCGCACCGCATAGACGCCATGCTTTCAGGGACAGAGGCTCAGATAGCGATCAAACTGTTTGGCGATGACCTCACCCGACTGTTCAGCATAGGCAACAGGATCAAGGCCGTGGCATCGAATGTGCCCGGCGTCGTGGATGCCAACATAGAGCAGCAGATGGAGCGTCCGCAGCTTGACATCAAACCGCGCCGCGACATGCTCGCCTATTACGGGATTCCGATGAGCCAGTTTGCCGACTTCATACGCGTGGCCCTCGCCGGAGAGACCGTGTCGCAGGTCTACGAGAAAGGGAGACCGTTCGACCTTGTACTCAAGATGGAATCCGACGCGCGAAACACCATCGACGAAGTAGGCAACCTCATGATCGATTCGCCCAAGGGCAAGATTCCTCTCAGCGAGGTGGCGGATATCACCTCGGCAGCAGGCCCCAACTCCATCAACAGAGAGAATGTGAGCCGGCGCATAGTGATATCGGCCAATGTCGAGGGTCGCGACCTGCGCGGAGCGGTCAATGACATAATGAAAGAGGTGGACGAAGAGATAGAGCTTCCGGAAGGATACTACGTGAATTACGGCGGACAATTCGAGAGCGAGGCAAGCGCGTCGCGCACACTCATGATAGTGTCGGTGATAGCCCTCATAATCATCTTCCTGCTCCTCTACGGACAGTACCACAATGCCGTGCAGTCAGGCATAATACTCCTGAACATGCCTCTTGCACTGATAGGAGGAATACTCATACTCCGACTCACCTCGGGCGAGCTCAATATCCCCGCCATCATAGGATTCATCTCGCTCATGGGCATAGCCACACGCAACGGCATGCTGCTAATGTCGCGCTACGATACTCTGCGCGAAGAGGGAGAAGGACTTATGGACAGGATACTGCACGGATCGGCCGACCGTCTTAACCCGATACTCATGACAGCTCTCAGCTCGGCCCTCGCGCTCATCCCGCTCGCCGTCAACGGTAGCCAGCCCGGCAACGAGATACAGTCGCCACTCGCCATAGTGATCCTCGGGGGACTGTTGTCGTCGACTCTCCTCAACATATTCATCGTACCTATAATGTACTACCTCACCAACCGCAAAAAAGAAAATAAATGACACTCCGACTTCTGCCTCTCCTCACAGCAGTAATAATACCTGCCGCCATGGCGGGGTCTACCCCTTTTGATGAAGCTCTTGCCGAAGTGATAGGCAACAATCTGTCAGTACGTGCCGAAGCCTCACGGGCGCAGATCGAGACAGAGAACATACTCGGCGAAAATACGCTTGAGGCCCCTGAAGTGTCCTTCTCCCGTGTATGGGGGAGCCGTAAGGAATACGGCAACAAATGGTCGCTCGGAGTCAGCCAGTCGTTTGACTGGCCCGGGGTGTATGCGGCACGACGTGAAGCAGCGCGCACAGCCCGCTCGGCATCGCAGTATATGCTCGAATCCACACTGCTCGACCTGCGTCAGGAAGTGAGGACACTCTTCATCGACATAATACATAACACCCAGCTCATAGAAATGCAGACAGAGCTTGTGGACCGCATGAACCAGATGGAGGCCTACTACAAAAAAGCGGCCGAAGCCGGAGCGGAGACCCGTCTGGACTATAACAAGACCGTGATAGAGCGCATAGCGGTACACCGTGAGCTACACACCCTTGAGGCGCAGCGCAGCACTCTCATGTCGACGCTCTCAACACTCAACGGGGGAAAGGACATCGACGGGATAATTGCAAAACTCGGAAATGCCTACCCCATCACGCGAGTGCCCGAATCAATAGACAAGACAGTGATAATGAAACGCGATCCGCAGTATGCCGCAGCCCTGGCAGGAGTGGAAGCTGCAAAATCGATGGTAAAAGTAGAGAAACGCTCACGCATCCCCGGGTTCTCGATCGGCTACGAACATGAGAGCGAGGGCGATGAAAACTTCAACGGATTCTCTATAGGGCTGACACTTCCGGTGTGGGGACGCGGACATCAGATAAAGGCTTCCACCCTTGAGGCGGAGGCTTCACTAATGGACGCCGAACTCGCACTCACACGCCGCGTGGCAGAAATGAACGGGGACAGGAAACAGCTCGACACGCTGCGTCACATAATGGACGAATATGAGCCTGTAGTAAATGAAAAGTCCAACTATGAGCTACTGCACAAGGCACTCAAAGCCGGACAGATCACGTTCCTTACATATATAGAGGAGTCAAATTATTTCATAGCCGCAAAACGTGACTACCTTGACACCCTCTACGAATACAATCTCATACTCACCCGCCTCGCCCGATACGAATAACGGGCGTGTCGCCTGATAACCGGAAAGTCAATGTCGCCGCAGGTCACACCTTGCTTATGACTGCAAGCGTGACACCATCCATGGAGTCGAGTGTCATGTCAGCTATCTCCGATACCTTGTGACGCGGATTGGTTGTGGCTATGCCTATCACTCTGGCTCCGGAAGAACGTCCTGCCTGAAGCCCCTGCAGAGAGTCTTCAAACACGTAACAGTCCTCAATCGCAACATCGATAAGCTCCGCCCCTCTGAGATATCCCTCGGGGTGGGGCTTACTGTGTGTCACCATGGATCCTGTGACAAGGGCGTCGATCATATCGCGCAGATCCGGACGCTTTGAAAAGAGGAGGTCCATCTTCACATTGTCACTGCTGGTAACTATTGCCGAGGGAACTCCGGCCGACTTAAGTTCACGGAGAAAGTCCATCACACCCGGATAAACGGGGTATTGCATATGGGACTCAAAAGCATGAAGCTCTCCAAGTATCCATTCACGGTCTGTCTCGGGAAAATTCAGAAGGATCTCACCTATCGTTGTGCCCTTGATATCGGCGGCAAAAGTGGATACAAGGCCATAACGCTCTCCCATGCCACCCCAAAACTTCGTGTATTCCCCCTCGCTGTCGACAAGCACGCCGTCAAGATCAAAGAGGATACCTATATCATGTCTGCTCATAATCACTTTGATTTTACGGTGCAAAATTACAATTTTTCCGATAAAAACCTTCTTATAGTTGCCAGTCTTGGTATTTCTGACTAATTTTGAGGCATATTATCGAAAACAACACATAAAAAGTCATCCGACAATGGAAAAAATCAAAAGATATTTCCTTCCAGAAAGCGAGATTCCTACGAAATGGTACAATATCCAGGCTGACATGAAGACCAAGCCGATGCCGCCGCTGAATCCGGTGACCCGCCAGCCCATGAAAGCAGAGGACCTGTATCCAATCTTTGCCAAGGAGTGCGCCAATCAGGAGCTGAACATGACCGACCGCTGGATCGAGATCCCGGAAGAGGTCAGAGAGATGTACAAATATTACAGGTCGACACCGCTTGTGCGTGCCTACGGTCTTGAGAAAGCACTCGGCACATCAGCCCATATATATTTCAAGAATGAGAGCGTTTCACCTATGGGCTCCCACAAACTCAACTCCGCCATACCTCAGGCATACTACTGCAAGCAGGAGGGTGTGACCAATGTCACCACCGAGACCGGAGCCGGACAATGGGGTGCATCGCTGTCATATGCGGCATCGCTTTTCGGACTTGACGCCGCAGTGTATCAGGTGAAGATATCCTATGAGCAGAAACCATATCGCCGCAGCATCATGCAGACCTACGGCGCGCAGGTGACACCGTCGCCGTCGATGTCGACCCGCGCGGGAAAGGATATACTCACCGTCAACCCGAACTGTCAGGGATCGCTCGGCACAGCCATATCGGAAGCCGTGGAACTCGCACGCACGACCCCCAACTGCAAATACACCCTCGGCTCGGTGCTCAGCCATGTCACACTGCACCAGACAGTGATAGGACTTGAGGCTGAGAAGCAGATGGAGATGGCAGGAGAATACCCCGACATGGTGATCGCATGTTTCGGCGGCGGATCCAATTTCGGCGGCATATCGTTCCCGTTCATGCGCCACAAGATTGCCGGAGAGTCCGGCAAGACTCACACACGCTTCATTGCTGCCGAGCCGGCATCGTGCCCCAAACTCACCAAAGGCAAATTTTGCTATGACTTCGGAGACGAAGCAGGCTACACCCCACTGTTGCCTATGTTCTCGCTCGGACATAAATTCCAGCCGGCTAACATCCACGCCGGCGGCCTGCGATATCACGGTGCAGGAGTGATAGTCAGCCAGTTGCTAAAAGATGGGCTGATGGAGGCCGTTGACATAAACCAGCTTGAATCATTCGAGGCGGGCTGCCTCTTCGCCCGTGCCGAAGGTATAATCCCTGCTCCGGAATCATGTCATGCCATAGCCGCGACAATCCGCGAGGTGAAGAAACTGAAACCGGGCGAGGAGAAAGTAATACTGTTCAACCTCTCGGGACACGGCCTGGTGGACATGGCATCATATGACAAATATCTATCGGGCGACCTGATCAACTATACTGTCACTGACGAAGAGATAGAAAAGAACATAAAGGATCTGTAACGCATATACAGAACACGGAAATTGAAAGGATACGGAAGCCTCGTCAAAACTGGCATCCGTATCCTTTCTATAATATGAATATGCGGTTCCTAAAATGGCGGTGCGTCGGATGCGGTGGTGGCTGTGATGTCGGCCGAACCTCCCTGAAAAGGATTCCCGGAGCCGAGCGGATCCATACCTGCAGGCGGGAGAGCCGAATCCACGTCGTTCATACGTGACTCGCGCTGACCGCTTGCCACGGAAATCTCTCCGTCCCAGTTCTCGAAGCGGGCATACTTGGACTTGAACCTCATCTTCACATCATCCACACGTCCCGAACGGTGCTTGGCGACAATGAATTCGGCGAGACCCCTTATGTCATTGCCGGCACCGTCAACACCTGAGCGGAGATAGTACTCCGGACGGTGTATGAAGCACACTATATCGGCATCCTGCTCTATGGCACCTGATTCGCGGAGGTCACTCAGCTGCGGACGCTTGCCGTCCTTCGAGTCGGCACCGCGCGACTCTACCGAACGGTTGAGCTGCGACAGAGCCACTATAGGTATGTTGAGTTCCTTGGCAAGCTGCTTAAGCGAACGTGATATCATGGACACTTCCTGCTCTCGCGATCCGAACTTCATACCCGAAGCATTCATCAGCTGGAGGTAGTCGATTATTATGAATGACACATTATGCTCCCTCACCAGCCGCCGCGCCTTGGTGCGCAGCTCAAATATGGACAGAGAAGCCGTGTCGTCGATGTAAAGCGGCGCGCTGTAGAGATTCTTGACACGCGACATCAGCTGGTCCCACTCCATCTGCGACAGCTGACCGCTCTTGATCTTCTCGCCCTCGATCTCACATGTGTTCTGTATCAGACGGTTGACAAGCTGGAGATTGGACATTTCGAGCGAAAATATGGCCACAGGGATATTGTAGTTGACAGCCATATTCTTGGCCATTGACAATACAAACGCCGTCTTGCCCATGGCCGGACGTGCCGCGATTATTATAAGATCGCTGCGCTGCCATCCCGATGTGAGCTTGTCAAGTTCATGGAATCCCGATTCAAGGCCCGACAGGCCCGATGCGCGGTTGGCGGATATCTGTATCTGCTCGATGGCCGAATTTATCACAGGGTCTATCTGCGTCACATCCTTCTTGACATTGCGCTGCGATATCTCGAACAGCTTGCCCTCGGCTTCCTGAAGCAGATCGTCCACGTCATAGCTCTCGTCGAATGCCTGAGCCTCGATCTGTGAGGCAAAGCGTATCAACTCTCGGGCCAGATATTTCTGGGCCACTATGCGTGCATGGAACTCCACATGCGCACCCGACGCCACTCTCGAAGTAAGTTCCGATATTCGCAGCGCGCCTCCTGCAGCCTCAAGATCGCCGTTCAGCCGGAGCCTCTCGGTGACTGTGAGCATATCGATGCTTTGCTGCGCCGCACCGAGGCTCTGGATTGCTGCATATATCTTCTGGTTGGAAGGGTCATAGAACGATTCCGGCTTCAGGATGTCACACACCACAGTGTAGGCGTCCTTCTCAAGCATAAGCGCGCCGAGCACAGCCTCCTCAAGGTCGTTGTCGCGCGGTGGGATTCGACCGCCGTGGTCAAACTGCGACACATGCTCTGGCTTTGACCGCCTGCCGGCGTATGTACTGTTGTTGTCTTGCGGCATAGGGATTGTAATGGTATTATTTTTTCTTTCACAAAGATACACCTTTCCTGCCATACTTGAAACTAATGTCGATAAGTTTTCACTACCTTTGCAGACTGAAACAATATCCTATATTTATGATACTCTTCCCCAATGCCAAGATCAATCTGGGTCTTGACATACTGCGCAAACGCGCCGACGGCTACCACGACATAGAAACCGTGATGGTACCCGTGCCATGGCATGACATACTCGAAATTGTCCCGGCCCGAGGGACAGAGACCACACTCACCGTAAGCGGACGAGAAGTGGCATGCCCTGTGGAGAAGAATCTGGTGATGAAAGCCTACCGCACACTCGCGGCGGAAACCCCGCTTCCGCCCGTGGATATATACCTGCGCAAGATCATCCCTGACGGAGCCGGGCTGGGGGGAGGATCGTCCGACGCTTCATTCACCCTTATGGCTCTCAACGAACTGTTCTCTCTCGGCTACAGTCGTGACGAACTTGCCCGGATAGCAGGCTCACTCGGAGCGGACTGTCCTTTCTTCATCTACAACACCCCTATGCTATGTACCGGCACCGGCACGGACATGGAGCCTGTGGCACTCGATCTCAAGGGATTAGGGATACTGATTGTGAAACCGCCTGTAAGTGTCCCTACTGCCGCCGCCTATTCAAGGACAACACCGTCAATCCCCCCCGTATCCGTACGTGACATCATAAATGATCCCATATCAACCTGGCAAGGATGTCTGAAAAACGATTTCGAGCCATCGGTGTTCCATGCATATCCTGCAATAGCCGAAGTCAAGCAGTCCATAATGGAGCTGGACCCTCTTTACTGTGCCATGTCAGGCTCTGGAGCCTCGGTGTTCGGGATATTCGGCAATGACATTTTGTCACCTGCAGTGTGCAATCGCTTCGCCGGATGTGACACACTTGCCGCAACATTCTGACAAGCAACATTTTCAACTGATCCATTGAACGTTGTACAGATTTTTTTGTTCTAAGAATAGGCACGATCCCGATATTCCTGCGGTCTATGGATAGACAGCAGGGAGTTTGGCAGCATTTTTGCACACTATAATTAGTTAAAACAAAGATATACCATTATGGCAAAAGAATCACATAATCAGCATAACAGGAATTCCGAGGCAGAAGAGAAACTGCACCGCGAGAACCCTGACACCGAAACCCTCGATGACGTGCAGGAGGCCTCTGACGAAGTAACCTCCGAAGCAGAAGACTCTGAAGAGGCAACCGGCGGAGAGCTTGCCGATATGGAGGCACTCAGCCGTCAGCTCCTTGACGCACAGGCCCAGGTGGAGAAGGAGAAGAAAGAATACCTGTTTCTTATGGCCGAATTCGACAATTTCCGCAAACGTACGGTAAAAGAGAAAAGCGAACTGATCAAAAATGCATCCGAAAACGCACTCAAGGGTCTGCTCCCCATTGTCGACGACTTCGAGCGCGGCCTTGAGGCAAGCCTTCATGTCGATGACCCTGCAGAGGTGCGCAAAGGCATGGAACTGATCTATCAGAAACTGATAAAGTATCTTGAACAGAACGGAGTGAAAGCCATAGAATCGACAGGCAAGCCATTCGATGCCGAGCTGCACGAGGCCATCGCCATGGTACCGGCACAGGATGAATCTCAGAAAGGCATGGTCATAGACACACCGACCAAGGGATACACACTCAACGACAAAGTGCTTCGCCACGCCAAGGTGGTGGTAGGGCAGTAATCTAAAAAACAATACCGCATCACCGTTATGGCATCAAAAAGAGACTATTACGAAGTGCTCGGGGTCGACAAGAACGCCGACGAAAAGACTATAAAGAGCGCGTATCGAAAAAAAGCGATACAGTATCACCCTGACAAGAATCCCGGTGACAAGGAGGCTGAAGAGAAGTTCAAGGAAGCGGCCGAGGCCTACGATGTGCTCTCAAATCCCGAAAAGAGAGCCAAGTATGACCAGTTCGGTCATGACATGGGGCCACAGGGATTCCCCGAAGGTGGAGGATTCCATGCCGGAGGTTTCTCGATGGAGGACATATTCTCGCAATTCGGCGACATATTCGGTGGAGCATTCGGCAATATGGGCGGCTTCGAATCGGCAGGAGGCCGCACACGCCGGCGTCAGCGCAAAGGGACCGATCTCCGCATCAAGATAAAGATGACCCTTGCAGAGATCGCTACCGGTGTCACCAAGACACTGAAGATCCCTACCATGGTAGCCTGCACCCACTGCAAAGGCACGGGGGCGAAGGACGGGACTGCTTTTCACAACTGCCCTACCTGCAACGGCACAGGCACAGTGATAAGGCAGCAGCAGACCATGTTCGGCATACAGCAGTCGGTAGTGGAGTGTCCGCAATGCCATGGCGAAGGGAAAATCATCACCGAACGATGCAGCTATTGCAACGGTGAAGGCGTGGAGAGGAAGGAACAGACAGTGTCGTTCTCCATCCCGGCTGGCGTGCAGGACGGACAGACCCTTACCCTTCGCGGAAAGGGAAATGCCGCGCCACGCGGAGGAGCTAACGGGGATCTGCTCATAGTGATCGAAGAGGTCAAGCACCCTGAACTGATACGCGATGGCAACGACATAGTCTACAACCTTATGCTCGATCTCCCCACAGCCACACTCGGAGGGTCGGTAGAGGTGCCCACCATCACAGGCCGCGCCCGCATGAAAATACCGGCCGGCACACAGCCCGGCAAGGTGCTCCGCATGCGCGGAAAAGGCCTGCCTTCACCTGACGGCTACGGCACGGGCGACGAACTTGTGAATGTGATGGTCTACATACCGGAGAACCTCGGGCCTCAGGAACAGGCCACCGTAGAATCGCTCCGAGGCAAGCCCGGAGTGACGCCCGACGCTTCGACCAAGGACCGTATATTCTCCAAGCTCCGTCATATATTTGAATAAGGACCCTCGGAAGCAGATACTGAAAAATATAGCCCCGCGCATGCTCCTCTCGAGTGTGCGCGGGACTGTGTTATAATCAAAAAGCTAATTCTATCAGTTCGTTGTAAAGTTATGACAGAATGTTAGGGTTGAAGTTTAACCTGACGCCAAGCTATTTAATCTATTTTAACCAAATAATAATTCCGGCATTTGCAAGGATTTCGCCGGATAACTAATTTTGCAGCATGCCAGCTAAGAAAACACCCCCTACCCCACTGGAACTCCTCGCCCCAGCCAAGAATGCCGACACCGCCATAAGTGCGATTCTTGCCGGTGCGGATGCCGTGTACATCGGGGCTTCGATCCTTGGCGCGCGCAAAGATGCCGCCAACAGCATTGACGACATACGCCGTGTGGTGGAAAGGGCCCATCCGTTCAATGTCAAGGTGTATGCCACCGTCAACACCATAATATACGACCGCGAGCTTGCCGAGGCCGAACGCCTCATCACATCGCTCTACCATGCCGGAGTGGACGCCTTGATAGTCCAGGACATGAGTATCCTGCGCATGGACATCCCCCCTATAGAGCTGCACGCAAGCACCCAATGCGACATCCGCACTCCCGGGAAAGCCCGCTTCCTGGCCGATGCAGGCTTCTCACGTCTGGTGCTTGCACGAGAGCTCTCACTCGATGAGATATCCGGGATACACAGTGCGGTGCCCGAGACACCGCTTGAGGGATTCATCCACGGCGCGCTGTGTGTGAGCTATAGCGGCGACTGCCGGGCAAGCTGCATAATCGGCGGCCGCAGTGCCAACCGCGGCGAGTGCGCACAGATATGCCGCCTCCCCTATACCCTCACCGACCGGCACGGCAACATCCTTGCCAAGGGGAAGCATCTCCTGTCGTTAAAGGACCTCAACCGTTCGGAATCGATAGCCGACATGGCAGCCGCCGGCATAAGCTCCTTCAAGATTGAAGGAAGGCTCAAGGAGGAGGGGTATGTGCGCAACACTGTGGCATGGTATTCACGCATACTCGACCGCATCGTAAGCGAGAGCGGGGGCCGCTATGTGCGCCAGTCAGCCGGAGAATCCCGCGCAGGTTTCAGTCCTTCGCCCGACAAATCGTTCAACCGCGGATTCACCACATATTTTCTTACGGGCAAGGCTCCGGCAAAGGGGATAGCCTCGACTGACACCCCCAAAGCCACGGGCATACCTGTGGGAAAAGTGACAAGATGTGACGGCAGGACTGTCACCGCCTCATTGTCGGCTACTCTCGCCAACGGCGACGGGCTCGGATACTTCGACCGTGACGGACAGTTCAAAGGGTTCCGGCTCAACCGCGCCGAAGGGGAGCGGCTGTATCCGGCGACACCGCAGAATATACCTGCCGGCACAATACTCTACCGCAACCGTGACAAGGAATGGGACGATGCGATATCCGCAGCCAGGACCACACGAACGATGAATCTTGACATGGTTCTTTCAAAAGTGGGAGACTCGCGCATAGCCCTTGAACTTACTTCCGAGGCAGGCGTATCAGCAACAGTCACAATGGAGACCGGAGAACTGAACGAGGCTGTGACCCCGCAGGAAGCTCCACGCCGCCGCATACTCGGCAAACTCGGCGACACCATATACCGCGCGGGCAGAATAGTGGACCTTGTGGGACAATACTTCATTCCGGCATCACAGCTCACAGCCCTGCGCCGCGAAGGGATTGCAAGGCTTGAGAGCGCGGCGAGAATGACCTACCGATACAATTACCGACTGCCGGAAAAAGCCGGGACAGAGTATATTTCCGACACGGCGTCGATACACGACAACATAGCCAACAAGCTCGCTGAAAAGTTCTATCGGGACCACGGAGTGAAAACGATAGTTCCGGCTGTAGAGGTAAAACGTCCGCAAGAGGAAACCATGGTTATGACCACACGTTACTGCCTACGCCGCGAACTTGGCAAATGCCTGCTGACACCTGCCGGAAAAACATGGGCAGACGGACCGATGCACCTCTCCAGCGGAGATGTGCGGATGAGGGTGGAGTTTGACTGCTCACGCTGCGGAATGAACCTCTATTCGCACTGACAGGTCATCCAGGATACCGCGGATTCCATTACCCTCAGTATGCCGGCATCCTCACCGGAACCTACTCACAGTCGACCCACCTGTCAAGCAGGGCCTTGTACTGCGGAGTAAGCTTGAAACGTTGGATCTGGGCATCGAGCGTGTCAGCGACAATAGAGTCCTCCTTATTGAATATCCATGACTGGAACTGGCTGAACGATACGTGGGTCGACACATGCAAACCGCTGTAGCGGTCATGCAGACGGTGGGCCACCTCCTCATTGACAACAGCCATAGGTATGTCACCGGCCGCTACAAGCATCACAAGCTGCTCGGCCGAATATTTGTGCGAATCATGTATGGATATACTGTCACCGATCTCCCTTGAAAGGTTCTCCACACGCTCGGCTGCGGGAGACCCCTCGACAACCCATACCTGTCTACCAGCCAGCCCCAAGGGGGATGTGACCGAAGAGTCGCGGCTCACAAGCACCATGCGGTCGATATACACAGGCACACTGAATCTGACGCGCTCACGCAAAGAAGCTGTGACAGGGATATCGGCAATCAGTACATCATACTCACCTTCACAAAGTCTGTCGAGCGACTCACTCACCGAAGCAACGGGGTAATATTTCACCTTGTCGCCATACATGGCCGACATCTCCCTCAGCATCTCGTAATTGAACCCGGAGAGAGTGTCGCCGTAACGATACATCGACATGGGCGAGTAAGCTATGGCTACATTGATGGTGTCATTGCTTCCGCGTTCGTACTCGTAACCGGGACGGGTGTCCGAAGCTTTGAAATGTATTACTGTCACAATTATCCCTACCGAAAGTACGGCAAGAGCGGCGACCAGCAGCCACCACCGGGAAAAGGATCCTTTATGTCCGTTCATATAGAGTCATATACACTTTATCACTTGTGTATATAACACACGGGCTAAGGTTTTGGTTAAGAGAACTTTTTTAAACAACTCTAATTCAGGAAGTCGACCGACACACCCATGAGGAACCTGCGCGGGTTGAGCGGATAATGCGGACTTGAGAAATAATTGTTGCCTCCGATCTTGCCCTGATTGACATGAGAGAAAAGCACGAAGAAACGTGCGCGCGAAAGCTTCATGTTGACATAGGCGTTCATCATGGGATAGTTGCCGCACTTTATCTCGTGCTGGTTATGGAAAGTCATAGTGGAGGGCTGATAGGCCGGAGCATAGTATCTGGTGTAGAAATCCATGTCGACACCCATCTGCACGTCAAGCACTTTTGCGACCTTGAACTGCAGGTAAAGATTGGAATATATCGCAAGCTGAGGCAGCGGCAGCACACTCTCGTCAGACGATTTCTGATATATCACAGTGTTACGCCAGTTGAGCGCGCGGAAGCGGAAATCCTGCTGCAAGCGTGCGCTGAGCACCTGCACGCTCCCTCCTGCCTGGGCAGGGAGACATTCATCGTTGAAATATATCATGTTCTGCACATTCTCCACCCCCACATTTATATTGGTGGATGTGTGAGGAATGTCCAGTATGCCTCCGAATCTGAGCCGGCGTGTCTTGCCGAAATCATTCTTCCAGATAAAGTGATTGGAGACAAAGTTGTTCATCAGATATGGAGCCGTAGTGTTGCTGAAATGCCCGTAGCCCTTCAGACTCACAGTATCGCCGAGAAGCTTTATGCGTGTTGTGATGTTGCCGTCGGCCTTCAGTTCGCCGGCAGCAGGACCGGCAAGACCTATCTGTACGGTGCCCTCATAGTTGAGCAATGTGCCCTGACGCTTTGTGAGCTGCGCCCCAACGTACACAAGATTCTCCGAAGCTTTGGCCGCAAGTTTCTCGGCATAGGGATACGGCGTCAGCCCTTCGGGTCGTTCAGTGCCGCTCAACGGTATAGTGTCGGTTGACTGGGTATATTTCCTCAGTTCATGGGTCACGAAGGCCGACAGTCCGGCCTTGGCGTATTTGTTGAATCCCTCAAGCAGATCTATGCCTATGGTGTTGCGCAGCGACGAGTATTCAGTGTGGTCGTCGGTCCATGCATCCGATATATAATGGTTGGCCCAGAAATCCTCTTCGGACGAAGACAGGTTGTAGAACTTGTGTCGGTCCTCGCTGTACGACATTGTCCATATGAAGCTCGACACCGGCACATATTCCCTTGCAATTATTGAGTCCTCATATACCGAATCGTAGGTCTCCTTCCAGAACCCCACCTTATAACGATGATTCATATACATCTGCTTACCGGCCACACGGTTGCGTGATGCTGTAAGATTGGTGGGTATATTCTTGGGATTTATCTTGGACATGCCTCCCTGTATCACAGCCGGATCAGTGATATAGAGGTCATCCGTTATACCGCCGTTCTCCTGATTGAGAGCCGTGTAAGAATTGAAATAGCCCTGAAATTCGTACCGGTCACCCATATATGAGCCAAAAAGGTTCCAGCTGAATGTCTTTGCCGCCTGATTGGCATAAGAGCCCTTGGAATAAGGATAATTGATATCAAGTCCCACCTGTCCCTTAGGGCTGAAATTGCCGGAAAAAAGAAACCTGAACCAGTCCTGGGCTATCTCTCGGCCTCCACCGGTGTTGTACCCCACTATCGACATGGGAATGCGCGTGTTGTAGAACCTCTGGTCCTTTTCGGAAGGGAGCCAATATCTCTTCGCATCCTTCAGGAAGAATGCGCTCACAGGCTCCTGATCCATATATATCATGTTTTTTCCTGCCGAAGCCTGATTGCCGGTCGTGGCGAACGCCGGAGACTCGGAGGTAGGAATCGCAGTGCGGTAATAGTTATAAAGCAGAGTGTCGATGGTGGCCGGCGAGTGCAGACCGAGGGGCTGCAGTATGCCCCATGCATAGCTCGGTGCCACAACAGGATCGGCGGCACGGAGCCCCCGTGAACCTAACAGTGTGAGGAATATGGTGATGAATGTTACGAAAATCTTTTTCATGGGCACAAAAATACGCAAAAAAAGCGAGAAACCTAAGGGAATGCTCTTGCAAAATATCTTGAATGACTGAGTGCTTGCTATTTTGTGATTTTTTTGCTAATTTTGCACGCTGAAAGAAATACTAAAACATAAGATACTTATTAAGAGATGAACATTTCAAAGGAAGAGATCTCTCCCGTGGAGCTTCGACTCACGGTAGCCATCGCAGAGAACGATTATAAGGACGATGTGACCAAGAAGCTCAAGGAGATAGGCCGCACCCACGTCATACCGGGTTTCCGCAAGGGCCATGTGCCTTTCGGCGAGCTCAAGCGTCGTTTCGGCAAGCAGATCACCAGCGACGTCATCAACGACAACGTGTACCGCGCAGTCATTGACTATATCACCGAGAACAAGCTCAACGTCATGGGGCATCCGATGCCTGTCGAGGTCAAGGAAGCTTTTGAGGAGGGCGACCAGGAGTTCAAATACGACCTCGCTCTCATCCCCGCGCTCGACATCAAGCCATCAGCCGAGGACCACTATCCATTCTATGAGATCGAGGTGACCGACGAGATGATCAACGAGCAGGACACAAACATGCGCAAGCGTTTCGGCTCACAGAAGCCCGGCGAGGAGATGACACCTGACGCGGTGGTGAAGGGTTCGCTCATGCAGCTCAATGAAAACGGTGAGGTCAACACCAACGAAGGTGCCATCCAGGTGACCGACGGCATAGTGTTCCCCCTCTACTTCAAGGACAAGGCAGAAGCAGCAAAATTTGACGGCAAGAAGCCCGGCGACAAGGTGGTGTTCAACCCCAACAAGGCTGCCGGCGGCGATGCCGGTGAGCTCGCTTCCATGCTCCATATCGACAAAGCCATCGCTGGTGACGTGCACAACGATTTCGAGATGAACATCTCGGAGATCATTGTCAACACACCCGCCGAGCTTGGCGAGGAGTACTACAACAACGCCTTCGGCCCCGACAAGGTGCACAACGAAGAGGAGTACCGCGCAGCCATCAAGGATCTTATCGCCGGCGAACTCGCACAGAACAGCCACATACTCTTCCGCAACACCTTCGACAAGGCCATGATGGAGAAGTATGGCGACATGCAGCTCCCCGCAGCCACCATCAAGAAGCTCTTCTTCGCTGACGCAGAGAACGCCGACGAGGCTTTCGCTTCACAGGAAGCAGCCATCAAACACGAGATCATCGAGAACAACCTTCTCAAGAACCTCGACATCAAGGTTGAACCCAACGAGGTGCTTGACACAGCCAAGGCACTTACAGCACGCCAGTTCGCCCAGTACGGTCTCGCCGGCATGGACGATGAAGTGATCACAAAGTATGCCAAGGAGCAGATTGCCAAGGAGGAGATCCGCAACCAGCTCATACAGCAGATCCTCTCGTCCAAGCTGTACTCGACTATCGAAGGCATAGTATCGCTTGACAAGGAGACTGTATCGCTCGACAAGTTCAAGGAGATCGCCCAGAACGCCTGATACCTGCCGGCTCACAAAGAGCAGATAAGGAAAATACAATAACAAGAGGGTTGTGTCAAAACACCCTTCCTGAAGAAATTACCCTTGCCGCAGATAGCTGTAGCAAGGGTAATTTCTTTATATACGGACGTTATGACACGTCCTCTTGTTTGTTATATTTCTGTGCTCATATGCCTGACAGGAGGTGCGCCAAAATAACTCTGACGAGAATTGTCAGGATTGACACATATTGTCTCCAATACTATTTCGGGATCCACCATATATATCTTCAACGTATGAAATCCCGGACTATCAACATCAACCTCGGATTGCAGCCAGCGCAAATTATCAAAAATCTCATTGCGCATTCTTCTGCCGGGATGACCGGAAAGAGCCAAAGTGTTGCGCTTTGGAAGCGGCTTAAGCACGGATGATGCCGCAAGATTCTTGGGGGTGTATTCGTTAAAAGTGTCCACTAACCCCTGACGCGCATCAATAACCGACGGCTCACGGTCATCAATTCCTACAGCTAAGCTCAAACCTCTTGCGGGATTTATATCCTGCGTAGGCAATATGCCGATTGCGATGGGGCATTTTCCACTTTCGGATACATATATCTTATATTCGAGACATGGAGTATGGTCAAATCCACGGAATTCTGCAATAGTATTGTCAATGCCCATATTCCCTTCTCCGCGGCCTAATCCATTAATAAACACCCATTCAGCATCATCTCCTGCGACATTCCTGTTATATTGATATGCCGGTATAGAGAACTCGCTCCTGTTTAAGGTACCAAAAAACGGCTCCTTGCTTTCCGGTATCTTCGCATTTACAACCGGCACCTCAATTGACACTTTCCTATTTCCGGATGAGACTTCAATTCTCTCTACGGATCTTCCCGACGGAGCGTCAGCCCAGTCAACGGAGACATGGACACGCCCCTCACTGTCAACAGTTCCACGACTGACATCAGTCTTAAGCCACTTTCGTGATGTCTTGACTGCATACTCCAACGAGCCTTCCCCCATATTGAATATATCTATATATGCTTCGCTTGTCCCCAAAGGGTCCAATACAGGCAATGACAGGCTGTCGGTATTATTAGGCCAGGCTTTCTCATTCCCCTCGACCGTTACACCCATAGAAGCCTCAGGCAATGGCTTCACGTAATGAAGTTCCGGAATAATATTGCTTTCAGGCATGCTCCACTGCGTATATCCGATATGTTTGTCAAGCATCATATTTTCCCATTTCCCACCAGAGATCTCATTGTTGTATCTCCACGTCAGGATACTATCGGCGTCATATAGCTCCTTGACCATTGACGCATAATCGTTGGCGGACTTACGGCCCTGACGGGCAAACATATTGTTCTTCCCGGCATACAAGTACATCTTAGCCACCGCAGCCGAGGCATTGACAGGATATGCCACTAACTGAAAGAAAGCATCCTTTGCTGATTCAGGGATTTCAGCCTCAACGGATTTCACATCGGCAACAAGTCTATCCCACATTTCATTTACCCTGTCCGATTCCTTGTAATTTACAATACTGAATATATCGGCAGACTGGACCTCCGCTTTTCTCCAAAGATTGTATTTTGCATATCTTCTTACAATATCAGCAATCCGCTCCGCATTCTTTGCGCCAAACATGGATCCCATAAGCTCGACTTCATAACCCCCGACCTCTCCGGATGATATCCTGTCGGGATTCCAGGCATATCTCATTATGAAATCAATCGGAAGCTCCTTAGGCTTCAGATCACCCACATTGACAATCCAGATGCGGTCTATACCCGACTTGTAAGCAAGATTAAGCTGCTCACGTATCTTTGCATTAGGAGATGTATTTACCCAGCGGTCATTCCACGGGCCGCCGTTCATATCTATGTGATAGTACATTCCCATACCCCCCTTGCGCGCACGTTCTTTGGAGGGACCTGTACGTCTTATGTAACCCCAGTTGTTATCGCAAAACAACAGGGTGACATCATCGGGGACTGTAAATCCTGCATCATAATATCGCTGCACCTCCGTGAAGATAGCCCATAACTGTGGGATTGAGGACGGGTCTCGGTCATATACAGCTGACAATATGGACCGCTGACCATCTATTACGTCCTTTAATATCGACATATTTAAAGAATCGCCCCCTTCGCTCATGGCAACATCGCCGTCGCCCCTCATCCCTATGGTGACGATGTTTTCAAAATCCTTGTTCCTTGTCATTCCTTCCATGAAGAAATTGTCCAATCCCTTTTTATTTTCCGCATAGTTCCAGGCTCCTACTTTATCCTTGCGCCTTGTATATTCCTTATGGGCACGCATCATCGGCTCATGATGGGAAGTCCCCATCACAATCCCGTACTCATCAGCAAGAGCCGGATTCAAAGGATCGTCTTCATTGAATGCAGCTGACCACATGGCCGGCCATAGGTAGTTAGCCTTAAGTCTTAACAGCAACTCAAACAAGTGTGTGTACATCTTCGAGTTAAAGCCGCCAAACTTCTCTGAGGTCCATCCTCCGAATGAAGGCCATTCATCATTTATAAATATCCCGCGATATTTGACACAGGGTTCTCCTGACGTGTAGCTTCCTGGCCTGACATATGCCGAAGTCCGTTTTCTTGCAGGGACATCCGCCCACCAGTACCACGGAGAAACACCTAACTGTTCCGACAACTCATATATCCCATATATAGTGCCTCTTTTGTCACTGCCTGCTATCACAAGCACAGGGCTATCATCATGCAACACTGAGATCACAAAGCTCTCCCACTTGCCTTTCAGTCCATCCGGATCAATCTTCCCGCATGACACAAGGCTGTCAATCATGCTGCTGTTACCCAATGTACCTATTATTACGGCAGGCTGTCTGCTGCCACAACGTCCGGCCTGAGGCCTTATGCCTGTAACGCGCTCGATATCATCCACCAGATCTTCCGAGGCTCGTTTAACACCTTTATAGTCATTATCATCAACCAATATCGCAGCCGCCATGCCATTTTTATCAACTATAGGGAAATCCAGAGCCGATGACCGGTTGCTGAATACTATTTCGGGGACCGGCCCGAGAAACCTTCCGACAGACTTGCCTGGCATGGATACCTGACCATACAATGAGAATGATGTCTGTGCACAACAGAATATCAATAGCAAAATTCTAATAAATCGATCTGAAATCATAGAGAAAATATGAGATTGGTTATTTCCAAATACTTCTGGTGCGATAAAATCGCGTTGGTTTAGAAATCATCAAATAAAGAGAGATCTTTGACATTTTGATTTGAATT
>ERZ808037.812-NODE-812-length-25075-cov-4.649212_pt1 | contig 25075 bp, 17 predicted proteins | sample MGYA00380190_ERZ808037 | MGnify/ENA primary metagenome ERZ808037 (study PRJEB31490, sample SAMN06133399) | mouse gut metagenome | isolation source: J9 | host: mice | place: China: Chengdu | collected 2015-05 ... | reverse complement strand
GTCCGATCAGCCATTTATTCTTCGCGGTGATCAGCTTATCTTCCCATCCGTCGTGTGCCTCTGTGAGCGGACAGTTGGTGCCTACCGGCAGTACGATTCCTACCTTGAACTGATTGTCGCCTACGCTGCAGGGTGCATAGTGCAGTGTGGTCGCATAAATCTCCACCGCCGTCCCCGCCGGTACAAGAAATGCCTCCATCTTCGCCGTATCATAGGTGAAGTCATCCGTGATATCCTGCTGCATACCGAGGATCAATACGGCATCCGTAGCCGCCACGTTGATCTCCGAGCTTCTGTGGTATTCGACTGCATTCAGCTTATAGTTAACGCCGTTGCAGTAGCCTGCCTGAATGGGCAGTTCTCCGAACGTTTTCTTCTGCAGCTCTGCCGCTGTCGTGGTAGCCTCCAGTTCCGGAATGGACGGCTCATAAGCCACGCCTTCGAAATCCGGCGTCTTTTTCAGCGCCTCCATAAGCGGCCCAAAGTCATATCCCTGTACGACTCTTCCGTATTTACGGAACGCCTCGTCTGTGATCTTTTTGATCTCCATTTGTAACCCTCTCCTTTCTTTTCTGTCTATCATCTACTGTACTGCCCTGCCTCTTTTCTGCCACGATGCACTCTTTATATGGTGTGCTTTTTATGATGTACTTTTTATCATGCACTATCTCCGCATTCCATGCCGGTTTCGTCTCACTCCGCCCGGACAGTACAGACACAAATCTGCAAAAACCGTTACTGAATGATATCGAACAGCTCCTTACAAGCCGGATAGATCTGCTTAAACTGCTGATACCGCGCCTCATATCTCTCCACAAGCGCCGCATCCGGCTCTACCGTATCCACTACCTTTACGATCTTAGCCGCCGCTTCTTCCACATTTGCATACTCGCCGCAGGCTACCGCTGCCAGCATGGCGCCGCCCATGGCCGGGCCTTCCTCGCTCTCGATCACGTCCACTTTCAGGTTCATGATGTTGGCGATCATCTTTTTCCACAGAGGACTCCTGGCACCGCCGCCGCAGATCTTCGTCCGCTCGATCTTAACGCCCAGAGATCTGGCAACTTCCAGAGAATCACGCAGTGCAAAAGCAACACCCTCCAGAACCGCCTGTGTCATATCCGCTCTGGTGGTATCCATGGTCATGCCGATAAAGGTGCCTCTGGCATTGGGATTGTTATGCGGAGAACGTTCTCCCATCAGATAAGGCAGGAAGTACACATGGTTCTCACCCAGCTTATCATCTGTGATCTCTTTCTGTTCCGTACCGTAGTCCGTGGTGCCGATGATGTCATCCATCCACCATTTATTACAGGAAGCCGCACTCAGCATACACCCCATCAGATGATAATGACCATCCGCATGGGCAAACGCGTGCAGCGCATTGAATTTGTCTACGCCAAACTTATCCGAAGAGATAAAGATCGTGCCACTGGTACCCAGAGAAATATTACACATACCGTCACCCACGGTGCCTGTGCCCACTGCCGCAGCAGCATTATCGCCGCCGCCGGCCGCCACCTTCACCGTCGCAGGAATGCCAAGTTCTTCTGCGATCTCCGGAAGCACTGTTCCCACCGTCTCATAACTCTCGAAGATCTTCGCCAGCTGCTCTTCTTTTACGCCGCAGATCTCGCACATTTCCTTTGACCAGCAGCGGTTTTTCACATCAAACAGCAACATACCGGACGCATCCGACACGTCCGTGCAATGAACGCCGGTCAACTTATAAGCGATGTAGTCCTTCGGCAGCATGATCTTCCTGATCTTTGCAAAATTCTCCGGCTCTTTATTTTTCACCCAGAGTACCTTCGGCGCGGTAAAGCCGGTAAAGGAAATGTTCGCCGTGTAAGCCGAAAGTTTGTCCTTACCGATCACGTTATTCAGATAATCGCATTCCTCCGCGGTCCTGCCGTCGTTCCACAGAATAGCCGGCCTGATCACCTGATCATTCTCGTCCAAAATTACCAGTCCGTGCATCTGTCCGCCGAAGCTGATACCCGCGATCTGACTCTTATCCACATCGGCGATCAGCTCCTTGATGCCTGCCATACTCTGCTCATACCAGTCCTCAGGCTTCTGCTCCGACCAGCCCGGATGCGGAAAGAATAACGGATACTCCTTCGACACGATATTCACAATCTTACCGCTGCCCTCCATCAAAAGAAGCTTCACGGCACTGGTTCCTAAATCCACCCCAATATACAGCATGGTAACCCTCCTGTTTCCTCATGATTCATTTACTGTTCCTTCGCGCCTTCTGCCGGCTGATGCTGCAACCGCTCCACAGCGTCAGATTCCTCACAGTATCCTGCCCGGTCCGGCGGCCGTCCTATGTCCGCAGCAACGACCGTGCACGTGCACGTATTTAGTATCTTCATAATAATATTTGTCAGTAAGAAAATCAAGTCCATAAAATGATTTCTGTAAATTTCGGAAATATACACAAAATAAGTATGCCAAATTTGTCTATTAGTCCTATCATAACAGTTCCGTCTCCTGTTGTCCTGTTACGAAATCCGCCCAGTCCAAGCCATCAAGAGAATCCTCATCAGTACAGGGATTGACTTGCCTTCCCTGGTATGCTACGCTGTATGCGTAATCGAATTCGGAAAGGATTCCCATTATGGCAACGCTCAAAGAAATCGCCGACCTGGCCGGCGTATCCCGCGGCACGGTGGACCGGGTGCTGAACCACCGCGGCTCCGTGAACCCGCAGACAGAAAGAAAAATACTGGAAATCGTTCAGGCACTGGACTATAAGCCCAACAAAGCCGGCATCGTTCTCGCCGCCCAGAAGAAGAATCTGAAGCTGGGCGTTGTTTTGCTGGGACGGGATACCGTTTTCTATGATGATATCCTGGCCGGTGTCCGCGACAAGGCGGAGGAGCTGGAAGGCTACAACTGTTCCGTCCTGCTCAGACAGACAGAGTACGACCTGAACAGACAGCTGGAGGCCATCGACGAGCTGGTGGCCGAGGGAATCAGCGGACTGGCTATTTCTCCTTACAATGACAATGCCGTCCGTGAGAAGATCGACGCCCTGTACGACCAGGGGATTCCGGTCGTAACCTTAAATACCGATATCGAGAATGCCAGACGGCTTGCCTACGTGGGCTGCCACTTCTACCGTTCCGGCGAGACAGCCGGCGGCCTGATGCATCTGATGACAGGCGGCTCGCCCGATGGCAGTGTGCATGTGGGCATCATATCAGGCTCCATGAACGTGCTGTGTCATACCGAGCGTATAGCCGGCTTCCGTCATGTGATCGAAACCTACGGCGGCATTCAGATCGTGGAGACCGTCAACAACAGTGACGACGAGACCCGCAGCTATGACCTGACCGCCGCCATGCTGCGCAGGCATCCCGAGATCAACGCGCTGTACTTTACAGCCGGCGGTGTTTACGGAGGCTGCCGCGCCGTTATGGATTCGGGGCGCGCCGCACAGATCACCGTCATCACCAACGACATGGTGGACACCACCCGCGAATTTCTGGAAAACGGCCTGATCGCAGCTACCATCTGCCAGCAGCCCTTTGTGCAGGGACATAAACCCCTGTCCATCCTTTTTACCTATCTGACCACGGGAGAACTTCCGGCCGTGGAGAATGATTATGTCAATATTGATATCCGCATCCGGGAGAATCTGTGAACCGCTGCGTTCCCCGGATTCCTTTCATTACAGCAATATTTACACGCAAACGGAGGATACTATGAGCAAAAAGAAAGCCGTCGTCTCACTGGGACACGAAGCACTCGGATACACAACATTAGAACAGCATGACGCCGTGAAGATCACCGCCGGAGCACTGGCCGATCTGGTGGAGGCCGGTTATCAGCTTACCATCACCCACAGCAACGGCCCCCAGGTCAGCATGATCCACAAGGCCATGACCGAGCTGCGCCGGGTCTATATCGACTATACCCCCGCACCGATGTGTGTCTGCTCCGCCATGAGTCAGGGATATGTGGGATATGACATCCAGAACGCCCTGCGCGCGGAACTGCTTGGCCGCGGTATCTCCAGGCCCGTCAGCACGATCCTGACGCAGGTGACTGTGGATCCTTACGACGAGGCCTTCTACGAGCCGACTAAAGTGATCGGCCGCTATATGTCCGCGGAAGACGCCGAGATTGAAGTCAAGAAGGGGAATTATGTAGTAGAGAAGCCCGGCAAAGGATTCCGCCGTGTGGTGGCAGCGCCGAAGCCCATTGATATTGTGGAGATTGACGCCATCCGCACGCTGGCGGATGCCGGTCAGATAGTGATCGCCTGCGGCGGCGGCGGTATTCCGGTCATCGAACAGAGCCATGCCCTGCAGGGCGCTTCCGCAGTGATCGAGAAGGACGCCATTGCCGGCAAACTGGCGGGCGAACTGCAGGCCGACGAGTTGATCATCCTCACCGGCGTACCCTGCGTCTATCGGCATTTCGGCACACCGGAACAGGAAGCCCTCTCCTCCATGACCACAGCGCAGGCCAGAGAACTTATGGCACAGAACCAGTTCGAAGCCGGCACCATGCTGCCAAAAATCGAGGCAGCCATCGCCTATCTGGACAAAAATCCTGCCGGACGCGTCCTGATCACCTCGCTCGGCACGGTGTCCGATGCCCTGAAAGGGAAAAACGGAACGGTCATTACCCCCTGAGACCACGCTATACTTTGATCAGCTTCTTCTGGCTCCACTTCCCTGACAGATAGCGGATAAAGGAGATCACAAAATTGGTGGTCCAGCCCATGGGAACCGCAAACCAGACGGCCTCCACGCCGATCACGCCGGCAAAGCCGAAGGCAAAAGATACCCGGATGCCGAGATTGATCAGATTGGCAAGGGTGAAGACCACCACATCTCCTGCACCCCGAAGCACCCCGTCCGTAATGGCCTTCATGCCGATACAGACGAAGAAAAAGGCGATAAAAGTCAGGTAATCGTTTCCCGTAGCAAATGCCGCCGCATCGCTTCCTTCCTCCAGAAAGGCATTGATGATCGGCCCATGGAAGACCGTGAGGATCAGACAGGTCAGCACCGCAAAGCCCGCTACCATCCTCACGCCGGCCACATATCCTTTGCGCACTCTCTCCGGTTGTCCCGCACCCAGATTCTGGGCTGTGAAAGTGGACACCGCATTTCCCGTAGCGATCATCGGCACGATGCAGATCGATTCGATCCGCATACCCGCCGTGTAACCCGCCAGCACCGAAGAACCAAAGCCGTTTACCACGGACTGGACAAGGAGCATCCCGATGGAGACAATGGACTGCTGTACCATGGAGGGAATCGCAACCTTGATCATATTGCCCAGCATGCCGAAATCGTAGAGCTTTCTTTTCCCTGCATCCGTCTCTTCCGCCTTCCGCGCTTCTGTACCGTTCGCTTCTGTACCATTCGCTTCTGTACCGTCTGCTTCCGCTTTCCCTTCCCCCGCATTCACAGTTTTCGTATTCGTTTCATCCCTGTAAGTTCCAAGAAGCCGCAGCAGCAGACAGAAGGAGATCACCGCGGATAGTCCCTGCGCGATTACCGTCGCGATGGCAACACCCGCCACGCCCAGATGGAACGTCTGCACCATCACAAGATCCATCCCGATATTAAGCAGCGAAGAAAAAATAAGCAGGTAAAGAGGCGTCCTGGAATTGCCAAGAGCGTTGAATATGGAAGACAGAATATTGTACATAAATAAAAAAGGAAGCCCCAGAAAATAAATCTCCAGATAGAGTACGGCATCGGAGAGGATATTGCCGGGCGTGTTCAGCCCAATAAGAATCGCCCTGTTTCCCAAAAGCCCAATCACACTTAACACCAGGCTGAGTACAAGAAACGTGATCAGCGCCGTGGAAACCGATGTTTTCATCTTCCGGTACAGCCCCGCGCCCAGATACTGGGAAGTGATCACGCTGGCGCCGATCCCGCCGCCGATGGCGATCATGATAAACACCGTGGTCAGCGAATAGGACGCCCCCACGGCCGCCAGCGCATCCTCCCCCACAAACTGTCCCACGATGATGGAATCCACCGTAGTATAGAACTGCTGGAACAGATTGCCCAGTATCATGGGCAGGGCAAAGAAGAACAGTGACCTGCCCGGTTTATCTGTGAGCATGTTGCATTTTTTCATTCTGCGTACCCCTTTGTTTTTCTCAGGACATCTACTTCTCTCCGCTTCCCAGCACCATCAAAAGTGCCCCGATCATAATACAGAAATCGGAAATGTTGAACACAACATTCCTGATCTTCTCATTTTTTACCGGAAAACTCACATAATCTACCACGTATTTCCGTACCAGACGGTCATAGGTATTGCTGTAGGCCCCGCCCAGCAGAAGGGACAGTCCCGCCTTAAGAGTCTTACTCCCCTTACAGGAAAAGGTCAGCACGAAAAGCACCGTCAGCCCCAGCGTCAAGGCCACCGAAAGCGCTGCCACCAGATCGCTTCTTCGCTCTCCTGCATCCAGCATCGCGCCTTTATTATGATATCTGCGGATCAGAAGCCGGCCGCCGCAGACCGCCGTCTCCTCTCCTTCCTTTCTCGACCGCTCGATATGATCCTTGATCAGCAGGTCAAGAAAGAAGATCACCATTGCCATCAGTGAAAATCCTATGATTGCCATGTACTTCTCCTTCTTCAATATAATAAACTCAGCCAGCAGCGTTAGCTGTACTGGCTAAGTTCATTATATGCAATCTATCAGGTAATATCAAGTGTAAAGCGGCCCGGGATATGTTTCACCTGTAATACAGACAAATTCATTCCTTTCTCCTGACTCGGGAGTTTGACACTGCAGCGATAGTAACCGAAATTTCTAATGCCGTTACCTGTCTATGTGACTTAAATCTTACCCAACGTCAGCCTGATACATCGCCCTTTATGAACTGCATCTCACCTTTTACGCGCAAACACCTGCATATGATCCTGGAAAGGCAATAATCCATAACCGACATCGCAACACAAAGTATGATCATATAAAATGATATTTTTTTAGAAACGATTCCCGCCAGAAATAACGCAAATACATTCACAAACAAATTGAATAAGATCAAACGCCCATATATTTGCCGGAAACTGTGTCCGTGTAAATATTTTATCGTGATCGTCGGAAAAAAGGCTTTATAACAGGCATATACTATCGCGGTCATAAACATCGCCAAAAGCAAAACCATCCATATCATATTTAAAATCAGCTTGTTTCTACCGGCTTCTGCAATCCTGATCTCTTCCCCCTTTTGGTCATAGACTGATGCGACCTTATTTAATTCAGTGACATTATACTTTTGCGATACAGCCCTGATCTCTTTCAGCGCGCTGTATTCATCATCAGCTTCCAAAAAGATATACCTCCCGAAACATACAGCCAGAAAGGAATGATCGACATTTCCTGTATATACGGTAATGATCGAATCTTCTATTCTGTTAAACTGATCTCCGCTGTAGCAGTTATAGGTAAAAAGATTCTGACTGTTTTCTATATAGATGATATTAATTTCCAGATCATCTATATCAATTTCGATCTTATCCTGCCCTCTGGCTTCTTTATATATATTCACAACTTCCATTTTGTGAAAATGAAACCACTCTTTAAAAGATTCTTCTATCGTATTTTCATATTCCTTAAATTTTAAGGGCACTAATAGATTCAGAACATTGTCCTTTTGATCTATCAGATCAATAACGTCTTTTCCATCTACCGATCTGATCGTATGCCTTTTTAAATAATTTTCGTCTACTGTTATATTTTTCCCGTGAGGGGTATATAAATCTTCTGTTCTTTCTACGTTTAATTTATAACTATACTCAATATCTTCCGGGTCTTTTGCAGCAAAATTTTCTGTACCCGGCCGTTCGAAATTAAGCGTGTCCATAATAAATACTTTATCCAGATCGCTCAATTCCTGATATATCCGGAAAACTTTCTCGTCGAGTATCCCCTCCGCCGCAAGGTTATCCAGATAATATGATTCATATACGTTAAAAAGATTCCGGGTATTTTCCCACAACGGCAGGCCATCCAGATTTTCTCTTAATTTCATATTCTGGTAAAATAACTGCTCACACGAAAAAATAAGCAATAAAACCAGCAAAATTCGTGAAAAATAAGATGCAGCCATTATTTTGATCAATCCTCTTTTTCTGCGGTTATGATCTGTCACAGTACACAATACCCGAAACAAAGGAATCGACAGCATAAATATTACGAAAACAGCAGCTGTATTTAATTTTAACATTGCAGTAAAAACTGCAGGCAGCAGACCGGAATGCCGCAGACCGAAAAAGAAAGATCTGTATAGAATTCCACCCATAACCAGATTGCTCAAAACCATAGTCAAAAGCATCGCCTTAAAAAAAGGCTTGTTTAAGGCGCGATAAATCTGAACATCCGTATAACCCCATAAATGATAAACAGATAAAGTTCTTTGGCAGACCGGATAATAGAAAAACAGGATCAAAACGAGCGCCAAAATATAAAAACAAATGATCGAAAAAAAAGAGACATCCAATGAAAGGACAGGATTTTTGAATCCCGTTTCCGTATAATCAATTTCACAATAGTCTTTGAGCAGTTCAGCCAGGTCTTCGATGAGATTCATATCATCTGCATCCACATATAATACATTTTTAAATCCGACGTCTAAAAGCTCTTCAAAATCATGTACTTTTATATCTCTGTTAAAAATAAAGTCCGGTAAAGATAATATTTCTCTATAGTTATCTCCCATCGTAGAATAGATATCTATCTTATCGGAACTCCAAAAACTGTATTGCGCTATCTCCACCCCGTTTTCTGCTGAAAAATCTCTGATCTTTTCTAAAAATGCATCCTTCGCTTCAACCCTGTCATCCGTATAAAGATGAAAATGAAAATATATGACGGCCTTATCCATTAATAATTTTTCTGCCGAACTGTTATTGATCCGCAGGAAAAAAAAGAGATTAAATAATGCAGTCAAGATAATAATGATTGTAACTGATTTCTTTGCCATGTGCTCACCCTCACTTTGTCATATGATCAAAATCTGTTTCCTATTATCTTTATTTCCGTCACGGGTTCAACCCTTTTTGCCTCAAACGACATTTAACATCTGTTTTTGGTCGATTTGAGTGCCTTGTCCATTCCAAGTGTCTACGTTCCACTCCGGTCATATGCATTTTTGCATTTGGGAATTCTATGTGATAAGATATAGGCAGACAGCAGAGAATAGAGGGCCAGGTGGAACATGCGTATTCTGATTTGTGACGATGACACGCTGATGATTGAGCAATTACAGAGATATATCGAATCCTACTTTAAATCAAACCATTTAAAATGTCCACGGTTGGTTTCCTTTACCTGCGGTGAATCTTTATTGGCGGATCAGGAAGAAAAAGATATTGTTTTTCTGGATATCGAGATGCCCGGTATGAACGGGATCTATGTAGGAAATGAATTAAAAAAGGCAAACAAAAATGTCCTGATCTTTGTTATCACCTCTTATAGTGAATATTTAGACGATGCAATGCGCTTTGACGTGTTCCGCTATCTCTCCAAACCTTTGGACAAACAGCGTCTTTTCCGCAATATGAAGGATGCCCTGATTTGTTACAATTCCATCACTGCCAAAATCCCTGTGGAAACCAAACAGGGGGTATACTCGCTTCTCACCTCGCAGATCATCGCCATAGAGGCACAGGGGCGCAAAGTGATCGTACATACTACCCTGCAGGATTTCAACTCGGTTCATACAATGGATCACTGGCTGAAACAGCTCCCTGAAAACAGCTTCTTTCAGACGCACCGCAGTTTTATTGTTAATTTCGAACATGTAGTGGACTTCGATCATTCCACCATACATTTATCAGACCAGCAAATTACCGCTTATCTGACCCGTAGAAAATACAGTGCCTTTAAAAATGCTTATCTGCTGTATCTGGAAAGTATGAGGTGAAATCTATGGAACGTATCGCACTGCTTCCTTTTAGTCTTTTCAGCCTTTTTACAGAGGCCGTGATATTGTGGCAATACACATCCAGTCTTTTTATCCCCTCATACAGCGGTAAAATAAGGCTGGCGTTCATAAGCATTTCTTATACCATATTGTTTCTTCTTTCCCTGCCCGGACAGGCATGGATCAATGTCATCGGCTTTTTTACGTTTAACATGATCATTCTTTATACCATGTTTCAGCTTAAGATGTTACCGGCATTTTTCCATTCTGCTGTACTTACGGCAATTCGGGAGATATCTGAATTTACCGTCTTCAGAATTATATCAGGATTCTTTCCGCATTTTCCTTTGGCAACAGGCAACGGACTGGTTTTTTATGCAGCTTTCAGCAAAATTGTCTATTTTGCGCTCATTTACTCGTTTATTTATTTTCTCAAAACAAAAAAGGCGGAACAGAGACAATACCTTCATCCCGAACTTCTTTTAATGCCAATCCCTGTTTCCTCTGTTTCTATTATGTTTACCTTCCTCGCGATTGGCGAAGCATCGTCTTTTGCCCCGCCTGTCGATTTTATGTTGACAATCTGCTCTGTTTTTCCTATTATGACGAACCTATTCGTATTTGCGATCAACCAGTACAATCAAAGAAAAAGCAGAGAATTCACCGAACTGCAATTATCGCTGCAGAAAGAGTCCGATTCCGCCGAATATTATGAACTGCTGTTATCACAGAACGAAAATCAAAGCATCCTGATCCACGACATAAAAAAACACCTTCAATCCATTAAGCTGCTGAATGAAAAAGGTGATCAGGATCAAATAAATGCCTATATCCGTCAACTCCTGGAAGCTTCTGACCTGAAGGAAGCCTCCAAAATCTGTGATAACGAAATGCTGAATGCAATCCTCTGCCGCTATCAACGGCGATGCGATCATAAACATATTATTTTCCATGCCGATATCAGAAGCGGCACCGTGCGGACTATTTGCCAGCACGATTTAACGTCATTATTCTGCAACTTATTGGATAATGCGATAGATGCAGCAGAAAATATCCCTGATTCTTTTATTGAGCTTACGGTACGGAAAAAGGAAAATTCTCCTTTTATCGTTATTGTAATAATAAATTCCTGTCAAAACGCTCCCATATATGATAAAGACGGACTTCCGCTATCTCATAAGCCAGACAACGCCAGACACGGATTCGGAATCAAAAGCATAAAAAAAGTTGTGAAACAATATCATGGAAATTTACAAATGTACTATGATAATGATTCGGGTACTTTCCATACGATCATAGCCTTGAGACAATAGCTGCAGGGGAAAACACAACACTTTTTTCCCTGCAGCAGGATGCAGAGCACCGTTAACAGATCCGTTCAAACATCCGCACGCCGTCTTCCAGACCGCTTCTCTTGTTTCTCGCCATCCACAGGCTTTCGTGTTCCTCCACGATCTCCGGGTACAGTCTGTCATATCCGCCGCTTCCCACTCCTTCCAGGATCTCTTCCCGCACCTGCGTCAGATACAGCAGTATCTTAAGCGCATTCCGGTATTCCCTGACGATCAGGGCTCCCTCCGTTCCCTCCAGGCGCACCTTGTCCAGTTCCGCCAGCCGCGCTTCCAGAAAACCATACAGCCGCTTTGCCTGAAACGGTTTCCGGGTTTCATAGCTCTCCAGATATGCGCTGCACACCTCCGGCGGCGAGAAGAAAGTCACGCTTTCTGCCAGCCACCTGACCTTTTCCTCATATTCCCGCCGGGATATCCTGCCGAACATCAGCGGCAGACAGGCCAGGGAACGGCAAGGCAGACGGAACTCCTCTTCCAGATAAAATCTGCCGGCCTGCAGGGCGATCTGCCCCATCCTGCCGGAGGTATCTGCAAACACAAATCCGTTCAAAGCATCTGCCAGTTCTTCCTCCTTCATCCCTTCTCGATTCCAGGCCAAGGCCGCTCCATAAGCGAATCCCGGATAACTGACCGGCTGGTACTGCAGGTGGTTCATATCTCCCCAATCCGTGACAAGCATCCCTTCCGCCCCGTACTTATGCGCTGCTGCCGCAGTGCGTCTGATATTTTCCAGCATATTGTCTGTCAGACCGGCAAAAGAAGACCAGCTGGACGTACCGGGCGACAGACAGAAACGCCTGCCCGCTTCCTGCAGATATCGTGCCTTCCGCTCCACGGGATACTCTCTGTCATAGCCCCAGTTCACGATCAGGATATCCTCCGGAACTTTACCGACCATTTGCGGATATTTGCTCATTAGGTCGTCCCACATCATCATCCGGAATCCTTCATCGCCCAGCATTTTATGTAACGCCTCAATGTAAGAAACCAGCAGGCCTTCGCCGCCTCCCTGCTCCAGCAATGCCTTATTCTTTCCTTTTCCGAATTCAAAAGCTTCATCCAGTCCCACATGGAACAGTCCCGGTTCAAAAGAAACTTTCAAGTCTTCAAACAGGCATTTGACAAGCCCAAGACTGCCCGGATCGGACGCATTTAGCGTCGTAGGCGGAAAAGTTCTTCCCATCACCGCCAGTCCCTCTTCCGTCTCCGCTAATCCCCTGTATTCCGGCAGAGTAAGCCACCCCGCCATGTGCCCCAGGCTGTTCTGCTGAGGCACCAGCTCTATAAAACACTCCCGGCAGTAGTCCGCCAGTTCCCTGACCTCCTCCGCCAGCAGGCACGCATCCTCCCGCCATACCTGCGGATGTGACCGATAGCCATAGGAGAATCCTTCTATATAAAGTTCCAGATGATTATATTTCAAAGAAGCCAGCAGATCGGCCAGACGCTTCAAAGTCTCCAGCCTGGGCACCTTGCCCCTGCTGATATCCACCAGGACACCGCGCAGCGAAAGCGCCGGTCCGTCCACGATCCTGCAGCACGGAATCATTCCGTCGCTCTGAAACACTGCCTGGTGCAGCGTCACCATCGCATAGTATGCCCCTTTTACGTTACCGTACCCGATTACGGTCCGCTCTCCCGTTATCTCCAGACGATACCCCTCCTCCGGCAGTCCTTCCTCATGGTAAAAGGAAATACAGCCTGCTCCCTCCGTCTCCTGCCCGTCTGACGCTATTACAGGCTCTGTCCACAAACGCCGCAATCCGTCAGCCATCTCCTGTAACGCCTGCGGCAGACACACCGTCCATCTGTCCGGCGCCGGAAAACTCTGTCCGCTGTAATCCACCCTTTCCGGTTTGGGGATAAAAAGCAATTCCTTCATTCTCAACTGTCCTTTCCTGATCGTTCAGAAATTCCAATGTGTCCTGATAACAGGCCGCCCCCTCCGGCCCTGCCAGATCCATCTGATACTCATGCGGTATCTCCCCAGCCTCCTTCGGAAAATACCGCTCCGACACCGGTACACCGAGTCTCCTCAGCGCATCCCCCAGCCGTCTGCCCTGAGCCTCAAAGGAACCGCTGTTGCCATCCGTTATGTAGACCGGCGGGCAGTCCGGTGTAATCCAGGACGCTATGTGCAGATATTTTGTCCTGTCACTCTCCTGCCACTGGCGCTCCCCCAGATAGCTCTGCCCCACCTTATTCATAAAGAACCGCAGCTTCGCATCTTCGATCCGTGTAAATGCCTCGATGTCATAAGGGCCACAGTACAGCAGGATTCCTTTCAACGCCTCCGCCTTTCCGTCAAGCGGTCGAAGAATCCCGGCCTCCTTCGCAAAGACTTCGGAATACCATGCCGTGGCCGCCTGCATGGCGACATGTGCTCCCGCGGAGTCTCCCGCCAAAAACACATTCTCCATATCCAGAGCCTCTCCCTGCTGCGATAATCTGCGCAGCTCCTCCAGACACTCCGCCACCTGTACGACCTGCGACGGCCATACCGCCTCCGGCGCCCACTCATAATTCATGGACGCCACCGCATAACCCTCGGATGCCAGCAGTTTGCCCCAATTTACCAGGCCGCTCTTATCCCCCGCCACAAACGCGCCGCCATGGATCCAAAGAATCAGCGGAGCCTTTTCTTCCTTCGCTGGCATATACAGATCGAAACTGTTCCTTTTACATTGTGACGGATATGTCATATCTTTCTGTAGCCGTACGCCTTTGACCTGCTCTTCAAACCCGGCCGGCACCGTGACGGCACCATCATCACCATGCCGCAGAAGCCACACTGCGGGCCAGGGCGAATACCAGATATATAAGACAACCAGGAGCATCACGAGCAAAATACCCGCCGGTATGACAAACCAGATTTTCATCATTGTACCTCTCTGCCTGACATGATCATTGACTGCTTTTCTTACTCTTCTTACTTTCCTTATCTTCATTTTCTTCTGTCATTCTACTTCCACGCTACGTCGATTCACAGACCCTCACTCCATGGCCCCTTCAAACGGCCTCACTGCCACAAAGGGCTTTGCGCACAGGCCGGCGCTGTTATAAAGATCGGCCTTCACATAGGGCTGCTGCGCGTAGGACACCTGTACCCGGCTATCCGCTCCCAGCTTGGAACATCGGATCAGGATGCGGCAGTCCATAATCTTTGCCGTAAATTCTTTCTGCACCCCGTCTTCCCACAAGATAAGCCCGGCCGGCTTCTTAGACCTGCATTCCAGCCCATCACCCGCATGCGCCATATATATGGTGATCTGTTCCGCCTCCCACCGGACATCGGCCATTCTCGGCGCTTCACACAACAATTTCCGTCCATAGACCTTACCCAGTGCAAGCAGCGCCAGACGTTCCCCTGCCGCCCGTTTTGTCTTCGGGTGGATATCGTATTTCATGCCGTGATCCATAATGCTCGCCATCCACACGTCTTCCAGCAGATCCTCCACCCGCTGCTGCTGTCTGCGCAGCACCGGAAAAGCTTTTCCCGTATCTGTAAGCCACCTGCCAAAAGGCGCCAGCTGTACAAAAAGAAACGGCAGTTTCCTTCCCCAGCTTTCCCGCCAGCATCGGATCAACTGCGAAAACAGCAGCGTATAAGAGTCCGGCAGAACCTCATCGGATTCGCCCTGGTACCAGAGAACGCCCTTTGTGCCATACCCGGCGATGCGCTTTACCATCCGCTCAAATAACGCGCAAGGCCTCGTATGGGCAAGCGGCCCCGCCGGCAGACTGAAAAGTTCTTTCTGCCGCGGCGTGAGATTGGTCATCAGTTCCTGCATCTTTTCATACTCCAGTGTACCGCGGGCAATGGCTTCGTTCAGCGCTTTCATGCGGGGTGTATTGCCAAAACGCAGTCTCTCATAGTAAGCCTCCCTGTACCGATTCAGATCCAGGTTTTTCAAAGTTTCCTCGTAGGTATCCGGGTAGTATGCCAGTTCCGGATATTCCCGTAAATACGCTTCGCCCATCCAACAGGAGGCTGAGGTGCCGCCCCAGTTACAGCCAACGATCCCCACCGGCACCCTTAATTCCTCTCTTATTTTTCGCGCAAAGAAAAGTGCCGCTGCGGAAAACTGTCCCGCATTTTCCCTGTTAAAATGCCGCCAGAAGCAAAGATCCACAAACCCTTCTTCCTGCTCCTGTCCGTCGTAGCAGACCTTCGGTACATCAAAAAAACGAAGTTCTTCATCCTCAGGCATCCGATAAATTTCTTCCGCCTCCACATCATATTTTATCGGAAACTCCATATTGGACTGCCCGGCGGCGATCCATACCTCGCCGACCGCCACATCATTAAACCGGATCGTCTCCTCCTCGCCGGACACCGTCACCCCTCTGATCTCCAGCGTCAAACCGACTGCTGCCGGAAAAGCCGGCAGCACGGCAAGGAAACGCCCTGCCGTTATCTCCCCTTCTACCTGCACGTCTCCCAGGGCAACCTGCATCCCACAGATCCCCTCACATTCTCCCCATACAGAAATCGGCATCTCCCTCTGTAATATCATCCTGTCCGAGAAAATACGCTCTGCTTTTATCATCACATCTTTCCTTTCCCTGTCTGCGTACCGCTTTACGGACCGGCCGCATGCCTCGTCCAAAACCTTCCAAAATACGAAACAGGCCGTCGTCACACAAGCAATAAAGTAATAAGCGCCGTTCCCATCGCCGGAACCTTTACCTCCAAAAAGAGTGCCCCCTCTTTCTGTGTGAAAGGAACATTCTCCCGTTGCAGCTGGGAAGCGGCCGTCAACATATGGTATATCTTCTCATTCAGATATAGCGGTGCTCCCATTTCCTGCCATGCGCTGCAGGCATTCGCATGGGTGTCATCTATCCGCTCGATCACGGCTTCCACACATCCGGCGCTGCCCTCCACGACAATGGCCACAGTCTCCTCCTGAATAGGATGCAGCAGGGAATGGTGATTCACCAGCAGAATCTGAACGGCGCCGGCTTCTTTTTTCCTTATCACATAACCGTCTACCGTTCCCGACCGGAATATATTTGTCGAAATCTCTTCTCCTAAACCGTGCAGCAAAGCAAAGGCTCGATAGGGCGCTTTCGGGATTCCCTGTTGTGTCATTAATCCGAAGCCTCCATGGAATGCCGGCGCCGCCTGTCCGCCTTCCTCAAAGATATCTGAAAATCCCCAGAAGGAATAACCGGCTGCAAGATTTCTCGCATCCAGCATCGTCTTGACGGCAAAAGATGCCCCGAAAGAACCGTCAGATTCCAAACCTGCAAGGCTGCCCCACTCCGTATAGTACAAGGGATACTTCCCGGCTTCTTCCACGGCGCGTTTCGCCGCCTCGGTCCATACGCCCCTGTCCACATGCTCCCAGAGATGCTGTTGAAACACACCATATTCCTCCAGAAATTCCTCCCTGGCCTTTTCGTCTGTCATAATGCTTTTTATTTTTTCCGCATCATTCAGATCCAACGGATTCTTGAAATTCGCGCTGTCTTCCACGCCGTATCCAACCACCACATCTGTGGGATACTGGTGGGTAGACAGAAAGTCAAGCGGCACACCGTTTTCCTCACAAAACGCGATCATTTCCGGCAGCCAGGCATTGTTTGAAGTGGCAGGTCCGCCTACACGTAAACGACTGTCGATCTTCTTAATACTTTCTGCCGTGGTCTGATACAGCCTGAAATATTCTTCCCTGTCAGCCGACCAGAACCCATACGGAGAATCCTTCCCACCCAGATTCGGTTCATTCCAAACTTCAAAATACCACTGGCGCACTTCCTCACGCCCATATCTGTCTATCATATGCTGCAAAAACGATTCGATCAGCCACTGCCACTGTTCATATTCTGCCGGCGGCGTCGTATTACCCTTGTAATGGAAGACTGTATTCCGCCCGGAAGCCAGCGCCTCCGGCATAAATCCCAATTCTACAAAGGGCTGCATCCCAATCGACACCAGAAAATCAAATATCTTATCAATGTTTGCAAAAGACAGATGCAGCTGTTGCGAAAACATTGGTTTTAATACCACGCTCATGTCGTCATCAAATAAACCGTGAAATCTGACACGTTTTATCCCCAGCTCCCGGTGGCATCTCGCAAGCTGCTCCTGCCAGTCGGCTCCCAGTGCTCTGGATGCATGGCAGCTCCCGACACAAAACTCCCAGGGTTTTTGCAGTTTTTCCCACTGCTCTTCCTTCTGTATATTTATCTGCAACACATTCATGCCACTTTCTCCCTTCTTTATCAACACACTCACCCCTTCACGGCTCCCACCGTGATCCCCTTCACGAAATATTTCTGAAACACCGGATAGATCAGCAGCACCGGCAGGACACTCATCACGGCCGTCGCCATTCTCAATGAGGTGGAAGGCAGATTCTTTACGGCTGTCGGGTCAAGTCCCGTCATCTCCCCACTTTGCAGCGCCTGCATATTCCGCACCATTTCCGTCAAAAGCTGCTGTACGCTGTACAGATCATGATCCGTAATGTAATACAGGCCGTTGGTCCAGTTATTCCAGTAGCCAAGCCCGATCATCAATCCGATCGTCGCAACGATTGGCAGCGACATGGGCATCACGATCTCAAAGAAAAGCCGGATCTCACCGATGCCGTCAATCCTTGCCGCCTCCAGCACCGCCGCCGGGATGCTGGAGGAGAAGTAGCTGCGCGCAATGATTACGAAGAAAGCATTGACCATCAGTGACGGCACGATCAGCGCCGCCAGCGTATTCTTGATATGAAAAACATTGGTATACATCATATAAGTTGGAATCAGCCCGCCATTGAAAAGCATGGTAAAGAATACGAAAAAGGATAGCGTTTTCCGAAAGGGAAGCTTCTCCACGGACAGTGCATAGGCCAACAGCACCGTCATCAGAAGGCCTGCCGCAGTTCCCAGCACTGTTACAAGAAACGTGATCCCATACGCCTTAAAAATATTACCCGCTCCCGCAAACAGATATCGGTATGCCTCGAAACTAAACTCCCGTGGCAGGATCGAATATCCTCTGGCGATCAGCGTCTGTTCCCGGGTAAAAGAAGAAGATACCAGCAGCAGGAAAGGAATGATCACGATCAGGCTGACAATACCAAGAATGATATGGGATCCAATGCGGAACCCTTTATTTGTCTGTTTCATGTTCTTCCTCCTTAAAACAAAGCATTTTCTCTGCTGATCTTATTCACGATCCAGTTTGCAGACAATACAAGGGCAAATCCTACCAATGACTGGTACACGCCCGCCGCACTGGACATGCCCACGTTGGAACTCTGCATCAGCCCGCGGTACACATAGGTATCGATAGTACTGGTCACGTCATACAACGAACCGGAATTCAACGGCACCTGATAGAATAAGCCGAAATCCGAATAAAAGATACGCCCTATACTCAAGAGACACATCGTAATGATCGTAGGTTTCAGATTCGGAATCGTGATAAAGCGGATCTTCTGCCACATCGTAGCTCCGTCTACATCCGCGGCTTCATAGAAACTCCTGTCAATCCCCACCAGCGTGGAAAGATATATAATACTGTTATAACCGACGATCACCCACATATGGACAAAGACGATCACAAAAGGCCAGATATCCGCACGAGAGTACCAGTTCTGCCCGTCAATCCCCATTACCGCCAGGATCGTTTTATTCACATACCCCTGGTCAGGGCTTAAAAAGCCGTAGACCAGGTAACTTACAATGACCATGGACAAAAGGTATGGCAAAAGCATTACCGTCTGGTAGAACTTTTTCATCTTCTTCGAGCGGATCTCATTCAACAGGATCGCCAGCGTAATGGCCATGATCGTATCCAGTATAATAAATGTAAGGTTGTACAGTATGGTGTTCCTCGTGATCGTCCATGCATCATTTGTCTTAAAGAGAAACTCAAAATTCTTAAGCCCGGACCAGCTGCTGCCCCAGATTCCCTTATTATACTGGTAATTCTTAAAGGCGATCACCATCCCGCCCATGGGGATATAATTATTGATCAGCAGATAGAGCAGCGCCGGCAGAGCCATGAGATAAATTGGCGCATAGCGTCGTACCGTTTTCCTCATCTTTACTCCTCTCATTCTATCCCATTCGCCGCTGCCCACTCGTCCAGCTGACGCTGCTTCTCCGCAATGATCGTGTCAATGCCCGCTGCCCTTAATTCTTCCTGAAACTTCGGCAGTGTTTCTGCCGGATCAAGACTGCCGCTCTCGATGCCCAGCGCATATTTTGCATATACATTGGCACATGCCGTAGTCTCATTCTGAACATTCGTTGGATCGAACGTAAATCCAAGTGCCCTGGAGCGTCTTGCCGAGTTGTTAAACGCCGTCATCTGCTCATGAACATCCGGGTCGTCCCCTTCCCAGGTATAGCCAATCAGCATATTGCCCCAGGTCCATCCCAGCGTATTGTCATAAGTGCGATTCTGTGCATCCTGCCCTTCCGGATAACCGATGATGCCCTGTTCGGCATCCTTTATCACATAATTCTCTCCCTCTATCCCATAGCAGAGCAGATTTACAAGATTGCTGTCCGTATACATCAGGTTCAAAAGTTCCATAGCCTTCTCCGGATGTCTGGAATTGTGCGGTATGGTCCAGCACGCTGTCTGGACAGTCATAGATGACATATATGGCTCCACCAGTTCGATATGTTTGATCGGTCCGCCGAGCATCTGGCTCTGGTTATTGTCACTGGTCGGATTGCCATTGGCAAAGTATCCCAGCATCTTACCCGTCGCGAACAGATCCGGATTGGACACAGTGGATGTCGTGATCTCCTGATAGATATAGCCTGCCTGATACCACTTATGCATGCGCTCCACCAATTCGGTATACCCTGCTGACTCAAACAGATTCTCCACTTTCAGTTCGCTGCCCAGATCCAACAGAACACCATAATTGTTAGAGATCGGATCCCAATCCCAATACTGGAACACGGCTCCCAGTGTGCTGTTCCCTGCAATTCCGGCCATATCCGGGTCTTTCTCATGCATGACCGCAAAGCACTGCTCGATATCGTCCAGCGTCTTCGCATTCTCCAGTCCCAGCCCCAATTCCTGGTTGATGTCGTCCCGGTAATAGTAACATACGGAGCGGGCCAGATCTCTGTTGGTCGGAACCGCGTAAGTCGTACCGCCGTACTTACAGGATGCCAGCACATCCTCCCCCATGATCTTCACGATTTCGCTGCCCTGTTGCGCCAGCAGCTCATCCAGTCCTGACAACGCCCCCTGGCCCGCCAATGCGGAAGTCAGCGATCCGGTAGAAAGCATAAGATCCACCTGCTCATCTCCCGACATCATCAGATTAACCTGCTGTGCATAGGATCCAAAATTGACGATATTCAGTTTCACATCCGCATTGATCAGCGGTTCGATATACTCGTTGACCGCCTGATTGACCTTCTCCAGACTGTCATTATTCCCGCCAAAAGATATCGCATAAAGCTCCAGATGTACCGGTTCCCCGCCTGTCTCTCCCGCAGTCTGTGTCTCCTGCGTAACCGCTGTTCCCGTCTCCGCCTCCTGCTGCGACGTTCCTGTCTGTTCGGACTGCCCGCAGCCGCTCAGTGCAAAGACAGCCATAAATGTCGCCATCATCAATGCTGGTATTCTTTTCCTCTTCATAGATTCCTCCTCCTGCAAAATTTCTTGATTTGCTGTTGATGGCCATATTATGACATATACAGACAGGGGCTTTCTTTCACTATCGGTAGATAAGCTGTCACTTTTGTTACATATACGGATGCCGGTCAGGAGGTCTGCATCTTCTTTCTGTACTCTACAGGTGTACAGCCTGTCTCCTTCTTGAATACCCTGGAAAAATAAGGCATATTCGTATACCCCAGTTCCTGTGCGATCTGCGTCACCGACCAATCGGTCGTCAAAAGCAGCTTCTGCACCTTCTCCATCTTCTTCATCGTGATATAATCCACCAGATAGTATCCCGTCTCATTCCGGAAAAGCCTGGCCAAATAGCTGGGATTCAGGTAGACCAGCTCCGCCAGACTGTTTCTCGACAACTCTTCCCCCAAATGCTCATCAATATACTTTTTGATCTCACCCACCACCCCTTTTTCATGCCTTACCGAATCAATATGATGAACGGCTGTCTGTATGATCCGCTCCAGATGTTCCAACAGTTTCTCGATGGAGGTGAGAGCCTCTTTGTAATTTTCTTCAAAATCATACTGCACTAACAACTCTTTCACGGAAATATTGCAGTCCGTCAATACGGAATACACCATCTGCAGCACATCCTGGTAGAACAGGAGCAACATTCTGGCATCCAGCTTTCCGTCAGAGACCATCTTCCGCACGTAACGCCGCAGATGACCGCACAGCTCCTCTCCCTTCCCTGCCATCAGGAGTACCTTCCACTCTTCCAGCTCTTTCTGATCTTCCAGTTTCCCACTGCCCGGTCTTTCGTCTTCCTGCAGGCAGAAGATCCTGTCGTCATAGGAAACATTGTTCTGTTCCTGTCTGACAAGCATATCGTGCATCGCCGGAAGTTTCTCTATCCTGCACAGATCGCCCATATAGAAAGAAGATTTCGTGTCGAAGTGCTCTTTCATAAATTCCATAAATCTACCGGCTTTCTCCCTGATCACTTCTCCGTCCGGACGCTGTCCGGCCTGGTATGGAAAAAGGATCCACTTCCTGTTGACCGTATCCGAGAGCAGAAAAGGCTGCTCGTCGGCAAACAGCTCCGCGAGAATATTCCTGACCACAAAATCCAGATCGTATTTCTCCCACACCGTCAGATCCAAATTCCACCGCCTGATCACACAGCTCATAAGCAGATAGTCCGCCTCCACATCTATGGAAAGCTTCTTCTCACCGATCTGCCATAGCATCCGCTCTTTGCTGTCCGACAACAGGTTATTGAGAACATCCCACCAGAAATGCTCGATCACCGCCGATTTGTTCCGCTCCCACAGCTCCCCTCTTACTGTACTGCTATGGCGTTTCTCCCACTCCGCCAGCGCATTTCCCGTTACCCGCTCAATATCGCCGATAGACACCGGCTTTAAGAGATAATCAAAGGCTCCCATTTTTACGGCTTCTCTGGCATAGGTAAAGTCTGCATGGCATGTCAGGAAGATACCGATCGTATCCGGTGAACAGACCCGCATCCACTGCAGCAGGTCCAGACCGGTCTCCCCGGGCATCTCGATATCGCACAGAAGAACCTGAATCGTATTCCGGAAAAACTGCTCCCTGGCTGACTGCACACTGTCTGCCGTCAACACGAGGTCAAACCCCACCTTTTTCCAGTCAGACTGCGTCCTGATCGCTTCGATCGTCGGATATTCATCATCTACTAATAAGATCACCTTATTCATAATCTCCTCCACTCCTGACATCCACATCCTGTATCATACCACCATGAACAGAACCCTCTTCCTCCATAAATACAAGCGGCAGGAAGATCTCACAGCAGGCCCCGGCTCCCGGTGTGTTAGACAGCCGTACCCACGCCGCCTCCCCATAGAGCAGTTTCAGCCGCTGGATCACATTGTTGATCCCGATCCCCTGTCCATGTCCTTTCTTCACCGGCTTACCGTTCCTGACTGCCTCCAATACTTCCTCCTCATAACCGGGGCCGTTGTCCGTTATCGTGATACAAAGCTTCTGCTCACATGTCGTATCCTGCCCTGGTTCTGCCGCCGGCGGCACATTTCCTGCTTCTTTCTGTCCATTATCCCTCCTGTCTGCGCAGACTGCCTCCGCTATGATCTCCAGATGCAGATTCCTGGTCGACACCATCCCGTATTTCAGGCTGTTCTCCACAAAGGTTTGAATCACCAGAGGCGGAATCTTCGCATCCAGCAGCACTTCTTCCATCTCCAGTCCGCAGAAAAGCGCATTCTGATACCGGAAGCGGTGCAGCTGCAGATAATTCTCTATATGTTCCTTCTCCGCCCGCAGGCTCACCATCGCATCTGGATCCTTGAAGCGGTAACTGAAATACCGGCTGAGACATACCACCATCTGTTCGATCAGATCATTGCGTTTTATCAGAGAGAAAGAATGGATCACATTCAATGTATTCAGGAAAAAATGCGGACGTATCTGGGCCTGCAGGTATTGCAGCTGGATCCTCTGTTCTCTGATCTTCCGCTTATAGACATCCTCCTGCAGTCTGCCGATCTCCGTCACCATATTGTTAAAGTATGTGCCGATCTCCACAAACTCCCGGAATCTGCTCTCTGTCTTAACACGGATACTCAGGTTCCCCTTCTGGACTTCATTCATGGAACCCACCAGCTGCTCCACCGGACGGGAGACCGAGCCGGAAATCATACGCCACAGCAGTGGAATCGTCAGAAACGCCACCGCCAGCATCAACCCGATGATATTCTGGATCAGGTAAATGTTGCCGGTATACTTTTCCTCCGGAACCAAAATCGCCATTGATACCGGCAGTGTTCTGGAAGATTTCATGATCTGCAGGTAACGTTCTCCTTCTCTTTGTATGAGATTCCCGTTCTTATCTGCAGACAGTCTGTCCACGTCAGAAAGGTCTCTCTCCTTGCTGCCCACCGCATCCCCGTCTGCATCCACAAAAAGTACCACACCGGTATCGCTGTAGTCTATTTTCTCCAACGGGATCGAAAGGGAGGAAGCATCGATCCAGGCGCCACAGCTTGTAGAGCCTCCCGAAACGACCCGCAGAAGATAATCCGTATCTTCCTCCCTGATCAACACCCATGTATTTGCCGGATACTTTTCCACAAAGCTTTCCATGATGTTCTTCATATCATCAACCTGCCTGCCGTTTCCCTTCTGTCCCACCTGGCAGAGAAAGAGTTCTTCCGTCTCACTGTCAGATTTCACGAAGATCCCGTCAAACATATGGTAAAGTATGCTGGTGTTTTTCAACTCCTGCATCACATTATATTTAGCCAGGTATCTCTCCAGCGTATCGGTAGAGCGCGCAAGAATGGATATGTCCTGGGAACTGACCGCGAATTGAGACAAAACTTTATTGATTCCCTCAACGTTACTGTCCAGAAATTCCAGATACACCTCTGAAAGCTTCTCGTTAGCCTCTATCGCCTGTCCCCGCATCTTACTGCCGATGAACCACGGCACTACGATCACCAGCACCGCCGCCACGGTCAAGTACAGGAGCATAGTTCTGACGATCCATCTTTTCAGAGTCGTCTTTCCATGCCCTCCCGGCGCCTTATCTCTCAACATTTTGAAACCCTCTCTTCCGTTTTCTTCTGTCTTCAGTTTACCGCACAGGCCGCTGTATCTCAACTGTACCTTTTCGGAACGACACCACATAGGTGGTGTTGCCGATTTTCTGCACCAGAGCAGGCGGCGGACGTGACAACAGACTGTCCCTCACTCCGTTTGACCTGCTTTTTCGCAAAATAAAAGACCGCCTACCTACTGTGTCGGGTAAACAGCCAAAGGTAACGGTATTCGGTTTTAGCGAGTGCACCTTTCCTTTCGTCAGAGATTTTCAGCTCCCCGATAAATCGGAATTTATATGTCTCCTTTTAAACGAATCAGCGATTTTTTCACTTCAAAACCTTCTGGATATCTTTTCTTTAAATTATCTATATTAGATTGAAAAATATCTTCCAAAGGAATTTCTAATGTCGTAGCTGCTTCAGCCAAATACCATGCTATATCGTCAAGTTCATTGGCTAAATGCTGCTTATCAAGTTCATTGATTGTGATTTGATGATTTTAAGGGAAATACTTGAGCTGTGGTAATTCTAATTCCCCCGAATTCGGGGGAATTAAATCACTTCAAAATCTTTGTAGTCTGTTCTTCCAAAATAGACATCTGATGT
>ERZ808037.810-NODE-810-length-25168-cov-5.743255_pt1 | contig 25168 bp, 17 predicted proteins | sample MGYA00380190_ERZ808037 | MGnify/ENA primary metagenome ERZ808037 (study PRJEB31490, sample SAMN06133399) | mouse gut metagenome | isolation source: J9 | host: mice | place: China: Chengdu | collected 2015-05 ... | reverse complement strand
GGTCCGGTGACGGAGGAGTGGCTCGTCTTTTTCAAAAACGAGACGCACAACCATCCCACGGAGATCGAGCCTTTCGGCGGTGCGGCCACGTGTCTTGGCGGCGCCATCCGTGACCCCCTTTCCGGCAGGGGCTATGTGTATCAGGCGATGCGTGTGACCGGCGCGGCGGATCCTACGGTGCCGGTGGCGGATACCTTAAAGGGAAAGCTGCCCCAGAAAAAGCTGGTGCGCGGCGCGGCGGACGGGTATTCCTCCTACGGTAACCAGATTGGTCTGGCGACCGGATTGGTCAAGGAGATTTATCATCCGAATTACGTGGCAAAGCGTATGGAGATCGGCGCGGTGATGGGTGCGGCGCCGAGAAAAAATGTGATCCGTGAAAATTCCGACCCGGACGATATCATCATCCTTCTGGGCGGCAGAACCGGGCGCGACGGCTGCGGCGGCGCGACAGGTTCCTCCAAGGTGCATACGGAGAAGTCCATTGATACATGCGGCGCGGAGGTACAGAAGGGAAACGCGCCCACGGAGAGAAAAATCCAGAGGCTGTTTCGGCGTGAGGAAGTGAGCCGCCTGATCAAGAAATGTAACGACTTCGGCGCGGGCGGTGTGTCCGTGGCAATCGGCGAACTGGCGGATGGGCTTGTGGTGGATCTGGACAAGGTGCCGAAAAAGTATGCGGGTCTGGACGGGACGGAGCTGGCGATTTCTGAATCGCAGGAGCGTATGGCTGTAGTGGTATCGCCCGCTGATGTAGATACCTTCCTCGGATATGCGGCGGAGGAAAATTTGGAAGCGGTGCCTGTGGCGGTAGTCACAAAGGAACCCCGGCTGGTGCTCAAATGGCGCGGACAGAAAATCGTGGATTTGTCCAGAGCGTTTTTAAATACCAACGGTGCGCATCAGGAAACGGACGTCTATGTTGACATTCCGGATGAGAAGGAAAATTATTTGAAGAGGATTGCGACGCCCGCAGTGGCGGAAGCGCTTTCCCGCAAGGATGTGAGGGCGGCGTGGCTTTCACTTCTCGATGATTTGAATGTGTGCTCCCAGAAGGGGCTTGTGGAGATGTTCGACGCGTCCATCGGCGCGGGCAGCGTCTATATGCCTTACGGCGGTAAGTATCAGTTGACGGAGACGCAGGCTATGGTGGCGAAGCTTCCCACATTGGAGGGAAAGACAGACACCGTAACCATGATGAGCTATGGCTTTGATCCTTATCTGTCAAGCTGGAGTCCGTACCACGGCGCGGTTTACGCAGTGACGGAGTCCATGGCGAAGATTGTAGCGAACGGCGGAGATTATCGGACGATCCGCTTTACTTTTCAGGAGTATTTCCGGCGCATGAGCGAGGAGCCGTCCCGCTGGAGCCAGCCGTTCTCGGCGCTGCTTGGCGCTTATGACGCGCAGATGAAGTACGGGCTGCCCTCCATCGGCGGCAAGGATTCCATGTCCGGCACCTTCAACGATATCGATGTGCCGCCCACGCTGGTGTCCTTTGCGGTCAATGTGAATCAGAGTGGCAATATTGTGACTCCCGAATTGAAATATCCGGGGGACAGACTTGTGCGGTTTCGTATCCCGAGGGATTCTTACGATTTGCCGGTATATGACGAGGTTATGACACTCTACGACAAAATTATGACATTAATGTCAGAGTATACTGACGTAGAGGTCATAAACGGGATGCCTGTCAAGTTTCAGAAGAGAAAGATTGTAGCGGCGTATGCGCTTGACGCGAAGGGTGTGGCGGCAGCCGTAAGCAAGATGGCGTTCGGAAACGGGCTTGGCGTGGCGGTAGATTCTTCTTATAAGATGGAGTCCCTGTTTGACAACGGTCTCGGCGATATTGTGGCGGAGATGCCCGCAAAGGAAGTACATGCTTTAAAGACATTGGGAATTTCCTATGAAGAGATTGGCACCGTGACGGCGGACGGCGTGTTTACCTATGGTTCCATGAAGATTGACGGAGCCGAGGCGGTGCAGGTATGGCGCGCGAAACTGGACAAGGTATTTCCTTACACCGCCGGAAAGGATAAGAGTCCGGTAATGCTAGAGCCGTACCGCGCGGACAGCGTTTATGTCTGCAAGCATAAAGTGGCGCGCCCCATGGTGTTTATTCCGGTATTCCCGGGGACGAACTGTGAGTACGACAGTGCGAAAGCCTTTGAGAGAGCCGGGGCAGAAACGGTTGTAAAGGTGTTTAAGAATCAGAACGCGGCGGATATCAGGGAGAGTGTGGAGGCATTTGAAAAAGCGATTGCACAGGCGCAGATTATTATGTTCCCGGGCGGCTTTTCCGCGGGCGACGAGCCGGACGGCTCTGCGAAATTCTTTGCCACCGCTTTTCAGAATGAGAAGATGAAGGAAGCGGTGAGGAAGCTCTTAAACGAGAGGGATGGGCTTGCGCTCGGCATCTGTAACGGTTTTCAGGCGCTCATCAAGCTGGGGCTTGTGCCTTACGGGGAGATTTGCGGGCAGGAGGAGGATTCGCCGACGCTGACCTTCAATACGGTGAACCGCCATATTTCCAAGATGGTTTATCTGAAAGTGATGTCCAACAAGTCGCCTTGGCTTGCGGGAGCGGAGCTTGGTCAGACTTATGTAAACCCGGCGTCCCACGGCGAGGGACGGTTTGTGGCGCCGAAGACGTGGATTGACAAGCTGTTTGCGAACGGACAGGTGGCGACCCAGTACGCGGACGCAGACGGTAATGTGTCTATGGATGAGGAGTGGAACATCAACGGTTCCTACGCGTCGATTGAGGGCATCACGTCACCGGACGGAAGGTGTCTGGGCAAGATGGCGCATGCCGAGAGAATAGGAGAGTCCGTGGCGGTGAATATCTTCGGCGAGCAGGATATGAAGATTTTTGAGAGCGGGGTAGGGTATTTTAAATAAGCCAAGGCAGATTTGTCAAAGCACCTTTTGATACCTTGGCATCATCTAATTAGATCATTAAGAACAGCCTTGAAATGGAAGTAAGAGTATCATTTCAAGGCTGTTTTATAAAATAAACGATATTTCGTTTATAAAATTTACGGAAAAGAATTGACAAGAATGCTGCAATATGATAATGTCATTATAAAGCATAAATTCTTTGATGTCAAAGCGCATTTTGCGCATCTTGCAGTTCTATGACTTGTTCAGAAAATCTATGCTTTTGAATCCAACAAACAGGCAAAAGCGGGAGACGGACTGGACGGAAACAGAATGATTCTCCAGCGGAAAAGGAGAATGGAATGATAGGAAAAGTGCAAATGAAAGAAGAAACCACGAGAATTTACACAGTGAAGGACATCGAGGCGCTGCCGGAAGGGAAGCGGGCGGAGCTGATTGACGGGCGGATGTACGAGATGGCGAGTCCAAGTCGTATCCATCAGCGGCTTTTGGGTGCGTTGTACAGATTGATAGCCAATTATATCGAGGATGGAGATGGTTCCTGTGAGGTATACCTTGCGCCTTTTGCCGTCTATATTAACAATGACGAATATAACTATGTGGAGCCGGATATTGTGGTCATCTGCAATGAGGACAAGCTGGATGAGAGGGGCTGTCATGGTGCGCCCGACTGGGCGATTGAGATTGTGTCGCCAAGCAGTGTGAAGATGGACCGGAAAATCAAGCTGTTTAAATACCGTACCGCGGGTGTGCGGGAGTACTGGATTGTCAATCCCGAGGAAAAAACAGTTGAAGTGTATCTTTTTGCAAAGGATAAGGAGCGGACATATACGTTTGAGGAGACTGTGCCGGTGGGAATTTACGAGGATTTTTCCATTGACTTCGGCGCATTCCTAAAATTTTTCAAGACCCCTTGACAGTTCCTTTTCCAGGTGGTATTCTATAGAAAATTTAACGAGTTAAACCGTTGAAGCGGAGATAACGGTGATGATGCCTTTACAGAGAGCCTGTGCTGCTGAGATCAGGTAAGAAACAAGTCATCAAATGGACCGCTGAGGGTGCAGTCAAATGCGCGTGAGCGCAGAGTATTCTGCAACGTGTGGCATACGTCAGTTGCCGGGGATATGCTGGTATCCTGCTAAGGGCACGGGAGTTTTCCGTGAATCAAGGTGGCACCGCGGATTGAAATGATTCGTCCTTGACAAGACTTAGGTTTTGTCAAGGACTTTCTGCGTTTATGGGCAGAGTCAGGAAGGAGCACCCATGAAATTTTTACCCTCTATGGAAGAAGTAAAAAGAATAGCGGACACAGGGGAATACAAGGTAGTTCCGATAAGCTGTGAAATGTTTTCGGATATCCGCACGCCCATCGAGACGCTTAAAATTCTGAAAAATGTGTCCACGCACTGTTATCTGCTGGAATCGGTGGCGGAGAAGGAGAAGTGGGGGCGTTACACCTTTCTGGGATACGACCCCAAGCTGGAAATCACCTGCATGAACGGGGAAATGAAGGTGGGGGATGTGAGCCTGCATACGGAGAACCCTTCGGAACAGCTTAGACAGATTCTCTCCGCGTATAAAAGTCCGCGTTTCGATTATCTGCCTTCCTTTACAGGAGGTCTGGTCGGCTATTTTTCCTATGATTATCTGGGCTACAGCGAGCCGTCGATCCGGGTAGGCGTGCAGGACACGGAGGAATTTAAGGATGTAGATTTGATGCTTTTTGACAAGGTGATTGCCTTTGACAATTTCAGACAAAAGATTATTTTGATGGCAAATATGTCTCTGGCGGAGGGCGAAGCCGGTTACAATAAGGCGGTTCGGGAATTGCGGCAGATGGCGGACCTGCTTCGCACGGGGGAGAAAAAAGAGGAGACGGCAGGGCGGCTTCTCGGTGAGGTGACTCCCCTGTTTGATAAGGAAAGGTACTGCGGTATTGTGGAGCGTGCCAAGCGGCATATACGGGAGGGTGACATCTTTCAGATTGTTCTCTCGAACAGGCTGGAGGCGCCGTTTGAGGGAAGTCTGTTAAATACTTACCGGGTGCTGCGGACCATGAATCCTTCGCCTTACATGTTTTACTTTTCGGGTACGGACGTGGAAGTGGCGGGGGCGTCTCCGGAGACGCTGGTTAAGCTGGAGAACGGCGTGCTGCATACGTTTCCGCTGGCGGGCACAAGACCGCGGGGGAAGACGCAGGAGGAGGACGAAAGGCTGGAAAAAGAGCTTCTGGCAGACGAAAAGGAGCTGGCGGAGCACAACATGCTGGTAGATTTGGGACGCAACGATCTAGGAAAAATCAGTAAGTTCGGCACGGTGGCGGTGGAAAAATTCCATTCCATAGAGCGCTATTCCCATGTCATGCACATCGGTTCCACGGTGCGGGGAGAGATTCGGGAGGAGCTTGACGCGTTTGCTGCCATCGAAGCGGTACTGCCGGCAGGAACGCTGTCCGGTGCGCCGAAAATCCGTGCCTGTCAGTTGATTGGGGAGCTGGAGAACAACAAGCGGGGCATTTACGGCGGCGCCATCGGCTATATTGATTTTACTGGAAACATGGACACCTGTATTGCGATTCGCATTGCCTACAAGAAGAACGGGCGCGTGTTCGTCAGAAGCGGGGCGGGCATTGTTGCCGATTCCGACCCGGAAAAGGAATATAACGAGTGTATCAACAAAGCGAAAGCGGTGATAACGGCATTGGAGCTTGGGCAGGACGAGGAGTGAGCGACGCTTCGGAAGGGAGACAGACATGATACTGCTGATTGATAATTACGACAGTTTTTCTTATAACCTATATCAGCTTGTGGGGGAAATCAATTCCGATATCCGCGTAATCCGCAACGACGGGATGACGGTGGAGGAAATCAGGACGCTCGCGCCAGAGCGCATTATCCTTTCGCCAGGACCGGGACGCCCGGAGGCTGCAGGAATTACAGTGGAAGCGGCAAAAACGCTGGGAAAGGAAATTCCGACATTGGGCGTCTGTCTGGGACATCAGGCAATCTGTGCCGCCTTTGGCGCGGTTGTCACCTATGCGAAGGAACTGATGCACGGCAAGCAGTCGGAGATAACCTTTGACAGGGAATGCCCGCTGTTTCGCGGCTGTCCGGATGGGATGATGGTGGCGAGGTACCACTCGCTGGCGGCGGATGAGCGCACGATGCCGGACTGCCTGCGCGTGACGGCGCGCACGGCGGACGGGGAAGTGATGGCGGTACAGCATAAAGAGTACCCGATTTACGGCGTACAGTTTCATCCGGAGTCGATTATGACGCCGGAGGGGAAGCGGATGCTGGAGAACTTTATGACGGTATGAGTGGGGCAGCATATGCTGATAGAAATAAGGGTTGATATAAGCTTAAATACACAGCATAAGATGAGCAAGTTAACATAATATAGAGATAAAAAAGGAGTGTAAGATTATGATTAAGGAAGCAATTGTAAAAATCGTAAACAAAGGGGATCTCACCTACGACGAGGCATATGCGGTGATGAATGAGATTATGAGCGGCGAGACTACACCGACCCAGAACGCGGCGTTTCTGGCGGCGCTCTCCACCAAGAGCGCAAAGGCGGAGACGACGGATGAAATCGCCGGCTGCGCGGCGGCTATGCGCGACCACGCAACGAAGGTGGAGACAGACATGGAACTTTTTGAAATTGTGGGAACCGGCGGGGACAACGCTCACAGCTTCAATATTTCCACCACCTCTGCGCTTGTGTGCGCGGCGGGCGGCATGAAGGTGGCAAAGCACGGCAACCGGGCGGCATCCTCCAAGTGCGGCACGGCGGACTGTCTGGAAGCGCTGGGCGTGAATATCGAGCAGAGCCCGGAGCTGTGTGTAAAGCTCTTGCAGGAGGTCGGCATGTGCTTCTTCTTTGCGCAGAAGTACCACACATCCATGAAGTATGTGGGCGCCATCCGTAAGGAGCTGGGGTTCCGCACGGTGTTTAACATTCTCGGACCGCTGACGAATCCGGGCAGCCCGAAACGGCAGCTTCTGGGTGTGTATGACGAATATCTGGCGGAGCCGCTGGCGCAGGTGCTGATCAGTCTCGGCGTGGAGCGGGGCATGGTGGTGTACGGCAAGGATAAGCTGGATGAGATTTCCATGAGCGCGCCCACGACGATATGCGAATTTAAGGACGGCTGGTTTAAGACTTACACGGTCTGCCCGGAAGACTTTGGGTTTGCACGCTGCACAAAAGCGGATCTGGAGGGCGGTACTCCGGAGGAAAATGCAAAAATAACACGCGATATATTAAATGGTGAAAAGGGGCATAAGAGAAACGCCGTGCTGATGAACGCGGGAGCGGCTCTTTATATTGGCGGTAAGGCGGAGAGCATGGCGGACGGCGTGAAGCTGGCGGCGGAGATAATCGACTCCGGGAGGGCGGCGGAGACGCTGGAGAAATTCATTCGGTTGAGCAATGAGTAACTATTGCGGTTAAAACAAGATTTAACCGGGAAAGAAATGGAAAAAGACGATGGCAAATATTTTAGAACAGTTGGCGGAACATGCGGCATACCGTACCGAGCAGGCAAAGAAGAAATTACCGCTTGCGGAGATTAAAAACCAAGCGTTATCTATTCAAAAAGGAAATTTTGCTTTTGAGAAAGCACTGCAAAAACCAGGGATTTCCTTTATCTGTGAATGTAAGAAGGCATCCCCGTCAAAAGGGCTGATCGCGCCGGAGTTTCCGTATTTGGACATTGCGAAAGAGTACGAGGATGCGGGCGCGGACGCGATATCCGTGCTGACGGAGCCGAAGTGGTTTCTCGGCAGTGACGCGTATCTCAAAGAAATTGCGGCGGCTGTCTCTATTCCCTGCCTAAGAAAAGACTTTACGGTGGACGAATATATGATTTATGAAGCGAAGCTGCTCGGCGCGTCGGCGGTGCTCTTGATTTGCGCCATCTTGAGCGAAGCGCAGATTCAGGAATACCTTGCCGTCTGCGACGAGCTGGGGCTGTCCGCGTTGGTGGAGACGCACGACGAGGCGGAGGTGGAGCAGGCGCTTGCGGCGGGAGCGAGAGTAATCGGGGTGAATAACCGCAATCTGAAGGACTTTACGGTGGACACGGGGAACAGCCGCAGACTGCGGGAGCGAATTCCGGCAGATGTGCTGTTTGTTTCCGAGAGCGGTGTGAGCGGACCGGAGGATGTGAGGAGACTTGCACAGATTGGTGCGGATGCGGTGCTGGTGGGGGAGGCGCTGATGAGGGCGACAAATCCAAAGCAGATGTTATTAAATCTTCGTACATTCGCCATAGGATATCGAAAAAATCAGTGAGCTATGCAGATAGAAATATACGAGGAAAGAACAGATGTATCAGAAAGAAAAAAATCAAATCAAGATTAAACTGTGTGGATTAATGCGTCCGAGTGATGTTGAGGTGGCAAATTTATTACAGCCGGATTATGTGGGATTTGTTTTTTGCCAAAATAGCAGACGTTATGTATCTTTGGAACGGGCGAGAACGTTAAAGGAACTTTTACACCCCGATATTCTGGCGGTGGGGGTGTTTGTGGACGAGAAGGTGGAGACGGTGGCGGCGCTGCTGTCGGCGGGGGTGATCGATCTGGCGCAGCTTCACGGGAAAGAGGATGAGACGTATATCGGGAGGCTGCGGGAGCTGACAGACAAACCGATTATCAAAGCCTTTTCGGTGAGGAGCCAAGGGGATATTGAGAGAGCATGTGAAAGCTCGGCGGACTTTGTGCTTTTGGATGCGGGAGACGGCGGCACGGGCACGGCTTTTGACAGGGAGCTTCTGGCGGGGATGAATCGTCCCTATTTTCTGGCGGGCGGGCTTGACGCTTCTAATGTGGGAGAGGTTGTGAGGCGATGGCAGCCCTATGCGGTGGACGTGAGTTCCGGAATTGAGACGGATGGGTTGAAGGACGCGGAGAAGATGCAGGAATTTGTGAGAAATGTAAGAAAGGATAACGAAATAAAATAGCGCATGCTATTAATATCGGTATCATTTTGATATGTGGTGAGTAAAAGTATGGGAAGAGATAACAGAATGGAGGTAAGAAAGTTACTATGACAAATCAAAACGGACGCTTTGGTATCCACGGCGGACAGTATATCCCGGAGACTTTGATGAATGCGGTGATTGAGCTGGAAGCCGCGTACAATCATTTTAAGGATGACCCGGCTTTTAACGAGGAGCTTACGGCGCTTTTTAACGATTATGCGGGCAGACCCTCCAGACTATACTACGCAAAGAAGATGACGGAGGATTTGGGCGGCGCGAAGATTTATTTAAAGAGAGAGGATTTAAATCATACCGGCGCCCATAAGATTAACAATGTGCTCGGGCAGGCGCTTCTGGCGAAGAAGATGGGAAAAACCCGTCTGATTGCGGAGACGGGAGCGGGACAGCACGGCGTGGCTTCCGCGACGGCAGCGGCTCTGATGGGCATGGAGTGCGTGGTCTTTATGGGCGAGGAGGACACCGTCAGGCAGGCGCTCAATGTTTACCGTATGCGGCTTTTGGGGGCGGAGGTCATTCCTGTGAAATCGGGAACGGGCACTCTAAAGGACGCGGTGTCCGAGGCGATGCGGGAGTGGACGTCCCGGATTGCGGATACCCACTACTGTCTCGGCTCGGTGATGGGTCCCCATCCGTTTCCTACGATTGTGAGGGATTTTCAGGCGGTGATTTCCCGGGAAATTAAGGCGCAGCTTATGGAGAAGGAAGGGCGTCTGCCGGATGCGGTAATCGCCTGTGTGGGCGGCGGCTCCAACGCTATTGGTAGTTTTTACCATTTTATAGAAGATAAGGAGGTACGGCTCATTGGCTGTGAAGCGGCGGGAAGAGGCATTGATACGTTTGAAACGGCAGCTACCGTGAATACGGGACGGGTTGGCATTTTCCACGGCATGAAGTCCTATTTTTGTCAGGACGAGTACGGGCAGATTGCGCCGGTGTACTCTATCTCGGCGGGGCTGGACTATCCGGGAATCGGACCGGAACACGCCCATCTGCACGATATCGGGCGGGCGGAGTATGTGCCGGTGACGGACGATGAAGCGGTGGAAGCGTTTGAGTATCTGGCAAAGACGGAGGGTATTATTCCGGCGATTGAGTCCGCCCACGCGGTGGCGTATGCCAGAAAAATTGCACCTGTTATGAAAAAAGAGCAGATTATTGTCATTACGATTTCGGGAAGAGGAGATAAGGACTGCGCGGCGATTGCGCGTTACAGAGGGGAGGATATCCATGAGTAAGATAGGAGAGGCTTTTGCAAACGGGAAGGCGTTTATTGCCTTTGTGACCTGTGGGGATCCGGATTTAGAGACGACGATGTCCTGTGTGCGCGCGGCGGTGGAAAACGGGGCGGACCTGATTGAGCTGGGGATTCCCTTTTCCGACCCGACGGCGGAGGGACCTGTGATTCAAGGGGCAAATCTGCGGGCGTTGACCGGTGGGGTCACTACAGATAAGATTTTTGAGATGGTGAAAAAGCTGCGGCAGGACGTAACGCTTCCCATGGTGTTTATGACCTATGCCAATGTGATCTTTTCCTACGGGGCGGAGCGGTTTCTCTCGGCATGTCGGGAGATTGGCATAGATGGCTTGATTCTGCCAGACCTTCCTTATGAGGAGAAGGAGGAGTTTCTGGATAGCTGTCATTCTTATGGGGTGGATTTGATTTCCCTGATCGCGCCCACTTCCGCCAATCGTATCGCCATGATTGCGAAGGAGGCGGAAGGCTTTATCTATGTGGTGTCCAGTCTCGGCGTCACCGGCACGAGAAGAGAGATCAAGACGGATTTGACATCCATCGTGGAGGTGATACGGCAGAATACGGATATTCCCTGCGCCATTGGCTTCGGTATTTCCACGCCGGAACAGGCACGGAAGATGGCAGGTCTTTCGGACGGAGCGATCGTAGGCTCAGCGATTGTGAAGATTATAGAGAAGCACGGCAGGGAGGCGGCGCCCTACGTCGGAGCATACGTGCGGGAGATGAAAGAAGGAATGGCTTCCACTTAGAATAATGGGTGTAATCAAATGTATACCACTGTTTTTTTGTGGGATTTTCAGTTGAAGCCGCTTTCCGCTGGTGCTATAATTAGTCGATTATAGATTTAGAGAAAAAGACGCGGCGAAAGGGACAGGGCGTAAGATGAAAGCATTTTTAATACTGGAAGACGGCACCGTGTTCGAGGGAACACATATAGGTGCGCGCAGGGAGATTATCAGCGAAATTGTTTTTAATACCTCTATGGCTGGTTATCTGGAGGTGTTGACGGATCCGTCCTATGCGGGACAGGCAGTGTGTATGACGTATCCGCTGATTGGCAATTACGGGATATGCCGGGATGATATGGAATCAAGAAAGCCGGCGCCGGACGGATTCATCGTGCGGGAGCTATCCCGCATTCCCAGCAATTTCCGATGCGATATGACAATTCAGCAATTCTTAGAGGACAATGGCGTGCCGGGAATCGCCGGGATCGACACCAGAGCCCTTACCAGAATCCTTCGGGAGAAGGGTACCATGAACGGTATGATCACGACCGACGAAACTTATCATCTTGACGAAATCATTCCCAAATTAAAAGCGTATACGACAGGCAAGGTAGTGGAGCGGGTGACCTGCGGGGAGAAATATACCCTGACGGGAAGCAGAAAACTTACGGAGAACGGACCGCTTTCAGGAAGTGCGTCCTTCAACAGAGAGGATTACGAGGCGGGCATCAAGGAGAAGAAGCCAAGTCTTGTGCGGGAATTAGGTGGTGCGGGAATTAGGATAGCGCTTCTCGATTTCGGCGCCAAAGATAATATTGCAAGGTCCCTTGCGGCGAGAGGATGCGATGTGACAGTTTATCCCGCAACGACTACGGCGGCGGAAATTCTGGCGGATGCGCCGGACGGCATTATGCTCAGCAACGGCCCGGGCGATCCGAAGGAGTGTGTCACTATTATAGAAGAAATCCGAAAGCTCTATGCGTCCGATACGCCGATTTTTGCGATCTGTCTCGGGCATCAGCTCATGGCGCTTGCCACGGGAGCGGACACTTTCAAGATGAAATACGGGCATCGGGGCGGCAATCATCCGGTGAAGGATCTGGAGACCGGCAGGGTTTACATTTCCTCCCAGAATCACGGTTATGTGGTAGATACGGACAAGCTTGATCCGCAGGTGGCGGTTCCGGCCTTTATCAATGTGAACGACGGTACAAACGAGGGCCTTTCCTATACGGGAAAGAACATTTTTACGGTGCAGTTTCACCCGGAGGCGTGTCCGGGACCGCAGGATTCCTCGTATCTGTTTGACCGGTTTATAGAGAAAATCAAGACGAAAAGTAACTCTAAGTAAGCAGAGTATGCTTACTAAGAGTTACTATGTTTCGTCTGGAAGAATGCTGCTTGTGCATCATTCTTCGGGGTTGAGAAATGGAGGAAATACAATGCCAAAAAATCCAAACGTGAAAAGAGTGCTTGTCATCGGTTCCGGACCGATTGTGATCGGGCAGGCGGCGGAGTTTGACTATGCGGGAACGCAGGCGTGTCGCTCCTTAAAGGAGGAGGGCATGGAGGTCATTCTGGTCAACTCCAATCCGGCCACCATCATGACGGACGGCGATATCGCGGACAAGGTGTACATCGAGCCGTTGACGGTTAAGGTGTTAGAGCAGATTATTATAAAGGAAAAGCCGGACTCTCTGCTTCCCAATATGGGCGGTCAGGCGGGTTTAAACTTAGGTATGGAGCTGGATGAGTCGGGATTTCTTAAGGCTCACGGGGTGACACTTCTTGGCACCACGGCGAAAACCATCCGAAAGGCGGAGGATCGTCTGGAGTTTAAAGAGACCATGGAGAAGATCGGGGAGCCGTGCGCGCCCTCTCTTGTGGTGGAAAATATCGAGGACGGCGTGACGTTTGCGAACAAAATCGGCTACCCTGTAGTGCTCCGGCCGGCTTATACGCTTGGCGGTTCCGGCGGCGGCATCGCCCACAGCCGGATCGAGCTGGAAGAGATTCTGGCAAACGGACTCAGGCTTTCCCGAGTGGGACAGGTGCTGGTGGAGCGGTGTATCGCGGGCTGGAAGGAGATCGAGTATGAGGTCATGCGGGACGGCGCGGGCAACTGTATCACCGTCTGCAACATGGAAAATCTGGATCCGGTTGGCGTGCACACAGGTGACAGCATTGTGGTGGCGCCCTCCCAGACGCTGGGCGATAAGGAATACCAGATGCTTCGCAGCTCGGCTTTAAATATTATCAGCGAGTTGGAGATCACGGGCGGCTGTAACGTGCAGTTTGCCCTGCATCCGACCAGCTTTGAATACTGTGTGATCGAAGTAAATCCCCGTGTGAGCCGTTCCTCCGCGCTGGCGAGTAAGGCCACGGGCTATCCGATTGCAAAGGTGGCGGCGAAGATCGCACTGGGCTATACGCTGGACGAGATCAAAAATGCCATCACGGGAAAGACCTATGCCAGCTTCGAGCCGACGCTCGACTACTGCGTGGTGAAAATACCGAGACTACCTTTCGATAAATTTATTACGGCAAAGCGCACACTGACGACGCAGATGAAGGCCACCGGTGAGGTAATGAGCATCGCCAACAATTTCGAGGGCGCGCTGATGAAGGCGATCCGTTCCTTAGAGCAGCATGTGGACTGCCTGCGCAGCTATGATTTCTCGGCGCTCTCCAAAGAGGAGCTTCTGGAGCGCATGGAGATTGTGGACGACCAGAGAATCTATATTATCGCGGAAGCGATCCGCAAAGGCGTGGACTATGACACGATCCACAGGATCACCATGGTGGATCACTGGTTTATCGACAAGATTGCGATTCTCACGGAGATGGAGGAGCGGCTTTTAAAAGAGCCGCTGACGGTGGAGCTTCTGAAAGAGGCGAAACGGATCGAGTTTCCCGACAATGTGATTGCGAGACTGACCGGGAAAACCGAAGAAGAAATAAAGAACATGCGTTATGAAAACGGCATTGTTGCCGCCTTCAAGATGGTAGACACCTGCGCGGCGGAGTTTGCGGCGAGCACGCCGTACTATTATTCCGTGTTCGGTTCCGAAACGGAGGTGGTGGAGAGCCATCCGAAAAAGAAAGTGCTCGTCTTAGGGTCAGGTCCTATCCGCATCGGGCAGGGCATCGAGTTTGACTACTGCTCCGTGCACGCCACCTGGGCGTTTGCGAGGGAAGGGTATGAAACCATTATCATAAACAACAACCCGGAGACGGTGAGCACAGACTTTGACATTGCGGACAAGCTCTACTTCGAGCCGCTGACGCCGGAGGATGTGGAGAATATCGTCAATGTGGAGAAGCCGGACGGCGCGGTGGTGCAGTTTGGCGGACAGACGGCCATCAAGCTGACGGAGAGCCTGATGAAGATGGGCGTGCCGATTCTTGGCACAAAGGCGGAGGACGTGGACGCCGCGGAGGATCGGGAGCTTTTCGATAAAATTCTGGAAGAAACCGGGATTCCGAGGGCGGCGGGCGGCACGGTCTACACCGCAGAGGAGGCCAAAGCCGTGGCCGACAGGCTCGGTTATCCCGTGCTGGTGCGCCCCTCCTATGTGCTCGGCGGACAGGGAATGCAGATCGCACTGTCTGATCAGGAAATCGAGGAGTTTATGGCGGTGATCAACCGCTACGAGCAGGATCACCCCATTCTGGTGGATAAATATTTACAGGGTAAGGAGCTGGAGGTGGACGCGGTCTGCGACGGCACGGACATCCTGATTCCCGGCATTATGGAGCATATCGAGCGGACGGGCGTGCACTCCGGCGACAGTATCTCCGTCTATCCCGCGCCCACGGTTAGCGATAAGGTGAAGGAAACCATTGCCGAGTATTCGAGACGACTGGCGAAGGCCCTTCATGTGATCGGCCTGATCAATATTCAGTTTATCGCCATGGGGGACGAGGTGTATGTGATCGAGGTCAATCCCCGCTCTTCCCGCACCGTGCCTTATATCAGCAAAGTTACTGGCATTCCGATTGTGGATCTGGCCACGGAGGTGATTATCGGGAAAAAGATCAAAGATCTGGGGTATGAGCCGGGCTTACAGCCTGCGGCGGACTATTTCGCCGTCAAAATGCCGGTGTTCTCCTTTGAGAAGATCCGTGGCGCGGAGATCAGTCTGGGGCCGGAAATGAAGTCCACCGGCGAGTGCCTTGGCATTGCGAAGACCTTTAACGAGGCGCTTTACAAGGCGTTTCTTGGCGCGGGTGTGAGTCTGCCGAAGCATAAACAGATGATTATTACCGTGAAGGATGCGGACAAGGGGGAAGCCATCGGGGTGGCGAGACGCTTTGAGAAGCTGGGCTATATTATCTATGCCACCAGAAGTACGGCGGCGGCCTTAAACGAGGCTGGGGTGAAGGCGCGCAAGGTCAATAAGATCAGGCAGGAATCGCCCACGGTCATGGATCTGATTCTGGGTCATCGGATTGATCTGGTGATCGACACGCCCACGCAGGGGCGGGACAAGAACAGGGACGGTTTCCTGATCCGCAGAACCGCCATCGAGACGGGGGTCAACTGTATCACGGCCATGGACACGGCGGCGGCTCTTGTGACCAGTCTGGAAAACGCGGCAACCCGGGAAGAGATGAGTCTGATTGACATAGCGTCGATTGCGAAGCGGGGGAAGTAGATGAACAGGGTCAGGAATTACCAGAAGGAACTGGATCAGTTGATAGAAAGGATCGGTGCGGCAAAGGAGTGCCCGCCGACCCTTTTTCTGCATAGCTGCTGTGCGCCTTGCAGCAGTTACGTGCTGGAATATCTGCGACAGTATTTCCGGATCACGGTCTTTTATTTTAATCCGAACATCACGGAGGATGCAGAGTACCGCAAGCGGGTGGCGGAGCAGAAACGGCTGATAGCCGCGTATAACGAGGAATTGACTAAGTTGGTCAGCATAAACCCGGACAGCGTAGTGGAGCTATATGCGGGATCGGTACAAAATACGGGCACAGCACATGGTGTGGATAGGCAGCAGGCGGAAAGCACGGCATATTGGATCGACGTGATCGAAGGGGACTATGAGCCGCAGCGTTTTTTTGAGATGGCAAAGGGACTCGAACAGTGCCCGGAGGGCGGCGGGCGGTGTTTTGCCTGCTACGAGCTGAGACTGCGGGAGACGGCTAAACTGGCGCGGGAAGGCGGTTATGACTATTTTACCACCACGCTTTCCATCAGCCCCCTGAAGAATGCCGCGAAGCTCAACGAAATCGGCGAGAAGCTGGCGCAGGAGTACGGCGCGGTGTGGCTGCCGTCGGACTTTAAGAAGAGAGAGGGATATAAAAGGTCGATCGAGCTGTCGAAGGAATATGGCCTGTACCGGCAGGATTACTGTGGCTGCGTGTATTCCCGCAGGCAGTGAGTGTCTGCGGGCTTCCTGACAGAAGACTTTTGGAAAGACCATGACATTTATGGGGATTTGTGGTAAAATTGCATTGCTTATGATTAACGAACCGCGATTTTCCGGCGTATGCATGGGGCAGACACGGCGGGAAACGCTTTGAAACGGAGGGCGGTGTGAAAAATCACACGAATCGCCGGAATGGAGACCAGAATGCAGAAAATATTGGATTTGATTTCGGAGGAAATGAAACAGGCGTTTGAGGCTGCAGGGTACAATCCTGAACTGGGGAAGGCAACCCTTTCCAACAGGCCGGATCTTTGCGAGTACCAGTGTAACGGCGCCATGGCAGGGGCGAAGAAATACCATAAGGCACCCCTTATGATCGCGCAGGATGTGGCGGAGAAACTGCAGGAGAGCAGCGTGCTGTCGGAGGTTTCCGCCGTGGCGCCCGGCTTTTTAAACATGAGGGTGAAGGAATCCTTTGTGCGGGACTACCTGCGGGATATGTCCGGTGCGGAAAAGTTTGGCTTCCAGACGCCTGGGTCAAAGAAGATAATCATTGACTATGGCGGTCCAAACGTGGCGAAGCCGCTCCATGTGGGTCATCTGCGCTCCGGCATAATCGGGGAGAGCATCAAGCGGATCTGCCGCTATGCGGGACATGAGGTGATCGGCGACATTCATCTGGGGGACTGGGGGCTGCAGATGGGACTGATCATAACGGAACTGCAGAAAAGACAGCCTGACCTGATCTATTTTGACGATTCCTACGAGGGGGAATACCCGAAGGAGGCGCCCTTTACCATATCTGAGCTGGAGGAAATCTATCCGACCGCCAGCGCCAAATCCAAGGAGGATGAGGCGTACAAGGCGGATGCCATGGAGGCCACCTATAAATTGCAGAGTGGTGTGCGCGGGTATCGCGCGCTGTGGGATCACATTATCGCCGTGTCGGTGGCGGACTTGAAGAAAAACTATGCCAATCTGAACGTGGAATTTGACCTCTGGAAAGGGGAGTCCGATGTGCACGACATGATTCCCGGCATGGTGGAGGAGATGAAAAAAGGCGGTTACGCCTATGAGAGCGACGGTGCGCTGGTGGTGGATGTGAAGGAAGAAACCGACACCAAGGAAGTGCCGCCCTGCATGATCTTAAAATCCGACGGCGCGTCCCTCTATAATACGACGGATCTGGCGACCATTATGGATCGCATGGAAAATTTCCATCCGGACAGGCTGATCTATCTGACCGATAAGAGACAGGATCTGTATTTTGAGCAGGTATTCCGCTGCGCGAGAAAGACCAAACTGGTCAATGAAAAAACGGAGCTTGTACACATTGGTTTCGGCACCATGAACGGCAAGGACGGAAAACCCTTTAAGACAAGAGAGGGCGGCGTCATGCGGTTAGAGAACCTGATTCGCGAGATCAACGAAGAAATGATTCGCAAAATACAGGAGAACGCGGAAACAAAGGGCTACGAGATCGATATGGAGCAGGCAGGTGAGACGGCGAAGATTGTCGGACTGGCGGCGATCAAGTATGGAGATCTGTCCAATCAGGCGTCCAAAGACTATATTTTTGATATGGACAGGTTCACTTCCTTCGAGGGAGATACCGGGCCGTACATTCTCTATACGATTGTACGAATCAAGTCAATTCTCGCCAAGTATGAGGAGCAGGGAGGAAAGTTGACTGATACAGTCATTCAAGAGGCGACAAATGTGTCGGAAAAGAGTCTGATGCTGGAGCTTGCAAAATATAATGCGATGATGGAGACAGTCTGTGAGGAGGCTGCACCTCATAAAATCTGCGCTTACATTTATGATTTGGCTAATGCGTTCAATCACTTCTACCATGAGACAAAGATTCTCACGGAGGAGGATCAGGAGAAGAAGGCCGGCTGGATTGCGCTGCTTACGCTGACCAGAGATGTGCTGGAAACGTGTATTGACCTGCTCGGTTTTTCTGCGCCGGAGAGGATGTAGCGGTATTTGACGCTGGCTCCGACACTATGCGGAAAGCGTATGGCCGGTATGAAAAAAACAATTTTAAACTTCGCTTGAAAAAATGGAAAAAAAGGGTTGACAAGCTATGATAATAAATTGTATACTAGCAGAGCGGGTTGCGTAAGTGACCCGCAAATAAACGGGGTCTTAGCTCAGCTGGGAGAGCATCTGCCTTACAAGCAGAGGGTCATAGGTTCGAGCCCTATAGGCCCCATTGGGGAAGCCGGAGACGGCTTCCCTGTGGTTCTACTAATTTCATATATGGCGAGATAGCTCAGCTGGCTAGAGCATACGGTTCATACCCGTAGTGTCGAGGGTTCAAGTCCCCCTCTCGCTATTTAAGAGGAGTCCGGAAACCTTGTAAAATCAAGTGTTCCGGGCTTTCGTATTTTTGAGGTAATCAAAAGGTAATCTAATATATGTCCGGTTCAAAATCGCAGAGGAGAAACAATACTATGCTAAAAAATAATTGATAAATTGTATGGTATATGGTAATGTTTAAGCACGGGAACAACCGTGTCACTGCAAGGCGTTGACCTCCTATTACATAGATGGGAGGTGGTGCGGATGAAGTTTGATTTCAAAGATCTTATGTCTTTCGGAATGTTCATTCTCGCATTGCTGACCTTGATCATTTTGATTAGTCAGTAACGTTTTTCAAGTCCCAGCGATGGGCAAAGAAAAACCACCCTTGTAAACTTTGGCGAGTGAGAGGGTGGTATTTCTATCTTTACACTGGTCAACCCCTTGTGGGAGGTTGTTCCTTTTTATGTTTATACTATAGCATATCGCTTCCGGGTATGCAAGGTGATTGCGTATTTTGCTGTGACTGAGCCGGGATGCCCGGCGGATCGCTGTTTAAGGAGAAGCGACGGAAATGACAGAGGTTAAGTTTTATGAAGGGATAGCGGACGAACGGCTTGCGTTTGCAGTCATCCTGTCTAATGCACAGGACAAACCGCCTGTGCCGTAAAGGACAATCGGAAAGGAGATTAATATGACCGGCTTACAGGATAAAAATATATGCCCTGCCATAGAGGAAATAGACGGATATATCAGAAACCCTCTGTTTACGCAGTTTTGTACGGAAATCAGGAATACCTTTCAATGTCGTGAAACAATAGAGTACAGTTCATGCAGTTGGGAAAGGGGCTGGAACGTTAAGTTTAAAAAGGCGGGAAAGTCGTTATGCACGGTCTATCCAAGAGAAGGGTATTTTACCGTTCTGGTTGTTGTCGGCAAAAAGGAAAAGGCGGCTGTGGAAGAAATGCTCCCGGATTGTACGGCGCAGTTACAGCAAATTTATCATCAGACGCAGGAGGGAAACGGACAGCGGTGGCTGATGATTGATCTGGAGGATCAGGACGGCCTGTACGACGATCTGCTGCGTCTCATTCAGATACGCAGGAAAAGCTGAATGCCCGATTGGCGGCAGAGCGGACAGGAAGTCAAAAGCAGCGCTTTGAAGAAAGAAAGACGCAGATTGACGCGCCATACGGTCAATCTGCGTTTTCTGCATATCCTTCCGGTTCAGTCCTTCACAGTCTCCATCAAAAGCCTGACGCACCGGTCGATTCCAAGCGTTCCGGCGTTTATGTAAAGATCGTGGCATTTCGGATCGCCCCACTCGTGCGTGGTGAGCGCATTGTAAAAGTTCTTTCTTCTCTTGTCATTCTTTTTCAGGGCGGCTTCGGCTTCCTCTTTTTTGATGCCTTCCCGCTCGATTGCCCGCTGGATTCGCTTCTCGTGGTCTGCATAGACAAATACTTTCAGGCAGTCTTCCCGCTCCCTTAAGATATAGCCGGAGGCTCTCCCCACAATCACACAGTTTCCCTCCCCGGCGGCTTTTTCGATGATGCGCTTTTCCTCCAGAAAAAGCTGGTCCGCAAGGGGCAGATTCCTGTTTCCGGAAGTTCCGCCCAGAGGGGTCTTGGAAAGGTTTAAAAGGACATTGCCGGAACTGCTCTCCTCAAGCGCTTCTATCTTGTAAAAAGGTATGTCGAGTTTCTGCGCTGCTTCCAACAGGATATTGCGGTCATACAGTTTATAGCCCAGCGCCTCCGCCAGTTTTTTCCCGATCTCATGTCCCCCGCTGGCATAACGCCGTTCGATTGTAATGATATGATACATAGATGCGTCCCCCTTTCTGCTTCTGTCCGTGTTTTTTTACCTGTTTATATTATAAACAATATGCAGGCATATCTCAATTTGTTTTTACAGACATTTGTGCGGATTGCCGAAGAATTTGTTTTGCCGGATGTGAAGTTTTGTTTGCTATGAAAATCCCGCTGAGGTATAATAGCAACAAGAGTCTGGCATATCATTAATATGGAGTTTGTATACAGGTTTGCATAAAAGGAAGAGACAAACGGCGTCACGAAGGAGGTATACGATGAGACTGCTTGTAATCGGTGGTGTGGCGGCAGGGACGAAGGCCGCTGCGAAGTTTAAGAGAGTAAATCCGGAAGCGGAGGTGACCATTGTCACCAGGGGTAAGGACATTTCTTACGCAGGATGCGGGCTTCCCTACTATGTAGGCGGGGTAATCGGAGAGAAGGAGCAGCTGATTGTCAATACGCCTGAGAAATACAGTTCGCTTACCGGCGCCATGGTTTATCCGCAGCGGGAGGTGGTGGCGCTTGACACCGCCGGAAAGAGGGCGACGGCGAAGAATCTGCGCACCGGCGCGGAGGAGACTTATACATATGACGCCTGTATCGTGGCGGTGGGAGCTTCTCCGGTGGTTCCGCCCCTGCCGGGGGTAAATCTGCCGGGTGTGTTCGTGATGCGCACGCCGGACGACGCCATTGAGACGAGGGATTACATAGCGGGTGACGATGTGAAGCGCGCCGTGGTGGTGGGCGGCGGTTTTATCGGTCTGGAAGTGGCGGAGAACCTTTTGGAAAAGGGGCTTTCGGTGACTTTAATTGATATGGCGTCCCGGATTATGCCGGGCTTTGACATGGAGATGGCGGATTACGCGGTGCGCCATCTGGAAAAGAAGGGCATAAGGGTGATGACGGACACGAAGCTGGAGGGCGTGACAGGGGATGTGAGAGCGGAAGGCGTGCAGACGGACAAGGGGCTGCTTCCTGCGGACGTGGTGATCCTCTCCATCGGCATCCGGCCGAACACAGGCTTTTTACAGGATACGGGAATCGGGATGTTTAAGGGCACCATTCTGGTGGATGACAGGATGGCGACCAACGTGGCTGACATTTACGCGGCGGGAGACTGCGCCATGGTGAAGAACCGTCTCACGGGGGAAAGACAGTGGTCGCCCATGGGTTCCTCCGCAAACATGGAAGGACGGACGCTTGCGCTTGCCCTTGGCGGAAGGGATGTGGCTTATCCGGGTGTTCTGGGAACAGGCGTGGTGAAGCTGCCGGGGCTTTCGGGCGGCAGAACCGGACTTTCCGAAGAGCAGGCGAAGGCGGCAGGGTATGATCCGGTCTGTGTGCTTGCGGTGACGGACGACAAGGCGCACTATTATCCCGACAGCGCATGGTTTGCGATCAAGCTGGTGGCGGACGCGTCTACCCACAAGCTGCTGGGCGTTCAGGTATTGGGGCCGGGCGCGGTGGATAAGGTGACGGACATCGGAGTGATGGCGGTGACCTTTGGAGCCACGTTAGAGCAGATGACCTGTCTGGATCTGGCCTATGCGCCGCCATTCTCCACGGCGATTCACCCGTTTGTGCAGGCGGTGCATATGCTGTTAAATAAAATAACGGGCGATATGGACAGTTTTACGCCTGCGGAATATATGGCGGGGGCTGCCGAAGGCTACCGCGTCATCGACGTGAATCCGATGGGTCCTGTGATCGCGGGGGCTGCTTATGTGGATCTGCTCAAGGTTAAGGGCGAGGTGCCGGGCCTTGCAAAGGACGAGAAACTACTGCTTGTCTGCGCGAAGGGCAAGAGAGCCTATCTTTTGCAGAACAGGCTGAAACGATACGGTTACACGAACACAAAGGTACTGGAGGGCGCTTCCTTCTTCAACGTGGTGAAGGTGGAGAAGAAACCCGGTGTGGTGACGGTTCCGGCGGAGGAGATCACACGGGTGAAGGCGCTTGGCTGTCTGCACAATAAAGGGACGGACAATTTTAACGTCCGCGTGATTACGAGAAACGGCAAAATCAGTACGGCGGAGCATAAAAAGATCGCGGAGGCGGCGGAACGGTTCGGAAACGGCGATGTGGTCATGACGACCCGTCTGACTATGGAAATTGTGGGCGTGCCTTTTGACCAGATTGAAAATGTGCGCGCTTTTCTGGCGGAGGAAGGCCTGGAGACCGGCGGAACCGGCTCCAAGGTGCGTCCGGTGGTGGCGTGTAAGGGAACGACCTGCCAGTATGGGCTGTTGGATTCCTATGATTTGTCCGACAAGATTCACGAGCGGTTTTTCCATGGCTATGCGTCCGTGAGACTGCCGCACAAGTTTAAGATCGCGGTGGGCGGCTGCCCGAATAACTGCGTGAAGCCTGATCTGAACGATTTCGGTATCGTGGGACAGAGAGTGCCTGTGATTGATTTGGAGAAATGCAGGGGCTGCCGGATCTGTCAGGTTTCTCTTGCCTGTCCGGTGGAGGCGTCGCAGGTGGTGGACGGCAAGCTGGTGATCGATCCCGACAAGTGTAATAACTGCGGGCGGTGTGTGGGCAAATGCCCGTTCAAGGCATCGGAGGAGAGCGCGTACGGCTACCGCGTTTATATCGGCGGACGCTGGGGCAAGAGAGTGGCACACGGATTAAAACTTAATAAGATATTCTTAGATGAGGAGGAAGTGCTTTCCGTACTGGAAAAGGCCATTCTGCTGTTCCGCGAGCAGGGAAACACGGGAGAGCGCTTTGCGGATACCATAAGCAGGATTGGTTTTGAGAACGTGCAGGCACAGCTCATGGCGGATGACCTGCTTGCGAGGAAGGAAGAGATCATCGGGGCGAAGATGCATTTGCACGGCGGAGCCACATGCTAAAAAAGATGGAGTGTATCAGTATCAGTCATAAAACGGCTGCGTCTGAAAAGCGGCAGAAGTTTTATGTTCCGAAAGAAAAGGCGCAAGATTTCCTGCGGGAAATCCGGACGGTTACGGGGGCAGGGCAGTGTGTGCTGCTTTCTACCTGTAACCGCACGGAGATTTATGTGCAGGGGGAGGAAAACAGCTTCCGGGGTCTGGAGGAAGCGCTCGCCCGGATTTCGGGAAGCGGGAGCGGGCAGATCCGGAAGCTGGCCAGAAGATATCAGGGAAGAAAGGCGCTGCGCCATCTTTTTCGTGTGGTCTGCGGCATGGAGTCCATGGTGCTGGGAGAGGATGAAATTCTCGGACAGACGAGGGACGCATACATGTCTGCCAAGGAGGCCGGATATACCGGATATGAGCTGAACAGTGCATTTCAGGCGGCGCTTTCCTGCGCCAAACGGGTGAAGACGGAGACAATGATCTCTAAAACGGCAGTCTCCGTGGCCACGCTTGCGGCGAACGAGGTGGCGCATCTTCCGCTGGTTTGTAAGACGGTGCTTCTGATGGGCAGCAGCGGACAAATGGGCGGCATTATCCTTAAGAATCTGCTCAGCCAGAAAAATGTCCGCGTGATTGCCACCGTGCGGTCGCACAACGGGATCTGCCTGAGCGGCAGTCCGCAGGTGGAGCATGTGGATTATCAGGAGCGCTATGCTGTTTTGGAGGAGGCGGATGCCATTATATCGGTAACGGCAAGCCCACATTACACGTTGACAGCGGAGGAGGTCAGGGCGTGCATACGCTCGCCGAGGGAGCGGCTGTTTCTTGACTTATCCATGCCACCGGATCTGGATGCCGGAATCGGGGAATTGCCGCATTGCCGTCTCGTGGCGCTTGACGATATGAAAAGTCTGGCCAGAGAGAATAACAGGCGCAAGCGGCAGGCCTTTGCGAATGCGGAAGAGATTTTGGAGGAGGAGCTGGAAAAGCTCTGTAAGACGCTGGCTTTTCACCGGTTTACCGAGGCCGATACGCACTGGAAGGAGCGGTATGCCGGATGTTCGGCGGAAAAGCTGCTGTATCTGCTGCGGGACGGGCTGGACAGCAGCTCTTTCGAGACGGTTTTGAAGATGTTAACTGATACGGTCATGTAAGAGGGAGCGTTTTCATGGGACATTTTCCTTTTTTTATGGAGCTGGAGGGAAAGCGCGGCGTGATCGTGGGCGGCGGGAAGGTGGCGGCCAGAAAAGTGGAGAAGCTGCTCGCATTCGGCCCTGCGCTGACGGTGATCGCGCCGGATATAGAGATGTGTGTGAAGACACAGGGGAAGCTGTTGCAGGAAGGTGCGGCGGCCTCTCTTTGCTTTGAGGAGCGGGCGTTTGGACTGGCAGATCTGGATCGTGCGGATTTCGTGATTGCGGCCACAGACGATACTGCGCTGAACGGAGAAATTGCAGATTATTGCAAAGCGCGGCGGATTCCTGTCAACGTGGTGGACGACAGGGAAAAATGCACCTTTTTCTTTCCGGCGCTGATTAAGGACGGTCCTCTCACCGTCGGGATTGCCACGGACGGGAAAAGCCCGTTTGCGGCATCATGGGTGAGGCGCGCGATGGCGGAAGGGATGCCCGATGGAATCGGAGATATAATTGAACTGATGGGTCAAATCCGGCCTGCAGTTATGGAGCGGGAAAAGGAGGGGGACGGCAGAAAAGAGCTGTTTGGCAGGCTGTTTTCTTACTGTCTGGATCGTACGAAAAAAGGAGAGAGCGTAACGATAGAGGAATTGCATGATTTGCTTTAGATACGGATGCGGAAGGTGGAAGAGTAATGTTTAACGATAATCCGTTTCTATATGAGAATTTTGTGTGGGGGGGGGGGTAAGATCATTGGAAGTGAAAGAGAAACTCTCGGAAACATGAGCGGAAG
>ERZ808037.809-NODE-809-length-25173-cov-3.853602_pt1 | contig 25173 bp, 22 predicted proteins | sample MGYA00380190_ERZ808037 | MGnify/ENA primary metagenome ERZ808037 (study PRJEB31490, sample SAMN06133399) | mouse gut metagenome | isolation source: J9 | host: mice | place: China: Chengdu | collected 2015-05 ... | reverse complement strand
TCATTCCAAACAAGGGCGCTTATGTGACCGGAATCACCGAAAAGGACGTAAAGGATATTTATATGATCCGGTCATTGCTGGAAGGGCTTTGTGCCAGATGGGCGACGGAGCATATCACTTCTGAGCAGATGGATGAGATGGAGGAGAATGTTTATCTGGCGGAGTTTCATGCGAAAAAGGGACATTTGGAGCAGTTGGCGGAGCTGGATAATCGTTTTCATGACATTATGTATGAGGCTTGTGACAGCAAGATGCTGGAGCATCAGCTGAAGGATTTCCATCAGTATGTGCTTCGGGTCAGAAAGAGAACTCTATCAAGTGCCAACAGGGGACCGAAATCCAACGAGGAACATAAACAGATTATGGAGGCCATAAAGGCTAAAAATGCCGATCTGGCAGAAAAGCTTGCCCACCAGCATATGATCAATGCCTATGACAACATGGTGAAAAACGGTCTGCACGAGGTTTATGAGAATCGTTGATAATTCATGGACTGTTTGTGCCCACTGCGTCGGCATGTCTGGAAGTTTGATCGTTTCGGGAGTCAGCCGGATACCTTTATTTCGCCGGCTTCATATATTCTATAAAAAGGAGATAAGACTATGGATAAAATTAAGATGACCACACCCCTTGTAGAGATGGATGGGGACGAGATGACCAGAATTCTCTGGCAGATGATCAAGGATGAGCTGCTGTTGCCTTACATAGATTTAAAGACGGAGTATTACGATCTGGGACTGGAGTATAGAAATGCAACCGACGATCAGGTTACGGTGGACTCGGCTAATGCAACCTTAAAGTATGGTGTTGCCGTAAAATGCGCCACCATCACTCCCAACGGCGCCAGAATGAAGGAATATGACCTGAAGGAAATGTGGAAGAGTCCTAACGGCACCATCCGCGCTATCCTTGACGGTACGGTTTTCCGTGCTCCGATCTTGGTAAAAGGGATTGTGCCTTATGTGAAGAACTGGACGAAGCCCATTACCATTGCCCGCCACGCCTATGGTGATGTGTATAAAAATACGGAGATAAAAGTTCCCGGTGCGGGAAAAGCGGAGCTGGTGTTCACTGCCGCCGACGGCACGGAGACCAGAGAGCTGATTCACACTTTTGACGGTGCGGGGATTCTTCAGGGCATTCACAATACGGAGAAATCCATATCCAGCTTTGCCAGAGCCTGCTTCGGTTATGCAGTGGATACCAAGCAGGACTTATGGTTCTCTACAAAGGATACCATCTCCAAAAAGTACGACCATACTTTTAAGGATATTTTTCAGGAGATTTACGATAAAGAGTTCAAGGCGAAGTTCGAAGAGCTTGGAATAGAATATTTTTACACTTTAATTGATGATGCGGTAGCTCGTGTGATTCGTTCCGAGGGAGGTTATATCTGGGCATGTAAGAATTACGACGGGGATGTAATGTCCGATATGGTAGCCACTGCATACGGCGATCTGTCCATGATGACCTCTGTGCTGGTATCCCCCAGCGGCGCCTACGAGTACGAGGCAGCCCACGGTACGGTGCAGCGTCATTACTATAAGCATTTGAAGGGGGAAGAGACCTCCACCAATTCTATCGCGACTATTTTTGCATGGACGGGGGCTCTGAGAAAGAGAGGAGAGCTGGACGGAAATAAGGAGCTTCAGGAATTTGCCGATAAGCTGGAGAGAGCCTGCATCAAGACCGTGGAGGACGGCAAAATGACCAAGAGCCTTTCCTTGATTTCCACCTGCGAGAATCCGGTGATATTGAACAGCCTTGACTTTATCAAGGCAATCCGGGAGACTCTGGAGGGACTGATGTAGGAATCCGCTTCCGAAAGTTCTTTGTGAAGCAGAGTGCTTCATCGACATAAAAAGCGCCGCAGGCAGCATTTTTCGCTATGACGGAAAGATCTATTGTACAAGAAAAGGCATTTGGCGATATGAGATATCGTCAGATGCCTTTTGCGGTTACTCCGCAAGAATTTCCCATTCCTCATACAATTTTGCCAGTTCTTCATGGTTTCGTTCTTGTTCTGCGGCCAGTTCTTGCAGCTTTACGGATTGAGTGGCAATGTAAGGGTCGGCCATTTCTTGGTCTAATTCTGCGTTGCGTGCTTCCAAAGCAGCAATCTTCTCCTCACATTTTTTCAGGTCATTCTCTTTTTTCCGGAGTCTCGCCTGCTCCTCCTTCTGCGCTTTCCAGTCCAGCTTTACCTCGGATTCTGTCTGGGCAGGAGAGGAGAGGGCGGCCTCTGGGGACGGGCCGGATGAGGAGGGTGCCATTGCGGCCATAATCGTATCACGCTTCTCCAGATAGTAATCGTAATTTCCTATGTAATTGACGAAGCTATGGGCAGCCAGATCTAAAATGCGGTGTGCCGTCTTGTTGATAAAGTATCGGTCATGGGAGACATAGAGCACGGTTCCCTCATAATGGTTCAGGGCATCCTCCAAAATTTCCTTGGAGAGGATATCTAAGTGGTTGGTTGGCTCGTCCAATATCAGGAAGTTTGCGTTGCTTAACATTAGTTTTGCAAGGGAGACACGTCCCCGCTCGCCTCCGCTTAAGTCGTTTATCTTTTTAAATACGTCTTCCCCCGTATAGAGAAATGCGGCGAGGGTATTGCGTATCTCCGTATTGGTAAGGACAGGATAATCATCGGAGATTTCTTCAAAAAGCGTTTTTTCACCGTGGAGCACATGGTGTTCCTGATCGTAGTAGCCGATTTCCACTTTGGCGCCAAGGCGGAATATGCCGCTGTCTGCAGGAACGAGTTGGTTTAATATTTTTAAAAGTGTGGTTTTGCCGGTGCCGTTGTCACCGATCACAGCCACATGTTCTCCCCGCTTTATCTCGAAATTAACATTTTGAAACAAAAGCTGGGAGCCAAAGGATTTGCTCAGATTTTCCACAGTCAGAACATCATTTCCGCTGGTGACTCTGGGAGTGAGCTTCAAGCGCATATCGGTGCGGACTTCCTTGGGCTTTTCCAGCACATCCATTTTATCCAGCATTTTTTCGCGGCTTTCCGCACGCCGGATCGATTTTTCCCGGTTAAAAGATTTCAGCTTTTCGATGACTTCTTCCTGATGCTTGATTTCCCTTTGCTGGTTCAGATAAGCATTCATGGCGGCGGCCCGGAGCTGTTCTTTTTTTACGGCATAGTCGGAGTAGTTTCCCGTAAAAGTGGTAGCCTTCGTCTGATCGATTTCAATAATTTTGACGGCAATTCGGTCAAGGAAATACCGGTCATGGGAAACGATGATTACGGCGCCCTTGTAATTTAAAAGATATGTCTCCAGCCACGCAATGGAATTCATATCCAAATGGTTAGTGGGCTCGTCCAATATGATGAGATCGGGCTTTTGTAACAGCAGCTTTCCCAATGCCACACGAGTTTTCTGTCCTCCGGAAAGGGTGGATACGGATTTTGTGAATTCCTCCTCCGTAAAGCCCAAGCCCTTTAACACTCCCACAACCTCGCTTTTATAGGCATAGCCGTTCCCCGTCTCAAAGGCGTGGGTAAGAGAGCTGTATTGTCTCATCAGCTCTTCCAGTTCGGCGCCTTCTTTTGTCTGCATGGAGATTTCACAGGCGCGGATTCTTTCTTCCAAGGTAATCAGATCCTGCTTGACACTGAGCAGCTCGTCATATATGGTGTTAGAGGTATCTACGGCGCCGTTCTGTGCCAGATAGCCCATTGTTTTGTCTTTGGCAAGAGTGACCGAGCCGTCGTCGGCTTGGAGTTCCCCTATGATAATGCGCAGAAGCGTAGTCTTTCCTGCACCGTTGATGCCTACAATGGCAGCTTTCTCATAATCTTCAATGTGAAAACTGATATGTTCCAGCACTTTACTTTCTAAAAATGCTTTGCAGATATTTTGACATGAAAGTATCATTTTGGCTTACTCCCATCCGTCTGCATAGGCAGACTTTTTATAAATCTTATTTTCCTGACGGTATGATTTTTACCCTTTAGCTTTTTCAAAAACCTTCCGCTTATATGCTTGTCCGCTTCAAAGGGAAAGGGCAAACGGTAACATTCTATAGGTTACTGTTCACTTCGTTCACAGCAACCTATGCACAGAAATCGCAAAACAGCGATTTCGCGCATGTCTGTCTCGGGTTTATCACGCAAAAACAGCGTTCTTCCGGCCTTATACCGATTCATTAATTGTTTGTGCCGCCGGTGGCGGCATGACTGAAAGTGTGAAAACACCTCTCGGCGGCAGTGAGTGAACAATAACCTCAACTGGTCAGAAATTCCTTTAACAGCGCCTCCAGCTCCTCCTCCGTCACCTCTGCCGAATCCCGTGCTATGGTATCCGTCTCCACTCGTTCTTCCATAGGTCTGCTTATTCCGCCTCCCGTTCCGCTTTCCATTTCGATATCTCGCGCTTCTTCCAATGTAAGCCTGTCCACGGACGGTCGCAATCCCACGGGCGGCATATTGCCTATGGGCATTAATTCTACCGTTCTCCGGCTCTGCCTGCCTCGATTCCTGCCTGAGGAACCGATCCTTTCGGTAACCACTCTTCCGTCCGTTCCCGTTCCTCCATAAAGCATTTCCATATCCTGTCTGGTGATGTCAATCCGCGGAGAAAGATGATTTTCCAGATAGTCTACCAAATTCACTTTCAAAATCCTCTTTTTCTTCTTCACGTCCACCACAGTGGAAACGGAAAAAAACAAATATAACCCGAAAAAGCTGACAATATAGAAAGGGAGAATATCTCCTAATGTCCGTCCTGCCATAATGCTCCGGCAGACGCCCACTCCCGCTGCTACTACCGACAGAAGCATAGCCTGTCCCGAAAGATGGTATAAAGTTTCGGCAGTAAGCGGCCCCAGTCTCATACGATTTAAAAATTTGTCTACAAAGATGGGTATGTTCGCCACCCCGTTATTCATCTGATAACAATTTGCAAATTTTAGCTTACACTGTTTCAACATTTTGTTCTCTGTAGCAGCCATATTGTCAGACTCTTTTATCATATTTTGGTACAGCATCCCCAGAACAATCCTTAGGAACACACTGATAAACAAGAACGACAGCATAAAGGCTGTTACAATTTTTTCTTCCTGAAATACACGAAACATGACGCACCTCTTTTTCTTTCTGCAGTTTCCCATGCCCAGTCTTCCGGATATTTCCGGACTGCAGGCGCTAAACCGCATAGCCTTGGCAGCTTTGTACCTTGACAAAACTCCGCACTTTCACAAACGGTGATGCAAACGACTTTGCATGGGAGTTTAGTTCATAAAGCATCAAAAGACAATCTTCCACTTATGTAATCGACTTTTGTATGATTTTATTATAAAGCAGTCATTCGTGTTTTCACAGAACTTTCCATCGCATTATTCTTTGCATTTCAGACAAAAAAACTCAAAATCCGCCTTTTCCGACAATCCGGTCATATCATGGCAGTACATGCCGAAATATGCTCCTGTAAATCCTCTGCAGTGCTCATCCGTCAGAATCTGAGTGGTCTGTTCCCCGCCCGCCTGCTGCCAGTCCGCCCCATTCAGGCTGTAGAAAAACGACACGCTCATTCCGTTCTCGGACACTTCCGCCCGAAGCCGGATATCCGTTCCCGAAGGCACGGAAACCGGAGCCATTTCGTCCGACACCACACCGGTATCGCTTTTAATCAATGTCAGAACCGAGCCCCCTTCTTCTGTGGCCGTCTTTCCCAAAATGTAAAAATTCATGGCGTCATACAGATAGGCCAGTCCTGCCAGCTGCTCCGGGTACTTGGGTTCAAAGCTCATCTGCGTCTCCGCACTGCAGCATATCTGCTGCTGCCTGACTCCCAGAAGGGATACTCTATGCAGCGAGTTCAAGGATTCCTGCCCTGTCAGTCTGACATGACCTTTTCTGGCGGTACAGTCTGCAAAGGTATGGTAATCCACTCTGGGAGAGCCGTAACGGACATGAAGCTGCGGCGTGTCAAAATCATCAAAGAATCCCCTTCCGTCGTCCTCCATGCATACTTCTTCAAGCCCCGAAGGAGCCTCCGTCTCATTTCCGGCGTAACGCCCTCCTTCCTTCAACTTAAGCCACCCGTCCTGACTCCAAGCCATTTTCTGGATGGCCGTCTCTCTGCCTAAAGTGCACCACTTCTCCCCGTTCAAAGGTCTGGAACATAGATGCACCATATACCATTCCCCATTTTGTGTTTCCACAATATCCGCATGACCGCATTTCTGCAATGAATTCATATCCTCCTTGCGGGAGGTCAAAATAGGATTATCCGGCGCAGTTTCAAAGGGGCCCCAGACGGTCTTGGCTCTGGCCATTGTCACGCAATGATTATAACCGGTGCCCCCTTCCGCCACAATCAGGTAATACCAATCCCCTATATGATACATATGGGGGCCTTCCGTCACCCCTATTTCCGAGCCGCCGTATACCTTTCTACGCTCTCCGGTCAAACGATACTCCTCATCCAGCTCCTGAACCAGAATTCCCTTGAAGCCGTTTACCATATTGATTAAATATTTTTTCCCGTCAGTGTCATGGAATAAGGAAGGGTCAAACCCTATACTGTTTAAGTAGACCGGATCCGACCACTCCCCGTATATGTCATCCGTGTACACCAAATAATTATGGGTATTGTAAAACCGTCCCTTTTTTGTCTTTACATCGGTATAAACCAGAAAAAACCTTTTACCGTCATAGCTCAGGCAAGGCGCCCACACACCTCCCGAAGTCGGATCTCCGATTAGATTCAGCTGGCTCTCACGGCGCAGCGGAGACGGAATCTGTTCCCAGTGCCGCAGATCCTTAGAGTGAAATAATCTTACACCGGGCCACCACTCAAAGGTGGAAGTGGCAATAAAGTAGTCCTGTCCTACCCTAATAATGCTTGGATCAGGGCAAAACCCTCTCAAAATAGGATTCTGTATCATACTATACCTCCATGATTCCGCTCTGCGGAATCTCAAATCAAAATGAAAGATGCCGTATTCTGGGCATTTTTCGGCGTGAAATTTAGTGCTTCTCCCGCGAAGTCAAAATTGCGTTCCTATGCGATTTTGCGAGACATGCGGGCGCCAAAACGCATTCTTCCGGCGTTTTGTGTGCATTCTCGTAACGGTTCAGCGCCTTGTCTGAGCTGTTACAGCAATACTTCGGTTGATGTCAATTTTCGGATGACAATTTTCTTACAATCTTATCTGTTTTTTGTCTCCTTTTATGATATACTTATTTTCAAATAGATTCAAGGTTACAAATCACCACTTGGCAAATTGCTTTGAAACGGAGGTAACAATGATTTATAAAGTATCTGATTTCGGCGCCGTCGGCGACGGCGTACATAACGATACCGCTGCCCTTCAGGCGGCAGTGGACTCCTGCCATAAAAACGGCGGCGGACAAGTCCTGTTGGAAGGCGGGCACACCTACCGCTGCGGCACGCTGATTCTGCAATCCTACGTGGAGCTTCATCTGGAAATGGGTGCGGTGTTAAAAGCAAGCGATTCTCTCGAAGACTTTAATCTGCTTGGCGGGGGTGCCGTCTCCACCGCAAAGGTCACTACCCCCACCTACGCTGACTGTGAGTATTCCGGAGGCCCCTCGCTCTTCTTTCTATATGCAAAGGACTGCGAATACGTGTCCCTTACAGGTTTCGGCAAGATTGACGGTAATCAGGAAATATTTTACGGCACCGTCACCCCATGGCACATTGACGGCAGCTTTTACCCCAGAGTGCCTTTGCTTTTTTTAGAGAATGTGCGGCATCTGACTCTGCATCAAGTCACCTTGACAGGCAGCGGCTTTTGGACCACTCATTTGGTAGGATGCGAGGATGTGCTGATTGACGGGATCCGCATTTTAAATGACCTGCGTCTGGCCAACTGTGACGGAATCGACCCCGACCACTGTAAAAACGTGCGGATTACCAACTGCCACATAGAAAGCGCCGATGACTGTATCGTGTTTAAAAACACGGAAAATGCCGCAAAATACGGCCCCTGTGAGAATATTGTGGTTTCCGGCTGTACCCTTACCTCCACCAGCGCCGCCATCAAGTTCGGCACGGAGAGCGTTTCACCGTTCCGGAATATCTCGGTGCAGAATTGTATCATCAGCCGTACCAACAGAGGAATCTCCATGCAGCTCAGAGATACGGGAAATATGGAAAATATTACGTTCTCCAATATAAACATTGACACCAGACAGTTTTCCGACCGCCACTGGTGGGGTAAGGCAGAGCCAATCGCCATTACTGCCGTGAAACGGAAGGAAGAAACAAAAGTCGGAACCATAAAGAATGTCACCTTTGAAAATATAAACTGCATCGGTGAAAACGGAATTTTGCTCTACGGCGATCCGGAGATAAATATCGGCAATATAACCTTCCGCAATATTTCCGTAAAGCTGGAAAAGCGCACTGACTGGCCTAAGGGCATTCTCGATCTGCGCCCCTGTGTGGGAAGCGGCCTGACGGAAGGGACAGTACACTGTTTTAACGCCCATAACGCCAAAAACATCACTCTGGATGACGTGCGTTTTACCGTAGATGACAGCATGAAAGAATACGTTTCCGAGGAAACGGTATTTGCGGGATGTGAAAATATCATTCAAAAATCATAGTTTCCGTCCGCTTAAAGCCCCTCACTTATTAAAAACAAGCGAGTGTTATAAAATTTTATACAGTGCATATAAATAAAGCAATGGAGCATAAAACTATGGCAAATAAAATACAAATTTGTTTCTCGATACTCAGTTTGATACTGTTAAGCGGCTGTAGTGCACATCAGCTGTCGAATGCTTTACCGGACAGTTCGATACCCTTTGAGGAAAGCGTTCTGCTAAATAACTCCCCACAGCCGGAAGCAATCGCTCCGGAAGACGACTTTGTACCGCTCCCGGAGGAAAGCATTGGCATTTCCGTGTATAAAAACGAAGCTTTGGGACTTGAAATCAAGTATCTTGCAGATTCCCCGGGTAATTATATCCTTACATGGGGGGAACAGAGCCAGAAGTTTGAGATCGGATATGCACCGGAAGATATAAAAAGTCTGACGGTAACGCCTTGGGACAATAATTCTTTATTCATAGTGTGTGATTTGACCTTTACGGATAACAACAGCCATCGCTATATTATAAACTGCGAAATGCTTTCGGAAGTGATGATTCATGAGCCTATGGAGACTGCCGGAGAAAAAACGGTCTGGGAAATTATAGAGAGGGACGGAACATTATGGCTCTATCTCAATCAGGTATCCACGGGAATCTCCGCAGACCAAAGGGAAACTTTGGAGATGCTGGGGCATAACATTAAACCTCTGGATGACCTTACTTTTCGTTCAGAGGAAGACACTTTTGTGTGCGATGTCCCCCTGGCAGTTTACAAAGAAGAAAAAATAGGTTTCTTGCGCTTATACTACGAATATGACGGAGTGGGCATGAACTGCATAAACGCAGAATTCCTGCCGCTGCATTGAAACGCAAGGCCCCGATACTCCACCGGCCATTAAAGGCTGCCGAATAATACAATTTCACCGGCATAGGAATTTTTTCGGCCGTGAAAGACTATTTTCGGCAGCCGTTTCTTTCTGATTGCACATTTTGTAAAAATCTGCTAAAGTATACATAATTAAAAAAGTCGAAAAAAGGAGATGCTATTTATGACATATAAGACAGAAGGCACTTGTTCACAGTTAATCGAAATCGAATTGAAGGACGGCGTCATAGACTCCGTGAAATTTACCGGGGGCTGTAACGGCAATCTACAAGGCGTCAGCGCTCTGGTGAAGGGCATGAAGCCGGAAGACGTAATCGCAAAATGCAAGGGAATCCGCTGCGGGTTTAAATCCACTTCCTGCCCTGACCAGCTGGCGCGGGCATTGGAAAGTATGCTGTGACGGACCATCCGATTATACAAAGTATTCTTTGATGTGCTTATGTTTGCGGCTTATGTTTGTCCGGTGATGCCGCGGAAATGAGGATTAGAATGAAAAAGATTGTTTTAACGGGGGGCGGTACGGCGGGACATGTCACACCTAACATCGCTTTGCTGCCTGCTTTGCAGAAGGCCGGATATGAGATTACTTACATGGGATCTTATGACGGCATAGAAAAAAAATTGGTTGCGGATTTCAACATTTCCTATGTGGGAATTTCCACCGGAAAATTTCGCCGCTATCTCGATTTGAGAAATTTTACCGATCCCTTTCGTGTCATTAAGGGCTTTTCCGAAGCGCGGAAATTTCTGAAATCTTATCAACCCGATGTGGTGTTTTCCAAGGGCGGTTTTGTAAGTGTCCCTGTGGTGCGCGCTGCCGCTTCACTGGGAATCCCCTGTATTATCCATGAATCGGATATGACCCCCGGACTTGCCAACAAGCTTTGTATTTCGGCAGCTACAAAAATATGTTGTAATTTCCCGGAAACGCTTAAGCTCTTGCCGGAAAATAAGGCCGTGCTGACCGGCTCTCCCATTCGTTCGGAGTTGTCTCAGGGCAATAAGCTGGCGGGATTGGATCTGTGCGGCTTTACTGCCAACAAGCCCGTCATCATGGTAATCGGCGGAAGCTTGGGCGCCGCCAATGTAAATAAGGCAGTCCGCGACGCTCTGCCCAAATTATTAGAGGATTTTCAGGTAGTTCATATCTGTGGTAAGGATAAAATGGATAATTTGCTGCTCACCACCCCCGGCTACAAACAGTTTGAGTATGTAAAGGCAGAATTAAAAGACTTGTTCGCCATGGCGGATCTTGTGATTTCCCGGGCGGGCGCAAACGCCATCTGCGAACTTTTGGCTTTAAAAAAGCCCAATATCCTGATTCCTCTGCCCGCTTCCAGCAGCAGAGGCGATCAGATCTTAAACGCACAGTCTTTTGAAGCACAGGGATTTTCCATTGTGATAAGTGAAGATGACCTACTTACGGATTTGCTGGTGGACAGAGTTCACGAATTGTACTTTACCAGACAGACTTATTTTGAAGCTATGAACCGGAGCGGCCAGATCGACTCCATTAAAACCATTATCGGCCTGCTGAACGAGGCAGCACAGTCAAAATAAGCACTTCGAATCCGTCCAAGAAAGGCGGTATCTTTTCGTTTAGAGCAGGCTTTCGTCATACATTGCCCTGTCACCGCCGATGAACTTGGCCCGGGTACGCGCACAGACCACATGTGCATCCCCGATTTGTTTGGTACGGATGCGGACCGGCACTGCCACGCTTTTCAAGTGCATACCGATCAAAGTATCCCCGATATCCATTCCTGCGTGAGCCTTAATATGCTCCACTGCCACAGGGTGCTCCAAAGATTTATATGCCGCCGTGGCAAAGGAGCCGCCTGCCTTGGGCTGGGGCACTACGTTCACCGTTTCCAGACCGTATTTTTCCGCCGCGTCCTGTTCCACAATCAGAGCGCGGTTTAAATGTTCGCAGCATTGCGCCGCCAGAAATACGCCCGCCTCCTGTGTGGCCTGATAAATATTTCCGAAGACTGCCTCCGCCAGCTCAGGGCTGGAAAAGGTGCCTATACCAGCACCCCCTACTTCGCTGGTGGAACAGCCTACCACAAAGAGAGCTCCTTCCGGCAGCCGTGCCGCTTCCAGAATCTCCTTTGCAGCCCTATATGCCTCTTCTCCGACAATCGTCATATCCTCTGTCATGATACACTCCTTATTTATATATCTGTCTGCAACACCGGAAAATCTTGCCCCGGCCTGCTTCGCCTGCAATTCTCTTCCCTTCGGCTGTACATTTATTCTGTGTTCTCATCGCAAGCTATTTTAAACACAGGCAATGAATGAAACTCACCCCACACTGCCAAACAGACTGTCACCGGAAGGACTCTTCTCTTACGTTTATACTTCCCCGATATATTTTGTCTCGCCGGACTTAACCTCCAGAAGTCCGTCTTCCGTCTTCACCCATACGCTGACTGCGGTAGGATTGTACATTGTCAAGCCGTCCGTTGAAAATTCCTGCTGCCTGACAGCGCTGACATATGTATAGATTTCCAGATTGGTGGCATACCAGATATCTTCTTTTCCCGCCATCTTATCCACAAACGCTTCGATAACGCTCCAATCCCCGGAACGGCCGAACTCGAAACTATGTCCCCACACATACATCACAGGAAGCTCATAAAAACCCGCCACCTCCAAAAATTTGTCACCCAGTTCCAATAAATGATTATTGTGATGACAGGTAGGATGCCACTCCATGAAATCGGAAGGCGGAAAGAACCCACAAGTATCATTCACCGTTCTGGAATATTTTATACCCAGAGATTTTGCAATTCGAATAATTTCTTCATTATAATTTCCAAAGGCATAGGACATACCCTGAACCAGCCCTCCCGTAATTTCCTCCAGACGGCGGCGGTCCTCCTGAATTTCCAGCACGGCCTGCTGTCCGGTGATAGTCGGCAGATTACGGTGCTGCACGCCATGACAGGCTACCTCGTGTCCCGCATAAACTTCTTGGATTTCTTCGGCGCCGACGAACACCTCATCGCCTCTGACAAGCCCAAGCTTTCCCGAATTCAGGTGAAAAGTCCCTTTCATTCCATGATTCCTCAATAACTCTGCCAGACGTCTGTCAAAATTTTGCCCGTCATCATAGCTGAAGGTCAATGCCTTTCTGATTCCTTTTGGATATACAAATCTCATACCGATCCCTCCTATATGCTTCACTATAAATTCTCATCCGGCCTTCCTATTACCGCAAAAACAGTCTCACCAGTTTTTCATATAAGGCAGTATAGGGCTGATAGCGCATGGGCAGATCCAGAAATGTCTTTTTATCCACTATGCTCTTTTCATGGGTAAAGGTATCAAATCCCCGCCTGCCGTGGTAGGAACCCATGCCGCTTTCGCCCACGCCGCCAAATCCCAGCTCACTGGCAGCCAGATGAATCAGCACGTCATTGATGCATCCGCCCCCGTATTGGATGCGTTCTTTTACAAAGCGGATATGCTTTCTGTCCGAGGAAAACAGATACAGTGCCAGAGGCGAGTCCATACTGTTTATCTTTTCGGCAGTCTCCTCAAAACTTTTGTATGTCAGCACCGGCAGTACAGGCCCGAAGATTTCTTCGCCCATAACGGCATCCTCCCAAGTGACGCGTTCCATCACCGTGGGGGCAATCTGCAGACGCTCCGGATCCGTTTCTCCTCCGCAAATCACCTTGTTTGGGTCAATCAGCCCGCACACCCTGTCGAAATGCTTCCGGTTAATCAGTTTCCCGTAAGCCGGATTGCGAAGCGGCTCCTCCCCATACTGCTTTTTAATCTGCTTCTTGATTTCCTCTAATAAAGCCTCCTTTACGCTTTCGGCGCAGTAAATATAGTCGGGGGCTACACAGGTCTGGCCGCAGTTCACAAACTTTCCGAATACAATGCGCTTTGCCGCCAGAGGAATATCCGCAGTTTCGTCCACAATGCAAGGGCTTTTCCCGCCCAGCTCCAAGGTGACGGGAATCAACCGTTCCGAAGCTTTCCGCATCACTTCTCTTCCCACGGCCTGACTTCCGGTAAAGAAAATATAATCAAATTTGCAGTCCAACAAGCAGGCATTCTCCTGCCGTCCCCCTGTGATTACCGTAACATACTCCGGCGGAAAGCACTCCCCGATTACCTTTTCCAAAGCCTCCGACACAGCGGGCGCATAAGCGCTGGGCTTTATAATTACCGTATTTCCCGCGGCTAGGGCATCGGCCAGAGGCTCAAGAGATAGCAGGACAGGGTAATTCCACGGGCTCATGATCAAAACCGTTCCATAGGGCACCGGCTTTACAAAGCTGCGGGAAAAGCTCTGGGCAAGGGGAGTATGCACCCTGTGCTCTCTGGCATACCGTCCCACATGCCGCAGAAGGTAACGAATCTCGCTCTTCACCAATCCTATCTCACACATATAGCCCTCTTGAGGGCTCTTCCCCAGATCCTGCTGCAAGGCATGGGTCAGAAGCGTTTCGTTTACTTCAAGCCCATGGAGCAGCTTCTTTAAAGCCGATTTTCTGGCAGTAACGGGAAGCGTTGCTCCGGTATGAAAATACTTTCTCTGTTTTCCAAGCGCCGCTTCAATTTCATTACGTTCCATTTTCGCTCCCATTCCTTTTTCGGAGCGTGTCTGAAAAAGCTTTCCCTGAGACGCGCATATCAAAAAATGCTTTTTCAGATACGCCCTGATACAAGTTTTCAAAGAAATAAATCCGGCCTATACAGCACTGCCAATCCTTTGTTAGTCTTTCCGGAAAAGTATTCCCCGTCAGCCTTCCTCCCACAATGCCTCCCATTGGATGCATTTCGGACGTTCCAATGTATCCCAAAACTCTTCCATACAGTCAACAGCCTTTTCAAGGGGTATTATAACATAATCCGGAGCCTCCCATGCCTCACAGCCTGCAAGAAATGTCACTTCTCTGTCAAAATCCCCGCAAGACTGCCATGCTCTGCCTTCATCATTTTCAAAGTAGTGGACGCAGGCATATTGGCCTTTTACAAGAACCGAAAGGCACGGATACATATTTTCACTACTGTTCATCCATATCTCATCACCCTGCGGAAGCGCAGCGCCTTGTTTTATAATTTCGGCCATTTCAGCTTTGCTTTTGCATAGGATATCGCCCTTCGTTGTCGTTGTCGCACTCATAAGCGTATTATATGATGCCATCCCGTGTTTCTCCTTGAACTTTTTTCTTGCGTTTGCCCATATCAATACCGCCGGCGGCTTCTGCCTACATGTTTTCTCCGGGCATCGTGCGCCATGGGGGAACCGCCCCAAATGCAATCAGTCCGTCACATTGGTTTTCAAGATAGTATGCCGCCGTCTCACCTGCCAGCTTGGTGGTGGGATTGGGAAACGCTCCGTCATAAAATGCAAAATCTATCTTTTGTCCTTTCAGCACCTGCTGTAGACGCGCAGTAGCTCCCAACGCGGATAGATTACCGTCCGTGATAATCAAGGGTCTTTTCACATTATTTTCCCTCAATATACGGGGGATGTCATCTATATGGCTTAATATTTCAGGATTGCGGTACGGGAGAAAGGGCAGTGCAATATGCATCGCCGTCTGAAAACACCTGCAGTAAATTTTTTTTAAAGCATTCATCCTCTTTTATACTCTTGCCTTTCCGAAATAAATCAGAGACAGCATATCCGGTCCCGTATGGGCGCCGATAATAGGACTGAGCATGGTAATCTTCACCACAAGCTCCGGATGAAGCTCCAGCACCATCTGCTTTAATTTTGCAGCGTTGTCCATACAGTCCGCGCAGCAGATATAAACCGTCTCTCCGAAGCTTCCGTCAAAGCTGTCCGCAAACTGTTCCACAATATATTTCAGCGCAAGGCTGTCCCCCCGCTTTTTGGCAACGGTATCCAGCTTCCCTTCCCCGTTGATGGTCAATATAGGCTTGATGTTAAGCGCCGTGCCGATTACTGCCGTGGCTGCGGAAATCCGCCCGCCGCGCTTTAAATACATTAAATCCTCCACTTTAAACCAATAATTAATCTTATTGGCGTTTTCCCGAAGCCATGCCGCATTTTCGCTGAGACTCATGCCCTTTTCACGATTCCTGCAGGCAGCTTCCGCCAAAAGCCCCATGCCGCCCGTAGCGCCGAGGCTGTCCACCACTTCCACATGTACCTCGCCGTAAGATTCCTTTAACATTTCCACCGCCAGCTGTGCCGACTCGTAGGTATTGCTCAGCCCGCCGGACAGGGAAAGATAAAGAATGGATTTCTTCTCTTTTATATAGGGTTCAAAAACGGCGACATAATGAAACGGCGCAATCTGGCTTGTTCTTGTGGGAATGGCCTGCCGCAGCTTGTCGTAATAATTGTGCATCATTTCATCACTCTCGGGACGCTCACAGTGGAACGTTTCCTCTCCGAGCATGTATTCCATGGGGACGAAACGCACTTCGTCTTTTTGCATAAATTCCTTGTCAATGTCCAAAGATACATCCGAAAAAATTTCGTAGCTCATCCTTTTACCTCCCTGTGCACTTTATAAGAGAGTGTGCCAACACTCCTCTTTACATATACCATTCAATTACCGGTGAATAATCTCGACAATAGAATCTTCTTTTGGATCCTATTGTTATGAAAGCAGGCGTTACACCATAACATTATACCGTTAAAATAGGTTATTTGCAATGAAAACACATTTCCCCTTTCCGGAATATAATAATAAAAACCTCACAGGAGATATCTATGCAGATTATTCCCTCTCTGCTGTTTGGAATATCAGCCAGTCTGGATGCCCTGATGATCGGAATCGGTTACGGAATCCGCGGGATCCGCATCCGTCTCTGGCAAAATCTCGTCATCAGCGGAATCACTCTTTTGGGGACTTGTCTGTCCGTAGGGTTCGGAGATTGGCTTGCCTCCAAGCTTCCGCCCATGATCAGCAGGTATTCCGGCAGTATCATCCTAATGCTTCTGGGTATCTGGTATGTGGTAAAATGGCTGACGAAAAAGCTTTCGCACACGCGGGAAGCCGCACAGACTATCGTTGCGGAGGCCGTTCTCCGGCTCTCCCTCCCCGAAGTATTGGGGCTGGGCGTGAGCTTATCCCTGAACAATATCGGCATCGGCCTCAGCGCCAGCATCGCCGGACTGACCTTGTTTCCCGCCGCCGTCGCCACGTTAGCCTGTTCCCTGCTCTTTCTGTTTGCGGGAAACCGTCTGGGAAGAAGCCGCCCCTTGCAGGTCTTCGGAGCTGCTGCCGACCCGGTATCCGGTATTTTATTAATCCTTTTGGCATTCTTACAGGTTTTTCTCTCCGGTTGATATCTATTTGACATTTCTAATAAATTTCTTCTGCGAAATAGGCTCTCCTGTTTCGCACTACATAGGTTCCGTAACGCTTATACTCCCCTTAATTAAACTGTCAAATGAATTTATCAAAATGAATCCGTTTTGAATCCGTTTATGTTAATCTGCTCAAAATTCTTAGTTTACATCTTCCTCTGCATTACGTATAATTAATTACAATGTGCCTGACCAGTGTACTGACCGTATTGTTATAATAGTTCCTGTGTCGGCAGATACTGTAATAAACCCACAGTGAACGGCAGACAGCTTTGAGAACCGTATCGGCGGCGTTGATCGAATTTAAACGCAAGCGGCGGATAAAGCAAATAAAATAAGGAGCTTTAACATTGTGGGATTGTGAGTCGCAGCGAAGCTGCGACATGGAGGTTATTTATGGAAAAAGAAAACAAAAAACAATTAGACGCAAAGCTTTTGGGACAGCTTTTTGCCACCATGTTCTCCTTAAGCGCCTGCACCTTCGGAGGCGGTTTTGTCATTGTGTCCCTGATGAAGAAAAAGGTAGTGGAAGAACGGCATTGGCTGGAGGAAGACGAAATGTTAGACATTACGGCTATCGCACAGTCTTCTCCGGGGCCTATTCCCGTCAATGCCTCCGTCATATTAGGGTATCGGCTTCAGGGCATTTTAGGCTCTCTTGTGGCCGTGGGAGGAACCATTCTGCCTCCTATGATTCTGTTGTCCCTGATTGCCTTATTTTATGACTGGTTCCGGCAGAATTCCATTGTAAATACCGCGCTGACCGTAATGCGTGCCGGAGTTGCCGCCGTCATCTGTGATGTGGTAATCAATCTGGCCAAAAATGTACTGGGAACCAAAAAGCCTCTTTACATTATTCTCATGATAGTCACGTTTATTCTGGGATATTTTCTGGATGTCAGCGCCATGTATATTATTTTAGGCTGTCTTGCCACAGGAATCCTGTGTGTGGTGCTCGAACAGTTAAAGAAAAGGAGAATCTCTCAATGAATACTTTAATAAAACTTTTTATCAGCTTTTTACAAGTCGGTCTGTTCAGTGTGGGCGGGGGATATGCGGCAATTCCCCTGATTCAAAACCAGATCGTGAATGTATGGCATTTGATGACCATGGAAGAATTTGCGGATCTGATCACCATCGCCGAGATGACTCCCGGCCCCATCTCCATTAATTCCGCAACTTTCGTGGGAATGCGTCTGATGGGGATTCCCGGAGCCTTGCTGTGCACCTTTGGCTGTATTTTGATGCCTTTTATCATCTGTTTGACACTGGCGTTTTTTTACTATAAGTACCGCAATTTTTCCGGTGTCCAGACGGTTCTCGGCTGTCTCCGCCCTGCGGTAGTCTCCCTGATTTCCTGTGCCGGTCTTTCCATCCTGACCCTTGCAGTCTTTCGGGACGATACCGTAAACTTTGCCCTGTCAAATCTGAAGTGGGTGGAAATCGGCCTCTTTGCCGTCTGTTTGTTCCTGTTGCGGAAGTTTAAAGTGGGAGCCATTAAAATTATCTTAGGCTCCGGCGTTGTGGGAACTTTAATCTATTTTCTGGTTCCGGCATTAGCGTGAAAAGTACTTCTAATTGCCTTTGGCAATTTCCACTCGCAGCATAGGCTGCTTCGCGGAGAAGTACTAAGTTTCACGCCGAAAAATGCCAAAATCAGGCATTTTTCATTATAATTTGAGGTTAGCGTGGCAGAACGGCAATGTCTTAATATGCATATTTTTGCTTCCCGCGGGAATTCTATTGATTGGATTTGCACGGTGTTACCGGTTCAGCGGCATGGCGCGGATACAAGACTCCATGATTCCGTCCCGGCAGTATTACTGTGGCAGCCATCCTATCTGGAATCCCGCGTAAGGAGTGTAAAATGTTATGCCGCTGTCAGTCTGTTTGGAAGAAAACATTCAATATTTGGAATCCCGGCTGCCTATCGGCGCCAGCTTTGACCTGATGACCCGGAATCTATATCTGGGCGAGACAAAAGCCTATTTTCTTGGCGTCAACGGCTTCTGTAAGACGGAAATCTTACAGCAGATCTTTTCGGATCTGCAAAATCCCCTGTATGTACAAAACGGAAACGTGGACGATATTGTCCGCTACATGAATGCCAAAATCGGTTATGCCCAAGCATCCCTCTGTGATTCTTGGGATTCCATTCTCAGAAACGTTCTCAGCGGGCCCTCGCTGCTGTTAATCGACGGTTTCGCTCAGGGCATTTTGATTGATGTGAGAACATATCCCGCAAGGGGAATCGCGGAGCCCGATGTGGAACGAGTAACCAGAGGCGCCCGGGACGGCTTTGTGGAAACCATGCTTTTTAACGCCAATCTGATCCGCAGAAGGGTCCGCTCTACGGACTTGTGCTTTTCCGTCCACAGTGTGGGAACCGAAAGCAAAACGGATGTCTGTATCGCATATTTAGAGAAAAACGTAAACCGCGAATTGTTAAATAAGCTTTCGGAAAGTATTGACTCGCTGCAGGCCACCGCCTTGACTATGGGCTCCAAAAGCTTAGAGGAACTCCTGCTGCCCAAACGATGGTGGAACCCTCTGCCCGCCATCCAGACTACGGAGCGCCCCGATGTGGCTTGCAGCTATCTCTTGGAAGGACATATACTGGTGATAGTGGACAACTCTCCCGTGGTTCTGATTTTCCCCTGTACGGTCTTCCAATTTACCCAAAGCTCCGAAGACTATTACAACAGCCCCTCTGTGGGAACCTATTTCCGCCTTGTGCGTTTTTTCTGCATTCCCGTAAGTCTGCTGCTGATGCCTTCCTTTCTGCTGTTAACCGGATACTTTCCGGAACTGTCCGAAAGGTGGGGGCTTCTCTCGGACAGCGGCGGAATGACTGTACAAAGGCTTTTTTTCTATGTGTTGGCAGTGGAATTCCTATTGGACTTGCTGAAATATTCCGCCGCGCTGAACTCCGGCAGGCTGTCAGGCTCCCTCTCCATTATCGGGGGACTGCTCATAGGCGACATTGCCGTGAGCCTGAACTGGGCTTCCATAGAAGTATTGTTCTACGCGGCGGTCACTCTGCTTGCCTCCCTTTCCGTATCGGGTACGGAATTCAGCGACGGTATCCGGCTTTACCGCATTCTGCTGATTACGGCCACAGGGTTCTTCGGGCTGCCCGGCTTCGTGATCGGATTGGCATTGATTCTGCTGTCCATAGCCACCACCCCCACCTTCGGCGGCTACAGTTACTTCTGGCCCCTGTTTCCTTTTAACGGAAAAGCCTTGGGACGGCTGCTGTTCCGCAGTCCCACTCCCAAGGCTCAGCCCTCCAAAGTATGGAATCGTGGAAAACCCCACAAAAATTAACAGCCGCCATATGCGTCCTTACTACTGCCATTAGAATTCAATCGTAAAACAATATCGGATGCCTTTGTCCCATGATATGGTATAAAGGCATCCGATATTATACTTTGCATGAATTATTGGCATAATGCATATCTATTTTCAGGGGCATTAACATTTTGGAAGCAAACTATTTCCCGTTTTTAAAAAACGATTGTCTTGCCCCATGCATTTCCCCTCCTGCCAGCGCGTCATTCACCGCATCCAGACGCAGCCCGGCATCAATAAAGTCACAATATTTGCAGAAAGAATATTCCTGACGGCCGTTCCTGATCTTATCACGGATCTCTCTATACTGCTCACTGTTCCATGCTTCCTTCAAAGGCGTTACTTTGAGATCCGCAAGGGTAGTCACCTCGAAATTGTCACAGCAGCAGATGCCCATTCTTCCGTCCGGAAATATGAACATATCCGTATAGGGCATCAGGCAGGTCTCTTTGATGATCTTGACGGAGTTTTTCTTATTCGGCGCGCTGCCCGCCCGGTTGGTGAGCACCGCCTTCTTATATCTCATCTGAATCAGTATTTCCACATCGGCAAATTCCTCCGGATGGGCGCATACATAGTCGTATATCTCCTTGACATTATCGTGGAGCTTCATATTTTCACAATAATTGTTGATAATCAACTGATTCACATAAGGCTTGATTTCCTTCACCTTGTCAATGGTCAAAAGGAGTCCGTTGGTTGACATGAAAATATAGCAGTCCGGCAGCTGCTCCCTGCAATACCTATGGAATTCCACAATATTTACATCCATCCAAGGTTCGTTATTTCCGTATAAGGTAAGGTGTCCCTTGTATCCCCAATCCCTGAGCTGATCGATGATATGATAAAACAAGTCCTTTTCCATGCGTTGAAAAGGACGCTTCTCAGCATTTTTATTGGCCGTACAGAAAGCACAATCCGAATTACAGCGGTTGATCGTCTCCAGATTTACCACTAAAGGATAAGGAGGCTCCTTCGCTTCCATAAAATGTTTAATATACGCCTGCTGCGATTTTCCTCTTCTGAAAAATTGCAGCTTCAAATAAGCATTGCTTGACAGCATAGGAAACTTTTTTTGTAATTCCCAGCCTGCCCGTCCCATAAAATTGTGTATTCTGATCGACATCTCTTTATCCTTTTATAAATTGGTGTTCAGATCCATTTTCACATTTCTTTACCACTAAAAAAAGCGCGAGACGGGGATCGAACCCGCGACCCCCTCCTTGGCAAGGAGGTGCTCCACCGCTGAGCCACTCGCGCATATGTCCGATTGCTGCGGACATATAGTATATTACTACTTATGAATAATAATGTCAATACTTTTTTAAAATTTATGTTGCTGCGTGTAACAAGACATTTACTTTTCACGCCTACGCCACCGCGAGACGTTTTCACGCGCTTTTTGTGTGATCAAACCTTAATTCATTTTGTATGCAGCCGGATAACTTTTCAGTGAACTGTTTGACCTGTTGCTGTCTTGTCTCTTGAGACGATTCAGATTTTACACATCTCTGCTTGCAGCCAGACTGTCAGACTCGGCCAAATGATATTCCTGATAAAGCAGCTTTCTTGCCTTTTCATCAGAAATGCGGTCTAAATCATTTAAACGGCCATCCTTAACTAAACAGCTGACAAGAGTAGCCAATAAATTTTCTCCTTGCTGCATACCTTGCTGCATACCTTGCTGCATGGCGTCTCTCATGATTGATGCACCTAACCCGCTCATATGGTTCACTCCTTTCAATACCGTTTCATTATTTTCAATGTCAACATATTCCGAAATTTTGTTTTTATCACATTGAAATACTCCTGACAGATAATCAAATATGGGGGCATCTTTTTTTTCGCCTCTTCGGATTATTATTACATTCATTAAGTCATAATCATCAGCTTTTTCCTCTGCCACCCCTATAATATCGGACTTTTTTATAGAATACATTGTCACAGTATTCTGCAGCTTTTTCGGAATTCTTTCATTGCATATCCAAATGCTGTAAGATTTTTGGAGTTCATCGTAGTTTGTATGTTCTGTCAGTATTCCCAGCTGGGAGCTGATCTCTCTTGCAACATAATAAAGTCCTCTTTTTATAATGGGATATGATGGATTGCTGGGGCTGTAATTATTTTGAACTTCCAAATCAATGTGAAGGTGGATACAGAAGTTTTCATTACTTAACAGAGGATTGACGGCCTTAAAATGTGTATCGTACCTGATTAGCTTGTCACTGACGGATGTCATTTCTGTGGAAAGCCGGTCTGCTCTTGTGGAAATGTCATCCACAGGAAGATCTTTAATACTGTCGGCATCTATAAAACGGATTACATCTTTCACCGTGTAATTTCGATACTCCGGTACTACTTCCTTTAATACAGGGGCGATGATTTCTTTGTTTTGAAACAATGCCTTACATGCCTCATCATATTTACTTCCGATGGCTTCAGCGGCTGCAATGCCGATTTCCGTCTCTTTTTTCATATATCCCTCTTTTGTCCGATTATTTTTTCAGCTGAAAATCATCCGTAGATTTCTTGCTTAGTAATATTATTATTTGATGTTGGGGTCAAAAGTTATTTTACCCTTTATCGATACTGCGGATTGCTGCTCATTTCATACTCCCCAATCTCCAAATGCCTTAAGATCAAAAATATCTTTTGATTCTGATATTATTATATACGAAAAATAAATTATTTACAAGATAAGTTTGTCGTGAGTTTCCCTGTTTTTTCTTGCTTGCAGTTTATAAAGCCGCATAAGAACTGAACAAGTGAGTCCTTATTAGCTGCGATTGGACATTTTATTAAAAACATTGATTTCAGCGAGGCGTTTTCAGTCTGTTTTGTGTGATAAACCTGAGACATACGTGGAATCGCTGTTTTTGCGATTTCTATGCATAGGTTGCCGTGAAAGGATTGGTCAGTAACAGGGCAATAACAACGAACGGATTGGGAAATGGACAATGTGGCGCCTGCTGTTCTTTTTCACTTGCGAAGTGAGGGTATTCATACTACAATAAAAGAAAGGAATATTAATGGAAAAGTCGTTCATGTGAAAATTATTTATGGATGACAAATTATACTGACACAGGAGAAGTGAAAATGGAGTCAAAGCAATATAATACAAAAGAACTGTTGGAACGTTTCATTCCTTATTTCGGAAAATATAAAGGAACCTTGATTTTGGATTTATTCTGTGCTGCGCTGACAACGGTCTGCGAATTGGTGCTTCCCATGATTATGCGGTATATTACAAATGAAGGAATCAGGGATTTAGCATCTCTTTCCGTAAAGACGATAGGAGGTTTGGGGCTTCTTTACTTCGGATTGCGCATTATTGACTGTTTTGCCAGCTACTATATGGCGGATATGGGGCATGTTATGGGGGCGAAGATTGAGACGGATATGCGGCGGGACGCTTACAGCCATCTTCAAAAGCTTTCCGATACGTATTACAATAATACGAAAGTAGGCCAGATAATGGGGCGCATTACAAATGATTTGTTTGACGTTACGGAATTTGCGCACCATTGTCCGGAAGAATTTTTTATTGCGGGGATTAAGACGGTGATTGCATTTGCTATCCTTGCAAATATTAATCTGCTGCTGACGGTAATCATTTTTTTATGTGTGCCTCTTATGCTGATCGTGTGTATGATATTGAATTTCAGGCAGCGTGCAGCTTTTCGGAAACAGAGGAACCAGATCGGGGAACTGAATGCGAGGATTGAGGACAGCCTTCTGGGACATAAGGTGGTGAAGGCATTTACGAACGAAGCCGTGGAGGAGCACAAATTCGAGAAAGATAACAGTGTATTTCTGGATATTAAGAAATTGACATACCGTTATATGGCGGCATTCCAGACAGCGGTAAAGATGTTTGACGGACTTATGTATCTGCTGGTGCTGGTTGCCGGCGGAGTGTTTATGATAAAAGGACTGATTGATCCCGGTGATCTGGTAGCGTATATATTGTATGTTTCTACACTAATAGCCACCATCCGCCGCATCATTGAGTTTGCCGAACAGTTCCAGCGAGGTGTTACGGGTATTGAACGTTTTATGCAGATTCTGGATGCGGATATAGAGATTTTTGACGAGCCTGATGCGGTGGAACTAAAGGATCCGAAGGGAAACATTGCGTTTGAAGATGTCAGCTTTGAATATCCCGACGATCATAATCAGGTATTCAGTAATCTGAATCTGAAAATTCGTTCCGGCGAAAAAGTAGCAATTGTAGGTCCGTCAGGGGGCGGGAAAACAACTCTTTGCAATTTGATTCCCAGATTTTATGATGTGTCAAAAGGAAGAATCACTTTGGACGGCGAAGACGTGAAACATTTTACTTTAAAGAGCCTGCGGGGCTGTATCGGTATTGTACAGCAGGATGTATATCTTTTCTCGGGAACCATTTATGAAAATATTTTGTACGGAAGACCCGGCGCCGGCCGTGAGGAAATTATAGAGGCGGCAAAGCGTGCGGGTGCTCATGATTTCATAATGACGCTGAAGGACGGCTATGAAACATATGTGGGAGAGAGGGGGGTGAAGCTGTCCGGCGGGCAGAAGCAGAGAATCAGCATTGCCAGAGTATTCTTGAAGAATCCGCCCATTTTGATTCTGGACGAAGCCACGAGTTCCCTGGATGTGATCAGCGAAAGGCTGGTCTGGCAGTCCCTGGAACGCTTGGCCAGACACCGCACCACCCTGGTGATTGCCCACCGGCTCTCCACCGTGAGAAACGCCGGGCGTATCCTGGTGCTGGATCAAAACGGCATCTGCGAACAGGGCACCCACAGCCAGCTCATGGCTTTGGGTGGCGTGTACGCTAATTTATATCGAACCTCGCCGGAATTATAATTCAACAAAAGGACCACAAGGGGCAAAGCCCCTTCGGCACAAACACCCTTTGATCGGTCACGAATCCTTGGGTGTTTGTTTTTTTGCTTCTTTTCAGGAGCCGATTTCCCTTTCGCAATATTCGGAAATTCTGCCTGACTCGCAAATTGCTCTCGGATTTCTGTGTATTTGTGCTTATCCATAATATCTTTT
>ERZ808037.807-NODE-807-length-25195-cov-4.825543_pt1 | contig 25195 bp, 24 predicted proteins | sample MGYA00380190_ERZ808037 | MGnify/ENA primary metagenome ERZ808037 (study PRJEB31490, sample SAMN06133399) | mouse gut metagenome | isolation source: J9 | host: mice | place: China: Chengdu | collected 2015-05 ... | reverse complement strand
TTACATTTTGGTGAAAAGAAAAAAGATTTCGTTCCCTTTCAAATAGGGTTTCGTTCCCTCCCGGCGAAATACGAAAAATATCTGCCGATATAAAAAGTAAAAAGAACTGCCCGTGGGGAAGCTAATGCTCAATGCGAGAAAAGCATTCGCATGGGAAACGAATTGCAGGTGATGAGATTGAACATAGCCATATGTGATGACGAGAAAGCCATCCGTGAACAGATAAATGAACTGATAGAAAAAGAAAAAGCGGGGATATGCCCTGATCTTTATTACGGGAATTCGGGAGTATGTTTTCGAGGCATTTGACGTGGCGGCATTCCACTATCTGTTAAAGCCGATTGAGGAAGATAAGTTTCGGGAGGTGTTCCACCGTGCGGAGCGGGAGCTGGAAAAGAGGAAAACCAAACGGTGGGAAACGGTATTCATAAAGACGAGGAACCGGAGTTTTACACTGGAAAAGGGCAGCATCCTTTATATTGAGAGCAGAGGAAAAAAAGTGGAAATACACACCACGGGGGAAATCATAGAGGCATACGCTTCCATGAACGAAATGGAAGGGCAGCTTGGGGAAAGTTTCTATCGCTGCCACAGTGGATAGCTGGGAATGTGTGGATTTTGATAAGGATTGTCAAAGGGGTTTTATTCCGTGAAACAGACAGTGTGACGCTAATTGTGGAGTTGCTTTTTACTACCATTTCCTTATTTGCTTTTTGTGTGGGTTGGTATAAGGGAAATATGCCGTTTAAAATCTTTCTGGCCATTCAGTTTATCGCCTTGCGTGAACTGGCATTTTGGGCAGATTATCAGAGCATGGCAGCTCTGCAGGAAGAACGGGCGGAGAAGATCATACTGGAAAACCAGATCACGCAGATGCAGGGTTCAATGGTGGAAATGGAGCATCTGTATGACAGGGTACGCCCGGTCAAGCACGATATGAAGAACCACATGGCAGTCCTGCAGAACCTGATGCGGAAAAAGTATAGCGGGGAAGATGAGGAAATCCGGCAGTATTTTGAGGGTATGTATCAGTCGGTGGAACAGCTTGACAGCAGGGTGCATACGGGCAATGCAGTCAGTGATGCGGTGGTGGAAAGTAAATTCCGCTATGCGGCAAAAAAGGTAAAAGGAATTAAGCTGGATGCAAGGGGTTTCATGCTTTCAGATGCCGTTACGATAAAGGCTTATGATATGGGGATTATTCTGAACAACGGGCTGGACAATGCAATTGAAGCCTGCGAGAGAATGAGGGAGAAACAGCCGGATGCAGAAGCCTATATCACGATCCGGTCTTTCCGGGCAAAGAATATGTATTTTATAGAGATTGAGAACAGCTTTGATGGTGCGGTACTGTTCCATAAGGACAGCGGCCTTCCCATATCAACAATGGGATAGGGTTAAAGAATATCAGAAAATGTGCAGTAAAATATGGCGGCGATATGGACTGTATTGTAAAAGGCAATAGATTCACATTGTCGGTCATGGTAAAAAGTTAATCAGCAGGAAGGAGAAGAATTATTATGAGCATTTTAGGAGTAAATGATGTGTTGGCGGCATATCAGTATGCGAATAAGGCGCAGAAAAATAATGCCACAGGGAAAACCAGTTTTGCGGACACCGTAAAGCAAACCGCAGAAAATAGTTTTGCATCACGGGAGGAGCAGTATGTGGAGTATCTGAAACAGCGGTATGGAGCAAACGTGATGGTGAAAAATATCGGTAACGACCAAAGGAGTATTGACAACTTCGGCGCAAGCATAGCAGGGTATAACAATATTGTAATCGCTCCAAATATTTTAGAGGAGATGGCAAACGATCCGGAGAAAGCAGCCCATTATGAAAAAGTAATCCAGAAAGGGCTCGATGACCTTCCAGGATGTAAGGCAGAAATGTCGATGAATGGATTCGAGATGTCTTCTTATGCCGTGAGTATTGATGAAAAAGGTGTGGGGTATGTATATGTGACCGGGGATCTGAAACCGGAAGTGCGGGCAAAGATTGAAGCAAAGGTGAGAGCAGAACAGGCGGCAAAACGGGCAAGACGGGTGTGGTATCAGGAGCTTGCCGAGGAAGCGGCAGAGAAGCGCAGAGAACAGACAGAGCTGCAATATCACAAACAGCTTATGGAAGATGCTCTGAAAAGAAGTAGTCTCGATGCGACTGTAAACTATCATTTCATCAGCCGGTCACAGGTGTCGGCGGCAGCAATGGCTTATGAAAGTGCGATTGGTGCATACAGCAGTGATGTGTCGGGAAATACCAACAGGTAGGCGGGCATCCTGTTTTCACGGTAAGAAAACAAAAACACGGAGGTGGTAAGCAATGAATATCAGGATCAGGAAGGAAATGCCTGCAGATCACCGCATTGTAGAGGAACTGACGCGGGAGGCGTTTTGGGGTAATTTAGATCATCCCACCTGCGATGGAGAGCATCTGCTGGTACATAAATTGAGAACGCTCCCTTCTTTTGTGGCGGAGCTTGATCTTGTTGCAGAAGTGGATGGCAAAATTGCAGGTCACGTCATTTACAGTCGGGCGAAAGTGCTGACGCCGGTTGAGCTTCTGCCTGCCAAACTGCTGACCGATCAGCTTCCTGAACAGGTAAAACAGACATTTGCGAGGCATGAGATCAGGTTTGTAGCCCAGCTGCAGCGATATAGTGGAGCAGAACTCCTTGAATGGGAGGGCATGGACGAGGGGCTGCTTATGAAAATCAACGGGATATTGTCACGGCTTGGACAGCCTTGTAAACTGTTGCCTTCATCTTATATTCTGCAGCTTACAGAACTGGGCGTGCGCAATCCGGTCTGTTCGCTGATTCGTTCCAAAGCCGGAATCTCTTTGTACCGTGTGGAAGCAGAAGGAAAAAAGTTAATCCTGAAAGTTTTTGAGAACCAGGAAAATGCGCGGGAAATTGACAATTATCTGCTGCTGTCAGAACTTGACATAACGACTTTGCCGCTGTTGGGTTACACCCAAAATGCAATATTGTTGCCGGATGCGGAGGCAGGCGGCGAATACCGGCTTGGCAAAGAAAGCGATTTGAATAATACGAAGGTGGCAGGGGCGATCGCCAGATGGTACACCATGCTTCACAAAAAAGGCCGGGCGTATCTTTCCGGCAGCGAGAGTCCGATGTATGACGAATCTGATGTGCTCACCGCAGATAATATGAGGCTGATAGCTGAAAAGACCGGCACTGCGGAAAACATGCTCTGGCATACGATCACGGGGAATTATGACAGGATCCGCAGCCGCATAGATGCACTGCCCCGGACGCTGACCTATAATGATTTTTATTGGACGAATCTGCTCGTATCAAAAACCGGCGAAAGCGCGTTCATGTTCGATTACAATTTGCTGGGCAAAGGCATCGCTTATGGGGATATCCGCAATGTAACAGGTTCGCTTTCCCCTGAGGCCGCGGCGGCATTTATACAGGAATACGGCGATGATATTGATGAGGAGCAGAAAAAAGCAGACGCCTTTATCGCACCTCTCGTTACGCTGGCTAATGCCTGCCGGTATGAGACTTTTCCGACATGGGCAGCAGCATCCCTTGAAGAACTGAAAAACGGCGAACTATTGAAACATTTGAGAGAATGGCTGCAGCTGGAGGGAGTGAAATGAGCACCCGATTTCAACGCGGGTGCTCATTGCCAGGGATTAAAGGAGCTTTTCTCCGTTTTCCTGCATCTTCATGGCGCGGACTTTGCAGGAGAGTCCGAACAGGTTGATGAAACCTTCTGCGTCATGGTGGTCGTACATATCGCCCGTGGTGAAGGAAGCGATGCTCTCATTGTAGAGTGTATACGGGGAAGTGGTGCCTGCTTTGATGATGTTGCCTTTGTAGAGCTTGAACTTCACTTCACCGGTCACGTATTTCTGGGTGGATTCAATGAAAGCCTGGATCGCTTCACGGATCGGGGTGAACCATTTGCCTTCATATACGATCTGTGCGAATTTATTGCCCAGATCCGCTTTCAGAGCGTATGTATCACGGTCGAGGATCAACTCCTCCAGCTGCTGATGTGCCTCGTAGAGGATGGTTCCGCCGGGGGTCTCATAGACGCCGCGGGACTTCATGCCTACCACACGGTTTTCCACGATATCAATGATGCCGATGCCGTGTTTGCCGCCCAGTTCGTTTAAGGTGGTGATGATCTCGGATACTTTCATCTTCTTTCCGTTTACGGAAGTGGGGATGCCTTTTTCAAAAGTCATGGTAACGTACTCGCCCTCTTCGGGAGCCTTCTCAGGAGTGGTGCCCAGAACAAGCAGGTGCTCGTAGTTGGGTTCGTTGGAAGGATCTTCCAGCTCCAGGCCTTCGTGGCTGATATGCCAGAGGTTACGGTCGCGGCTGTAGCTTGAGTCAGCGGAGAAGGGCAGATTGATACCGTGCTGTTTGCAGTATTCGATCTCGTCTTCACGGGAATTCATCGTCCATTTCTCATTTCTCCAGGCAGCGATGATCTTTAAGTCGGGCGCCAGAGCCTTGATGCCCAGCTCGAAACGGATCTGGTCGTTGCCTTTGCCGGTTGCGCCGTGGCAGATAGCGGAGGCGCCTTCTTTGCGGGCAATCTCTACTAATTTCCTGGCGATCACGGGACGCGCCATGGATGTGCCGAGAAGGTATTTGTTCTCATACACGGCATGCGCCTGTACGCAGGGCATGATAAATTCGTCACAGAATTCGTCCGTCAGGTCTTCAATGTAGAGTTTGGATGCGCCGCTGGACAGTGCCCGCTCTTCTAACCCGTCAAGTTCCTCGGCCTGTCCGCAGTTGCCGCATACGCAGATTACTTCATAATCAAAATTTTCTTTTAACCAGGGGATGATCGCTGTGGTATCAAGTCCGCCTGAATAAGCAAGAACAACTTTTTCTTTCATGGTAAGATCTCCTTTGTCTTGTCTCTTTACTTTTATCTTAAAACAATATACAGCATAGCGGTGGAGATTGCAAGCGTGATTTTATGCATTTTTCAAAGCAAATACGGCTCATTTTTATGCAAAAAGTAGAATGATATATGAATATTATGCAAAAATGATGAATTTTTATGCGGCAAGTGTTTTTTAGTGATTTCTATTTAAATGCGTGCTATACTATTGCAAGAAAGTCAAAATGGGTGTGGCGGCCTTTTTTTGTGATCGAGAAGCAGCAAAATATGCAGAATATAAGAAAAATCAAAGTTTTTATTGCATAATATACAGAAAAGACGTATTATTATGCAATATGGCGGTGGAAATGACCTGCGTGCAGATTTTGCCAGGAGTCAGAAACCGGCCGGAACAACAGGAGGAAGAGATGATCAAAGCAGGAATTATAGGAGCAACGGGATATGCGGGCGCTGAACTGGTGAGACTTCTTACAGGCCATAAGGAGGTCGAGATCAAATGGTATGGCTCTCGCAGTTATGTGGATCAGAAATATGCATCTGTTTACCAGAATCTTTTTCAGATCGTGGACGATGCCTGTATGGATGATAATATGGAAGAACTGGCCGGACAGGTGGATGTGATTTTTACGGCGACGCCGCAGGGGTTTTGCGCTTCCATGCTGAATGACGCTGTCTTGTCGAAGGTGAAGATCGTGGATCTGAGCGCGGATTTTCGGATTAAGCAGGTACCGGTTTATGAGAAATGGTACGGGATAGAGCACAAGTCTCCGCAATACATAGAGGAAGCGGTGTACGGCCTGTGCGAAATCAACAGGGAGGATGTGAAGCGGGCCAGGCTGGTGGCCAATCCGGGATGTTATACGACCTGTTCGATTTTGACGGCATATCCGCTTATTAAGGAGGGCATGATCGATCCGGACAGCCTGATCATTGATGCCAAGAGCGGTACGTCAGGTGCAGGACGGGGCGCCAAGGTGCCGAATCTGTACTGTGAAGTGAATGAGAATATCAAGGCTTACGGCGTGGCAGGCCACAGGCATACGCCGGAGATCGAGGAGCAGCTGGGCTATGCGGCAGGCAGAGAAATCCTGGTGAATTTCACGCCCCATCTCGTGCCGATGAACAGGGGAATTCTGGTGACGGAGTACGCGAAGCTGCTTCCGGTAAAAAGGGCGGACGGGCAGGAATCCCTGCCGACATACGAAGAGATCAGGGCTGTATACGATCGGTACTATGCGAAAGAGAAGTTTGTCCGCGTTCTGGAAAAGGGCGTCTGTCCGGAAACGAAATGGGTGGAAGGCAGCAACTATGTGGATATCAATTTTGTGATCGACGATCGGACGGGCCGGATCATTATGATGGGCGCGCTGGACAATCTGGTGAAGGGCGCCGCGGGTCAGGCGGTACAGAATATGAATCTGATGTTCGGGCTTCCGGAGAGCGAAGGGCTGGATCTGGTGCCGATGTTCCCGTAGTCCGCATGATTTAACAGGGAAAGGAACAGCACATGGTGAGAAGAGATAAAGTAAATTATTATCTGGATCTGGCGAAGATGGTGGCGCAGCGCTCTACCTGCCTGCGGCGGCATTACGGCGCAGTGATTGTCAAGAATGACGAGGTGATCTCCACAGGATATGTGGGGGCGCCGCGGGGGCGGAAGAATTGTACGGATATCGGGGAATGTGTCCGTATCAGGATGGAGATTCCGCGGGGAGAGCGGTATGAGCTTTGCCGCAGTGTTCATGCGGAGGCGAATGCCATTATCAGCGCGTCCAGGGATAAGATGATCGGCAGTGCACTGTATCTGGTAGGTGTGGAGGCTGACACGGGAGAGTATGTGAAGAATTCCTGCAGCTGTTCCATGTGTAAACGCCAGATCATCAACGCCGGGATCGAGACGGTCTATATTCGGGATACGGAAGATGACTACCGGGTCATTCCGGTACAGCGGTGGGTTGAGGAGGATGAATCACTGGAGGGGACGCTGGGGTATTGAGTATGGTGCCCCTCAGTTGCGAGGGATCGGCGTTCTCAACAGTGCGCAGGATGAGGCATGACAGTGGGCGCTCGGCAGCAGTAAGGGACCGGCGTTTCCAACGGTGTGCAGTATGAGCGCATGACAGCAGGTACTTAGCGGCAGTAAGGGACCGGCGTTTCCAACAGTGCGCAGTCTGAGTGCATGACAGCAGGCGCTCAGTAACAGTATAGCGACACGGCAACAAACTCTGCTATTATGGTAGAGTTTGCGCGTAGAATGCCTGTGTAATGGTGCTGCGTGAACTTACAGGATAAGAGAAAGGCATGGAAGATCAAGATGACGATACGGACGATGACAATAGAAGACTATGAGGGCGTGAAGGCGTTGTGGCTTTCCATCAAAGGATTTGCCATCCGCAGTCTGGACGATTCGAGAGAAGGCGTCGCGCGTTTCCTTGACAGGAATCCTTCCAGCAGTGTCGTGGCGGTGGAAGATGGAAAGATCGTGGGAGCGATCCTGTGCGGGCATGACGGCAGGCGGGGCTGTCTGTATCATGTCTGTGTGGCGGAGGAATACCGGATGCGCGGGATCGGCAGACGGATGGTAGTCTTCTGCATGGAGGCGCTTAAGGCGGAGCGGATCAATAAAGTGTCCCTGATCGCTTTTACGGCCAATGACATCGGAAACGCATTCTGGCGGCAGATCGGGTGGACGAAGCGGGAAGATCTTAACTATTATGACTTTACGCTGAATGAGAAAAATATTACAGCGTTTAATAAGATGTGAGAGGTCAGCATGAAAGAAGTATTTGATTTGTCCAGGTTTGATTCTTATAAAGAAGATAATCGCAGGGAAGTAAAGAAAGCAGAAGGAGGGCTGCCCAACAGTTTATGGGATACTTATTCTTCTTTTGCAAATTGTTATGGAGGCGTTATCATTCTTGGTGTGAAAGAAGACAGAGAAGGGAAATGGCATACAACCGGATTAAAAAATGCTTCAAAATTGAAAAAAGATTTTTGGGATACCCTTAATAACCGCAAAAAGGTCAGTATCAATCTTTTGAAAGATGATGATGTAGAAACGTTTTTGATGGAAGACACAGGTGACGTGATCATGGTCATATGGGTGCCTGCTGCAAAACGTGAACAGAAGCCGGTGTTTATCAACGATGATCTGTTTGGCGGAACTTTTCGGAGAAACTGGGAAGGAGATTATCACTGCACGCGGTTACAGGTTAAAACAATGTTGCGTGATCAGGCGGAAGAAACCATGGATATGGAGGTGCTTGAGGAAGCCGAAATAGAGGATTTGAATATAGACTCTGTTCATGGCTATCGCAATAGCCATAAATCTTTTAAACCGGGACATCCGTTTGAAAGGCTGGATGATAATGAGTATCTTAGAGTTATCGGAGCAGCAGGTGTTTCCAAAGAAGATAAAAGGCTGCATCCGACGGCGGCTGGAATGCTGATGTTTGGAAATGAGTATGATATTGTAAGATATTTTCCGGAGTATTTTCTGGATTATAGGGAAAATCCGGACACCGTGATCAGATGGACAGACCGGATTCAATCTTCATCGGGTGAATGGTCGGGGAATTTATTTGACTTTTACTTTCGTGTATATAACAGGATCATCAAAGACATCAAAGTGCCTTTTAAAATGAAGGGAGGATTTCGGATCGATGATACGCCGGTGCACAGGGCATTGAGAGAGGCGTTGGCGAATTGCATTATCAACACGGATTTTTATGGAAAATATGGTGTTATCATATTGAAAGAGAGCGATAAACTTATATTGGAAAACCCGGGCTATATCAGGCTGGGCAAGGAACAGATGCGTCTTGGTGGCAGATCGGATCCCAGAAATAAAAGCCTGATGAAAATGTTTAATATGATAGATATCGGTGAACATGCGGGAAGCGGTGTGCCAAATATTTTTAATGTATGGGAGGAGGAAGGCTGGGAGGAACCGATCATAGAAGAAAGTTTTGAGCCTGACAGGACTTCATTGACTTTAAAATTTATCGAGAAACAAGCGATAAAAGCAAGCGATAAAAAACAAGCGATAAAAACAAGCGATAAAAAACAAGCGATAAAAACAGGCAAAAATATGGAAAAGATCAGGCTGTATCTACAAAAACACGAAACAGCAAGAACAAGCGATATTGCGCAGTTTCTGGAGTTGAGTACAGCCAGAACGAGAGCGGTGCTTTCTGAAATGGAAGATGTCGAAGCAGTGGGAACAAACAGGGCGAGGGTGTATCGCCTGCGCCGGTAAGGGGTATTGATAAAGGCCTACGGTAACTGAACAGATGATGCAGGTGGTTTGCAGGTTAACTGTGTATGCCGATATAGAAGGTAGAGAACGTTGTGAGGCAGACTGCATGGAGGGGTTAAAAATGAGGACAATGAAGATCAAAGAGGCAAGGCAGGCATACACGGCGCAGCTGGAGGTGCTGCGGAACAGGCAGAGGAAGCTGCTGAAAGCAAGGGAGGAAAACGACGCACAATTAAAATACAGCTCGCAGGAGGAAGTGTGGAACGGCGGTTCCGGGGTAGTGCTTGAATTGTCGGAGGAATATCGTAAGCGTTCCCGGGAACTGCAGGAGCAGATCGACAAGGTGAAGGAACAGATCGAGGAGCATATAAAGCTGCGGGATCAGGTGATAGAGCTGGAGACCGGTATTGCCAATGCGGAGTCGGCGAAACAGCAGGGAGAGGCCATGGAAGAGTACGGGGAAGAGGTAGCCAAATGCCTGGAGATCGCCAGAAGGATCGCCAATGGTGACAAGGTGCCCGCTTCGGATGAAAAGAAGCTGATGGACTTCAATATGGAAATCTATCAAACGGCCAAACAGATGGCCGCGATGAACATGGATAAGAAGCACAAAGAGTATGAATCGCTGTGGGAGGAAGAAGAGGACGGGAAGGAGGAGCAGACGGATCCCCTTGAGATGGCCGGGGAGACGGAAGTTACTGTGGAGATTCCCGATATTGATCCGGAAGGCTGAAAATTGGTCTTTCCAACCGGAGTGAAATGTATTAGAATAAGAAGCGGTGCGCGGCGGCAGTGTGAAAAAGAAAGACGGAGATGCAAACGAAACAGGTTAGAAAAGAAAGGGATTACAGGACGATGAAGATAATAGAGGGCGGCGTTACTGCTGCGCAGGGGTTTGAGGCTGCAGGGATCGAGGCTGCGATCAAATATCAGAACAGAAAGGATATGGCGATGGTATACAGCCGGACGCCCTGCAGGGCGGCGGGCGTTTTCACCAGCAATGTGGTGAAGGCAGCGCCGGTTTTGTGGGATAAGGAGATCGTGGAGAACGCTCCTTCGGTGCAGGCTGTGATCGTGAATTCCGGTATCGCCAACGCCTGTACCGGCAGGCAGGGATATGACTGCTGCAGACAGACGGCGGAGAAGACGGCGCAGCTTATGGGGATTTCCCCGGATGCGGTGCTGGTGGCCTCAACAGGCGTGATCGGGAATCAGATCCCGGTGGAGAAGCTGCTTGCAGGCGTGGAGAAGCTGGCGGCGGCCAGGGCTGCTACGAAAGAAGCGGGTACGCTGGCAGCGGAAGCCATCATGACCACGGATACGGTATCCAAGCAGGCGGCGGTGCAGGTCGAGCTGGGCGGCAGGACCGTGACGGTGGGCGGCATGTGCAAGGGTTCCGGTATGATCCATCCGAATATGTGCACCATGCTTGCTTTTGTGACCACGGATGTGGCAATCTCCAAAGAGCTTTTGCAGGAGGCGTTGCGGGAAGATGTGGCAGATACCTTTAATATGGTCTCTGTGGACGGGGATACTTCCACCAACGATACGCTTGTAGTGCTGGCTAATGGTCTGGCGGGCAATCCGGAGATCACCTGTAAGAATGAGGATTACGATAAGTTCCGGGAGGCGCTTAACTATATCAATACGACGCTGGCAAAGAAGATGGCGGGGGACGGCGAGGGTGCGACTGCGCTTTTTGAGGCGAAGGTGATCCATGCGGCCACTAAGGCGGAGGCGCGTATCTTAAGCAAGTCCGTGATCGGTTCAAGTCTGTGCAAGGCGGCTATATTCGGACATGATGCGAACTTTGGCAGATTTTTATGTGCGCTGGGATATTCGGGCGTACAGTTTGACCCGGAGAAGATCGAGCTGTATTTTCAAAATGCGGAAAAGAGTATCCTGATCTACAGGGACGGCTCAGCGGTGGAATACAGCGAGGAGGAGGCCACACAGGTGCTGGCTTCGCCGGAGGTCACGGTGCTGGTGGATATGCATATGGGTGATGCCGAGGCGGCAGCCTGGGGGTGTGACCTGAGCTACGAGTATGTGAAGATCAATGCGGATTACAGGAGTTGAGCAGGATATAGAAAATGAAAAAGGACGGTGAGATCATGGAACAGAAGGAAATGGATAAGATTTTGGGGAAGGCTGAGGTTTTGATCGAGGCCCTGCCTTACATTCAGAAGTTTAACCGTAAGATCATCGTGGTGAAGTACGGCGGCAGCGCGATGAGTGGCGAGGAACTGCAGCGGAATGTGATCAAGGACGTTACGCTGCTTAAGCTGGTAGGTTTTAAACCGATCATCGTGCACGGCGGCGGCAAGGAGATCAGCCGCTGGGTCGGCAAGGTGGGCAAGGAAGCGCGGTTCGTGAACGGCCTGCGGGTGACGGATGCGGAGACCATGGAGATCGCGGAGATGGTCTTGAATAAGGTCAACAAGAATCTGGTCAGGATGGTGGAAGAACTGGGTGTCAGGGCTGTGGGTATCAGCGGCAAGGATGCGGGGCTTTTGCAGTGTACGAAGAAATGTCCGGACGGGGAAGATATCGGTTATGTGGGTGAGATCTGCAGCGTGGATCCCAAGGTGCTTTATGACCTTCTGGAAAAGGATTTCCTGCCGATCGTGGCGCCTGTGGGGCTGGATCGGGATTTTATGACTTACAATATCAATGCGGATGATGCGGCCTGCGCCATCGCCAAGGCTGTGGGAGCGGACAAGCTGGTATTTTTGACGGATATCGAGGGATTGTATCGGGACATCAATGACAAGGGAAGTTTTATCTCAAGGCTGACGGCGTCTGCGGCTGACGAGTTGATCGGCAGCGGCTGTATCGGCGGCGGAATGCTGCCGAAGCTGAGCAACTGTACGGATGCCATCAGGGAAGGCGTTAACCGGGTGCATATTCTGGATGGGCGTATCGCGCACTGTCTGCTGCTGGAGATCTTTACCAATCAGGGAATCGGGACGGCCATCATCTCGGATGAGGATACCGTATAGCGGACACTGTTCCGGAACAGGCAGCCATTTGGGCAGGTAAAGCCGGAAATAATAAGACACAGAGAAGCAAAGAGCCCTGCAGAAGAGCTCAGATAAGAAAAGAAAAGGGATAAGCGAATGAGTACAACAATGCAGCAGTATATTGACGAGGCGGAGAAGGCCCTTTTACATACGTACAACCGTTACCAGGTGGTATTTGATAAAGGGGACGGCGTGTATCTGTATGATATGGAAGGAAAGCGGTATCTGGATTTTGTGTCCGGTATCGCGGTGTTTGCTTTGGGGTATCATAATGAAGAATACAACAATGCCCTGAAGGAACAGATTGACAAGATCATTCACACGTCCAATTATTACTATAATATGCCGGCGATCGAGGCGGCGGGGAAGCTGACGAAGATTTCCGGTATGGACCGGGTATTTTTCACCAACAGTGGTGCGGAGGCTGTTGAGGGGGCTGTCAAGACGGCCAGAAAGTATGCCTTTTTGAAAGATGGGAAGACGGACCATGAGATCATCGCCATGCACCATTCTTTTCACGGCCGGACCATGGGCGCGTTGTCGGTGACGGGCAATCCGCATTACAGGGAGGCTTTTGAGCCGATGATCGGGAATATCCGCTTTGCCGATCTGAATGATTTCGACAGCGTGCTGGCGCAGGTGACGGACAGGACCTGTGCGATCCTTTTTGAGACGGTGCAGGGAGAGGGCGGTATCTATCCGGCGACGGAGGACTTCATGCGCAGGGTGCGTAAGCTGTGCGATGAGCGGGATATTCTGATGATGCTGGACGAGATCCAGTGCGGCATGGGGCGGACGGGCCATATGTTTGCCTGGCAGCGCTACGGGATCAAACCGGATGTGATGACGGTGGCGAAGGCGTTAGGGTGCGGTGTGCCGGTGGGTGCTTTTCTGATGACGGAAAAGGTGGGCGCTCATTCTCTCGTGGCGGGAGATCATGGCAGTACCTACGGCGGCAACCCGTTAGCCTGTGCGGCTGTCAGCAGGGTGATCGACCTTTTTGAGAAACAGAAGGTGCTGGAAAATGTGAGGGAGACGGGTGCCTGTCTGGGAGAGAATCTTAAACAGCTGGTGGAGGAATTCGACTGCGTGAAGGAACACCGGGGTGTGGGACTGCTGCAGGGACTTGTTTTTGACAGGCCGGTGGGCGATATCATCACCCGGGCGATGGACCGGGGGCTGGTGCTGATCAATGCCGGGTCGGACATTATCAGATTTGTGCCGCCGCTTGTGATCACGAAGGCGCACGTGGACGAGATGATGCGGATCCTGCGTGAATCGATCCGGGCGGCAGTATACGGAGAGGAACAGATATAAGGAGAAAAAGGTGACGCTGAGAAAAAGATTAATCACGATTCTGATCATCGCGCTTTGTGCCGGCGGGGTGTATGCTGCCGGTCATTTCGGGCTGACGATGAGACATACTGAGGAGACGGAGGAGGAAGAGGATTCGCTGTTTGCGCGCAGGGAGACGATCTATCTGTGGTATACGGATGAAGCGCTGACGGATTATTTAAGCAGTGTGGCGGTGGCTTACAGTGAGTATCAGGATGCGGTGCGCGTGATGCCGGTCTATACGTCCGGCAGGGAATATCTGGAGACGGTCAACCAGGCTGCGCTCCACACGGAGGAAGTGCCGGATTTGTACATTATAAGCAACGATTCCCTGGAAAAGGCATATCTGGCGGGGCTTGCGTCGGAGGTCAGGCTGCCGGAGGGTGCGCAGGCCATGGAACAGTGGTATCCGGAGACGGCGGTGCGGGCGGTGACGTATCATGACAAGCAGATCGCCTATCCGTTTTATTTTGAGACAAGCTGTTTTTTGTATAACAGGACTTATCTGGAGGACTGGGCGCGGACGCAGATCGAGGCGCAGCAGGACATGGAGGAAGCACAGGAGGCGCAGCAGCAGGTTGATGAGGCGGCGGAGGCCGGGACAGATACGGCCGGGGAAGAGGGCGCCGCGGCTGACGTTGAGAGTGCAGGCCAGGAAGAGGGAGCAGCGGAGGCTTCCGGAAGCATGGAAGATGCGGTGGCGGCAAGAGTGGAACAGGCTTTGCCGGACACGATCGACGATATTCTTACCTTTGCCTATGAATACGATGCGCCGGAGCAGGTGGAGGGAGTCTTCAAGTGGGACGTGTCCGATATCTTCTATAATTATTTCTTTGTGGGCAGCGCCATAGATGTGGGCGGCCCCAACGGGGACCTGGCCGACTCGATCCATATCTATAATGAAAATGCGATCAAGTGTATGCGGGTCTATCAGGACTTGAACCAGTTCTTTTCCATCGACACGAAGGAGATCAGTTATGACGGTGTGCTGCAGGAGTTTATGGACGGTAAGATCGTCTATACGGTGGCCACGTCGGACGCCCTGTCCAAGATCGAGACGGCGAAGGCGGAAGGGAATTTTGCATATGAGTACGGGATTTCCATGCTGCCGGATGTGAGCGACGAACTGGCGTCGGCCTCCCTGTCCGTGACACAGTGCGTGGTCGTCAACGGTTATTCCGAGAAAAAGGATATGGCCAATGATTTTGCGGTCTATCTGACACAGCACGCCAGCGATACGCTGTTTGACAGAACGGGAAAGCTGCCGGTCGGCAATGTGGGAGATACTTATGCGGATGCCAACCGGGAAGCCTTTTTACAGGAGTACAAAAGTTCCGTCCCGATGCCGAAGATGATCGAGACGAGCAATTTCTGGGTGGAGCTGGAGATTACTTTTGCCAGGATCTGGGGCGGAGAGGACGCCAACAGTGGCTTAAAGGCGCTGTCCGAGAAGATCATGTCGCAGGTGGTCGGCGGAGAATACGAAGAGGAATATATCGATCTTCCGGAGGAAGTCGTGGAAGAGTACGTGGATGAGGAGATGGAGGAAGAGGAAGAAGAATAAAAAGGCGTCCTGCCAATGCATATTTCATAGAGGAAACGGAAAAAATGAGACAAAGCATGGACAGTGTTTTGTCTCTTTTTGATAGAGTGGACTTGAAGGAGGAATCTTATGTTTGGGTTTTTGATCGCATTGTTGTCGGGAGCGCTTATGAGTATACAGGGCGTGTTCAACACGCAGGTGACGAAGACTTCCGGAATCTGGGTGGCCAATGCCTTTGTGCAGTTTACGGCGCTGCTTGTCTGTCTGGCATCGTGGCTTGTCACGGACAGGTCTTCTTTTACGACGCTGTGGAAGGTGGAACCGAAGTACATGCTTCTGGGCGGCGCGATCGGCGCGGTGATCACCTATACGGTGATCAAGGGTATGGAGATGCTGGGGCCTGCCAGAGCGGTGATGATCATCGTGATCTCACAGCTGATCGTGGCGTATCTGATCGAGCTTTTCGGACTTTTTGGCGTGGAAAAGCAGCCGCTGGAGATGCGCAAGATCGTGGGAATGGGCGTGGCGATTGCCGGAATTGTGATTTTTAAGTGGACATAATTGCCAATTTATCTTACAATGGAAATACAGTGCACAGCGGGAACTTCCTTGAGGGACGACAGCGTCCGGAAAGGAAATTATGTGTGAACAAAATTTAAAAAGAAAAGCGGCAGTGATCCTGTCGCTGTGTATTGCGGTAAGCGGTGTATCACTTGTGCTGGGCGGATGTACCAGGCGGGAGCAGCTTGTGCTGGAGACGGCGGATATGGCGGACGAGAGCAGAGGCGGAGAGCCGGAGATGACCGGTCAGGTTCCGGATGGAGACGCAGCCGGAACGGGTCCGGAGCGGATGCAGGAGCAGGCAGGCCAGGGACAGACGCAGTCAGGGAGTGGGCAGCAGGCAGGCCAGGGACAGACGCAGCTGGAAAGCGGGCAGCAGGCGGGCCAGAGCCAGTATAGCACGGTGGGGGACGAGGCGGCAAAGGCCGGACAGTATGCAACCGGAACGGGTGCCGACGGATCCGCACAGTCTGGCGGCGGAGCACAGACATCAGACGGCACTGTGATCTGGGTGCATGTCTGCGGGGCGGTAAGGAAGGCCGGCGTCTATGAGCTGCCGGCGGGCAGCAGGGTCTATGAAGCGGTGCAGGAAGCAGGCGGTTTTGCGGCGGATGCGGATGAAAGTTATGTTAACCAGGCACAGCGCCTTTCCGACGGCGCAAAGCTGGTGATTCCGACGGTGGAGCAGGTCAAAGAGGCTGCCGTGGACAGCCGGACGGATGCGGGACAGATCGGCATCGTGGAACAGGCCGGTGTGCAGCAGGACGGATACGGCGTGAATGACGCCGGAACCGGGGACGGCACCGGGCAGACGGATCCGGTATCCGTGGCAGCAGATGGCACGATCAATATCAACACGGCCTCGGAGGCGCAGCTGTGTGAGATTCCGGGAATCGGCGCCACAAGGGCGGCGGCTATTGCGGCATACAGGCAGGAGCACGGCGGGTTTTCTTCCATAGAAGAGATCATGAACGTGAGCGGCATCAAGGAAGGAACCTATGCAAAAATAAAAGACCGTATCACGGTAAATTAACGATAACAGTTCGAAGGGTTACAGGGGATTGTATCGGTCAGGGGTGTAAAGCGGAATGGGACAGAAAGTATTAGTGGTTGACGACGAGAAATTGATTGTGAAGGGCATCCGTTTCAGTCTGGAGCAGGACGGCATGGAAGTGGACTGCGCCTATGACGGGGAGGAAGCGCTGGAACTGGCGCGGCACAACGCTTACGATATGGTACTGCTGGATGTGATGCTGCCGAAGATGACGGGATTCGAAGTGTGTCAGCAGATACGGGAATTTTCCAATGTACCTATAGTTATGTTAACCGCCAAAGGCGAGGACATGGATAAGATCCTGGGACTTGACTACGGCGCCGACGACTATATCACCAAACCTTTTAACATACTGGAAGTCAAGGCGCGGATCAAGGCGATCATGCGCAGGACTGTCAGAGGCGGTGAATCCAGAGACAATGCCAGAGTCGTGGAGAAGGGCGGTATGCGTCTGGTCTGCGACAGCAGAAGAGTCTATATCGACGGCAGGGAGATCAATCTGACGGCCAAGGAATTCGAGGTGCTGGAGCTTTTGATGAAAAATCAGGGCAGGGTGTACAGCAGGGAGAATCTGTTGAAGCTCGTGTGGGGGAATGACTATCCGGGCGATGTGAGAACTGTAGACGTACATATCAGAAGACTGAGAGAGAAAATCGAGAATACCCCCAGCGATCCGGTCTATGTACGAACCAAATGGGGTGTGGGATACTATTTTGCTTAAGAATAAACTGCGTAATATAAAAATTCTGAGAAGTCTGAAATCACGAATCTTTCTGATCCTGCTTATCGTAGGACTGATACCCTGTGTCAGTATGCGGTATGCGATCCTGCAGAATTATGAGCAGCGTGCCGTCAATGTCAAGATCTCTGACGTGTCCACGCAGCTCAGGATTCTGGCCAATCACCTGATCACATATCATTATCTACAGGACACTTCTTCCGAAGTGATCAATGCCGAACTGGATCAGCTTTCCAGCCTTTATGACGGCCGTGTGCTGGTGATCAACAACGATCTTAAGGTGGTCAAGGACACTTATGGTATCAGCGAGAATAAGACGATCATCTCCGAGGAAGTGGTGCGCTGTATCAAAGGCGAGAACACCAGCCGCTATGACAGGAACAACGGCTACGTGGAGATGACGATCCCGATCACGGAGACGGTCACTCTCGGCGGTAACGAGAAGGAGGCCAAGGAGCGGAAAGAGATCGTGCGGGGTGTGATGCTGGTCAGCGCGTCAACGGACAGCATCAGCGTGACGATGGAGATTTTAAGCCGCAAGGCATTGATCGTGGAGGTTATCGTGATCATTGCGACGACGATCGTCTCGGTACTGGCCGCCAAGATTCTGATCAGGCCCTTTGAGAAGATCACGGAAGCGCTTGACGAGGCGCAGGAGGGCTACAGCAGCGATCCGATCTCCGTCACCGACTGTGTGGAGACGGAACATATCGGCGATGCTTTTAACAGGGTACTGGGGCGGATGAAGGTGCTGGATACGTCCAGACAGGAGTTCGTGTCCAATGTGTCCCATGAGCTGCGGACGCCGATCACTTCCATGAAGGTGCTGGCGGATTCACTGATCAGCCAGAAGGATGTGCCGGTGGAACTGTATCAGGAGTTTATGGCGGATATTGCAGAGGAGATCGACCGGGAGGATGAGATCATCACGGATCTTCTTTCACTGGTCAAGATGGACAGGACTGCGGCGGATTTAAATATCACGGAAGTGGATATCAATGCGCTGGTGGAGCTGATCATGCGCAGGCTGCGGCCGATCGCGCAGAACCGGGATGTGGAGGTAGTCTATGAGAGTGTGCGTCCGGTCACGGCGGCCGTGGATGAGGTGAAGATAACGCAGGTCATCTCCAATCTGGTGGAAAATGCGATCAAGTACAACAAGGAGCACGGCTGGGTGCGGGTCAAGCTGGATGCGGACCATCAGTACTTTTCGGTGGAGGTGGCAGATTCCGGCATCGGCATTCCGGCGGAGAGTATAGATCATATCTATGAAAGATTTTACCGCGTTGACAAGTCGCGTTCCCGGGAAATCGGCGGGACGGGACTCGGGCTGGCGATCACCAGAAGCGCGATCCTCATGCACAGGGGCACGATCAAGGCAGAGAGCATTGAGGGAGAAGGTACGACGTTCACGATCAGGATACCGCTTAAGTACATTCCGGTATAACAGAAAAGAAAAGAGTAGTAATGCGTATGAGATGGAAATTGAAAGCCGCGGCGGCTGTATGTCTGCTGCTCCTGTTGTGTACGGCGTGCGGAAGTGAGCAGGAAGCGGAGAGCGGCAGCGTATATGATATATATTATGTAAACAATGAGGAGACCAATACCCTGACGAGGCAGTATGTCAGCGAGACGACCGATTCGTCGAAGCTGCTGCAGGAGCTGCTCGGCCAGCTGGGGACGCTGCCGCCGAAGCTGGAGTATAAGGCGCCGTTGGCGGACGGTTTCAAGCTGTTGGGATACACGCTGGAGAACGGCCAGCTGACGATGAATTTTGACGACAAGTACAAGTCGATGGATATCACCAAGGAGGTATTGACAAGGGCGGCGATCGTGCGGACGGTAACGCAGATACCGGAGATCAGCCTTGTTTCTTTTACTGTGCAGGGGGAGATGCTGGCGGACAGCAGCGGCATGGCCATCGGCACGATGAATGCGGATTCTTTTATCGAGAATGCGGGAGACGAGATCAATGCCTATGAGAAGGTGAATCTCAAGCTGTACTATGCCAATGAGGATGGAACTGGTCTTGTGGAAGAGAACCGTCGTAATGTAGTATACAACAGCAATATTTCACTGGAAAAGCTGGTGGTGGAGCAGCTTGTGAAGGGGCCGCTCATGGAAGGAGCCTATCCCACGATCAATCCATCAACGAAGATCATAAGTGTGTCGGTCAAAGACGGTATATGTTATGTAAACCTTGGTTCGGATTTTTTGAGCCAGCCCAACAGCGTGAGTGCGGAGGTGACGATCTATTCTATCACCAATTCGCTGGTTGAGCTGTCGAATGTCAATAAGGTGCAGATATCCATCGGCGGAGAGACGAACATAACATACCGGGAGAAGATTGATCTGAACAATCTGTTTGAGAGAAATCTGGATCTGCTGGTCACACCGTAACGATAAAGTAAACAGGAAGATATGAGGAAGAGAATGAGAAGACCATTATGCCTGATCGGACTGGTATATGTGGCGGCGGTCTGGCTCGTGATTTTCTGCAGGACGGGCAGCGCGTCGGTCTGCGATTCCCTGGACAGGGAGCAGATCGTGGCGGCCGGTTTTGTGGAATGGAAGGAATACAGGTTATCACGGGATGTCAAAACGCCTGTCCTATATTTATCCGATGCAGTAATTCTAAACACAAGTCAAATAACAGTTCTGGAACAATTCCTGACAGATTCAGAGAAGATTCCAAAGAAAGATTTACATATGTTACGCAGCTTCTGGAAGACAGAGAAAGAGAAGCTGGGAAGAGAAGACGCCGACGGGATTGGCGGCGTTATATGTTATATGAAGGAAACGGATATGCCGCCGACGGGCAGCATTGTGATGGTGCGGGGAAGCTGGCGCTCTTTTACCCATGCCACCAATCCGGGAGCGTTCGACGCGGCCGATCATTATGCGGTGCAGGGGCAGCAGGGACGGATGATGGACAGCGTACTGCTTGCAGGGAGCAGCGCATACAGTGTCTTCAAAGAAAGGATGTACCGGCTGCGGGAATATCTGTCCCTGCTGCTGGACGCCTGTTATGACGGGGAGGATGCTTCTGTTATGAAGGCCATGCTTCTGGGAGAAAAGGGGACGCTGGATGCGGAGCTGAAAGAATTATACAGGGCCAGCGGCATCATCCACATTCTGGCGATCAGCGGTCTGCATCTGTCCATTATCGGTATGGGATGCCACCGGCTTTTTCGGCGGATCAGGCTGCCATATGCAGTTGACATAATATTATGCAGCAGCCTTATGTACTGCTACGGCACGATGACGGGAATGGGAACTTCCATGCTCCGGGCCTATGTCATGTTTGTCATGCACCTGCTGGCGGGCATGATCGGCAGGACCTATGACCTGCTGACGGCAATGACCGTGTCGGCGCTCATCATTCTGCTGCAGCAGCCGTTGTATCTGCAGCAGAGCGGTTTTCTGTTTTCTTTCGGGGCGGTCTGCGGCATCGGTATCCTGCTGCCGGCGGCGGAGAGAAATCTGTTTGGGAAGAGCCGGGCGGAGAGGGCGGTTTTCTCCGGCGTTGTGATCTCCCTGTCCACGCTGCCGGTGTATCTGTGCTGTTACTATGAATTTCCGCCCTATTCGGTGTTTTTGAATCTGATCGTGATTCCCTGCATGACGCTGGTTTTGCTGGGTGGTCTGGCAGGACTGGGCGCTGCGGCCTGGTTTTTGCCGCTGGGGGCAGTGACAGCCCTGCCGGTGCATTATCTTCTGTGGTTTTATGAGGTATGCTGTACTGTCTGTATGCGTCTGCCGGGCCATACCTGGGCGGCCGGCCATCCGGAACTGTGGCAGGTACTGCTTTTCTTCGGCATTCTTCTGGTGCTTGTGGTGTGGAACGGCAAAATACCGAAGCTGCTTTTCTGGCAGGGTATGCTGTGTGCGCTGCTCACATTTACCTTGAAGCTGCCGCAGGGGCTGCAGATCACCATGGTGGATGTGGGGCAGGGAGATTGTATTTACCTGTCGGAGGACAGCGGCATCCATATGCTGATCGACGGCGGCAGCTCCGATCAAAGTGATGTGGCGAAGTACCAGATCGTTCCTTTTTTAAAATTTGAGGGCGTGTCGCATCTGGACGCCGTAGTGGTCACCCATCCGGACAGGGATCATATAAGCGGTATCTGTGCTTTGCTGGAGGAGACGGGGGATGCCGCCGGAGAAGGCAGATTCACGATCGGGACACTGTATCTGCCGGATGTGGGAGCGGCAGGCCGTAACGACGGTTATCGGGAGCTGGAAGAACTGGCGGCGCAGGCCGGGGTACCGGTGGGATACATCGGGTATGGAGACCGTCTGCAATGTGGTGATGTTATGTTAACCTGCCTGCACCCGGAGAAAGGGTGGAACACGGAGGACAGCAATGCCTATTCTACAGTGCTGCATCTGCGTTACGGCGAGTTTACGGCACTTTTTACGGGAGATCTGGAAGGAGCTGGGGAGAGGCGCGTGGAGGGGCTTATCCGGGAGGCCGGGGAACTGCAGGATATCACGCTGCTGAAAGTAGCGCATCACGGTTCCGGAAATTCGACGGGGGAGCTGTTTTTGCGGGAGCTGAATCCGAAGATCGCGCTGATCTCCGCCGGCAGAAACAACCGGTACGGGCACCCGCATGAGGCGCTTCTGGAACGGCTTACGGCGCAGGGGTGCCAGATCTACAGGACGCAGCAGAGCGGGGCGGTGACGGTGAGGGTGCGGCACAGGAAGGGAGTGGAGGTTCGGACTGTGCTGCCTTTTGAGGAAACTGCTGATTAAGCCGGCACATCAGGTGTTGCTTAGCGGTATATGTTTGTTGTACAATAAGATATATTTTGGATAACGGATTTTTAAGGAGCGCCATTGCGGGACTGCATCGGAACAGGGATAAAAGAGAAAGAACAGAGAGAACAGAAAGAAAATACGTCATTCATTGAAGGGACGGTATCGGGACTGGTATAAAGGCAGGAGAACGGAGTAAGAATAGGAGAAGAAGGAAGAGGAGGTGGATATGATGGCAAAAAGAATGCTGGACTGCTGTGCGTCGGATTTTGTAGGTTTTTCGAAGGAGGAGCTTCTGGAGTCTGTGCGCAGGAGTGAAGGCCGCGTGCTGCTCTGTGAGACGATCGGCACGGTACGGCCCATGCTGGGAGATGTGACCAACGCAGAGTTTGTGGCGGCGATGGGGGCGGATTTCCTGCTTCTGAATATGTTCGATGTCAATGCGCCGAAGATAGAGGGGCTGCCGGCGGGAAAACCGGAGGATACCGTGCGGCTGATCAAGCAGCTGACGGGGCGGCCCGTGGGCATTAATCTGGAACCCACGGATGTGGGAGAGGAGGCGCAGACCGATCCGCTGTGGCAGATGTCCGCCGGACGGCGTGCCACTTTGGAGAATGCAAGGCGCGCCTGCGATATGGGTGTGGATCTGATCCTGTTGACAGGCAATCCGGGTATGGGTGTCAGCAATGAGGCCATTGAGGCGACGCTTAAGCTGTATAGGGAAGAGCTTGGTGACAGAGTTATTCTGGCAGCAGGCAAGATGCACGCGGCCGGAGTGCTGGCGGAAGCCGCGGAGCAGATCATGACGAAGGAAGATGTCCGGCGTTTCCGGGAGGCCGGGGCGGATGTGCTGCTTTTTCCAGCACCGGGAACGGTGCCGGGCATTACGATGGAGTATGTGCGTGAGCTGGTGGCATTTGCCCACGGCTTGGGGGCGCTGACGATCACGGCCGTCGGCACATCTCAGGAGGGTGCGGATACGGATACCATCCGCCGGATCGCATTGATGTGCAAGATGACCGGTACGGATATTCACCATCTGGGCGACACCGGATATACGGGGATGGCGCTGCCCGAGAATATACAGGCGTATTCGGTTGCCATCCGCGGGATCAGGCATACCTATCATCGGATGGCGGCGTCGGTGCGCCGGTGACGGCAGCAGGAGACAGAGGAGACGGCAGAAATGACAGAAACAGTAAAGACGGCAAAAAAGCGGTCTTTGTGCATACATTGTTGACGCCGCGAAGCGGCATCAGGGGAAATTTGGGGAAAACGGAAATGCAAAAGATATTGGTAGTGGACGATGCAGCGGTAAACCGCGAACTGCTGCAGGAAATGCTGGAAGACAATTATGTGATCGAGATGGCGGAGAACGGGCAGCAGGCACTGCGTAAGCTGCTGGAGTTTAAGGAGGAACTGGCGGCGGTTCTTCTGGATCTGCAGATGCCGGAGATGGACGGCTTTGCGGTGATCGATGCGATGAAGGAGAACGGATGGCTGGAACAGATCCCGGTGCTTGTTATCAGTATCGAGAGTACGCCGGAGGTTGAGAACCGGTGTCTGGAGATCGGGGTTTCCGACTTTATTCATAAGCCTTTTGACAGATCCATTGTCAAGAACCGGGTCAGGAACACCATCGACCTGTTCGCCTATAAGAACAGTCTGGAGCAGCAGGTGGAAGAGCAGCGGGAGACGCTGCGGCAGCAGGACAGGATCATTCGCATCCAGGCCGAGAAGCTGAAGGAGGCGGAACCCTTCAACCGACTGATGATGGAGTACCGGTTCGCCATCATGGAGATCGAGACGAGATTAAAGGTGCTGAACGAGGAATTCTCACGGGAGTACAAGCGAAATCCTTTTGAGTCCATCAAGAGCAGGCTGAAAACGCCGGAGAGCATCTATGAGAAACTGGAGCGCAAAGGCCATCCGATCACAGTGGATAATATCAGAGAGCACCTGACGGATGTGGCGGGTCTGCGGGTCATCTGTTCTTTTCCGGACGATATCTACCGGCTGGCGGATCTGGTCATCCGGCAGGACGATATCCTTTTGCTCCGGAAAAAGGACTATATTCAGAATCCGAAGGATAACGGTTACAGGAGTCTGCATCTCATACTGAGTGTACCGATCTTTCTTTCCAATGAAAAGAAGTACATGAAGGCAGAGGTTCAGTTCCGCACGATCGCTATGGATTTCTGGGCCAGTCTGGAGCATAAGCTGAAATATAAGAAGAATGTCAAAAATGCGACACAGATCGTGGCACAGCTCAAAGCCTGTGCGGATTCCATTGAAATGCTGGACTACCAGATGCAGGATCTTCGCAACAAGATTGATATGGACGGCAGGCCGATTTAGAAATTGATTAATCCTGCGTTTTGTCATATACTTAACTTATGCAGAAATTAACGGAAGAAATCAAAACTGGACAACTGAAACAGGTCTATATCCTGTACGGCGAGGAGGCATATCTGCGCAGCCAGTACAAGGATAAGCTGAAAAAGGCATTGCTCGGCGACGGAGACGATATGAACTTTCACTACTTCGAGGGAAAGAATATTTCCCAGGGGGAAGTGATCGATCTGGCTGAGACTATGCCCTTTTTTGCGCAGCGCCGGGTGATCGTGCTGGAGAACAGCGGCCTTATGGCCAGGGGCGGGGAAGAACTGGCGGCTTATCTGGGCAATCCGGCGCAGACGGCTTATTTCGTGTTCGTGGAACAGTCGGTAGACAAGAGAAGCAGGCTGTACAAGGCGGCCACGGCCAGGGGGCGCGCCATCGAGTTTAAGGCGCAGGATGAGGCCGTGTTGAAACGATGGATCCTGGGATTTTTAAAAAAAGAAAATAAAAATATTACGGAGCGGGATCTGAACTTTTTTCTGGATAAGACGGGTTCCGGCATGGATAATATCCGGGGAGAGCTGGAGAAACTGTTCTGTTACTGTATGGGGCGGGATGTGATCACGGCGCAGGATATCGAAGCGGTCTGCACCAGACAGGTGAGCAGCCAGATCTTTGAT
>ERZ808037.805-NODE-805-length-25241-cov-3.883723_pt1 | contig 25241 bp, 18 predicted proteins | sample MGYA00380190_ERZ808037 | MGnify/ENA primary metagenome ERZ808037 (study PRJEB31490, sample SAMN06133399) | mouse gut metagenome | isolation source: J9 | host: mice | place: China: Chengdu | collected 2015-05 ... | reverse complement strand
CTGCGGGTTCTCAGGCCACCCGCTTTGCAACCACCACGAAACGGCCGTCCTGCTCGGAATTATCGCAGGTTGACAATGTCAGCAACTCGTCGCCGTAACCTGCTTTAACGCCGGTATCATACAAAGACAACGCCGCCATCTCCTGCATCTGGGAGTTGAATTCCTTCTCGGAAGCCGCGTCAAAAAACTGATAATACTTAAATACGATCTCTTCTTCATTATAGATCCTGGACCGAAATACGTACATCACTTCGTAGATCCCCTTCTCATATATGGTGTCAAACTGGATCGTGGCGTGCTGCTTCGCATATTCTTCACTGCTGTACTTATTGAGATTACCGAACATTTTGCCCGACTTCATGTGATGGCCATATATGATCAGATTCGTGTTCCTATGTACGATATCACAGTCCTTATCCAGAAAAAGACTGCCGTTCTTGTCATACTCCTGGCTGTAATTGTGATCCAGATAGTATTCGTTATTCACTGTCTGCATGACAGGATAATCTATGTTAGTATCGTCAATTTTGAGCCATCCGATTAGGCTTTTATTCTTATTATATAAAGTTTGGTATTCTTCAAGAACTTCCAGCTCGATCTCTTCCCCCTCCGTACGGTGGATCGTCACCGTGGGTGGACCTGCCGCCAGGGTCGTATTCCCTTTCAAACTGGCAAGGTTCTCAAAATCGGCCTGTGTCCTGTCTGCAAAATAGTAATAGACCCCGAAATAACCAAAACAGGCCAGTGCAACGACCGAACAGAGAACGACCGTCAGCCTGCGCCGTCTCTCCCGCTTCTTGAATTCCAGCAGGATCTCCTGCTGCATCTTCTCGTCGTAACTGTCAAGCGATACTTCCGCAGAGGAAGATTTCCGCGCACGGCCTTTTGCATGTTCCGGTCCGGCAGAAGGCTTCTTCTTCGCAAAACTCCCGGTTATTCTGACAGACTTCTTTTTCTTCTCTTCTGTCAGAACGCTGTCTCTGGTATAACCCTGACGTTTGTAATTCTGCGCCAGTTCATAGATCTCGTCATCAAAATCATTGCCGACGACCGTCTCAAACCGATATTTGCCGGACTGTATATCCATATACAGTGAGATCACTTCTCCCGGCTGTTCCATATTAACTTGTGTCCTGATCTTCTCAATCCTGGCCTGATCCCGCAGCCCCGCCCGATAATCGGCCTCGATCCGGAATCTTCTGCCGGCCACTTCTAATCCCGCCATATGGGGATCGCTCCTTTATCTGATTCTCTATATGATTCACAAAATGATGAATTGCATATAGATTAATTTTACTATATCTTGAGATTTATGCAAGTGTTTTGTCGAGAAAATACAAGAACTTGTATATGAAAAATTTAATTCGCTTTTCATTTCACAGTAACACATACACCCCTCCCACATAAGATAAACCATAACTAACATTTGGAGGCACAAAAACATGAGCGATTTATCAGCAACTCACTGCGGATGCAACAACAATAACGGCGGTTTCTTCGGCGGCGGATGTGGTTCCTGGATCTGGATCCTGATCCTTCTTGCATGCTGCAACAACAATAATGACGGATGCGGATGTGACGGCGGCGGATTCAACCTTTTCGGCGGTTCCGACAACAACTGCTGCAATACTCTGATCTGGTTACTGATCCTCTCCAGCTGCTGCGGCTAAAGGACAGACGGATCGTCCCCTTCATATCTATTATTTCACATCTGGGAAATAGGCTCTGGCTCCATCGGAGCCTATTTTTCTCACCTGTGAAGGGAATCATAAATCTGCCGCAGGATACATAGGCATATTATAGACATACAGGGGATGTGATCACACACAGCAGAAAGGCATACAAATTATGGCAGACAATCACGAAGAGGCGGCAAATGTTACGGCATTCGATGCCCTTTATACGACAAACCAGATACAGAAATTAAAGGTTCTTCTCCCCTACATTGAACCTTCCATGCAGAAAAACATGGCTGTCTACATTAAATACATGGAACTGCAGTATACGATGCACTATGTCCGCAGACATCCTTTTCAGATCTGCGGCTGCAGCATCCCGGACAAAAACAGGCCCGACCTGCAGTCACTTTGCCTGCAGCTCAGTCTCTACTCTTCTCCGGAAGAGATCAGACAGCTGGAGCAGTTCCGAAACATGCTGCAGACTATGGAAACCTTTCAGGAAATGTCGCAGACCTTTTCTGCCCTGCAGGAAATATTTCCGGATATGTCCTCCGCAGCAGCCTTCGGCAATGCCTCTTCTGATGAAACAAATGCCGACTCCGGCGAGGCCGGTCCCGGCTCCTTTTCCATGATGGATATGCTTATGAATATGCTCACACCGGAGCAGAAAGAAATGTTTGAGATGTTCCAGCAGCAGAGTTGAAACAGAACAGGAGGAATGAAACTATGTCCGGAAACTGGATGGATGATCCCGCCGTCGCGCGGATTGACAAGGCAAAACTCAATTTTCTGCAGGCCCTCGTCTTTGAGAGCCAGTCTTTAAAAAAAGAGCAGATGATGCCGTTTCTGATGTCCATTGCCAAGCGGGGCATGGATCAGCATATCTCTTTCAGCAATGATGAGATCGAGACGATCACCGCTACGATCCGCAACTACTCCTCACCAGAGGAGCTTGATAAGATCGATAAGCTGATGAAACTGCGGAAAAAATGACAAAAAACCAAAAACAACGGGCTGTCTGACGGAAGATGCTGTAAAATCTCCTGTCTGACAGCCTGCTGTCTGTTTCAATATCATTTCTGATCTTCTGCAATCCTTCTGCATCAGAATACCGCTTCCGGTCTCCCTATCATACAGACTGACCGGCGCCTCTTATGCCCCTTATTTCCTGCCTCTTATTTCTGCACGATGTTCACGATCCTGCCCGGCACATAGATCTCCTTGACGATCGTTCCGGTCAGTTTATCTGCAACCGTCTCCTTTGCTTTGGCGATGACGGTATCTTTCGGGTCATCCTTACCGATCATAAGCGTGGCCCTCGTCTTGCCGTTGATCTGCACGGCGATCTCCACGGTAGATTCCACGGTCTTAGCCTCCTCGAATTCCGGCCATGCAGCCTGATACAGTCTGCCCTCAAAACCGGCCCTCTGCCACAGCTCTTCCGTGATATGGGGTGCAACCGGATTCAACATGGCAAGGAGTGTCTTGTATTCGCCTCTTGTCACCGCATTTTTCCGGTAAAATTCGTTGATCAGCGCCATCATCGCCGCAATCGCCGTATTGTATTTCAGATTTTCAAAATCATTGCTGACCTTCTTGATCGTCTGGTGCATCTTCGTCTCCAGATCTTTGGAGTATGCATCCTCATCGGTCATGATATCCTGCAGCTTCCACACTCTCTCCAGGAAACGGCGGCATCCCTTCACCCCGTCCTCGGACCAGCCGGCGCTCAGCTCGAAAGCACCGATGAACATTTCATAAGTTCTGAGTGTGTCCGCCCCGTATTCTGTCACGATATCATCGGGATTTACCACATTGCCCAGTGATTTGGACATCTTCACAACAGGATGTTCCGCCATCTCGCCGTACTTTTCCTTAAGGGCCGCTCTGGCTGCCTTCTCGCTGCCGTGCTCGGCAAGCAGCTTCTCCTGCTCTGCGGCGGGCAGATTCGCGAAGTTGTGCGGGTTCAGGCCCAGGATCATGCCATGGGAAGTTCTCTTGGCATAAGGCTCCGGGCAGGGCACTGTCTTCTGGTCATACAGGAACTTGTGCCAGAATCTGGAATACAGAAGGTGCAGCGTGGTATGCTCCATACCGCCATTATACCAGTCTACCGGCATCCAGTAGTCCAGCGCTTCCTTACTCGCCAGCGCTTCCGTGTTCGTCGGATCCGTATAGCGCAGGAAATACCAGGAAGAACCTGCCCACTGCGGCATGGTATCCGTCTCTCTCTTAGCCGGGCCGCCACAGCAGGGACAGGTGGTATTGACCCAGTCAGTCATAAGCGCCAGCGGCGACTCCCCGTTGTCGGTAGGCATATAGCTGTCCACCTCCGGCAGCTCCAGCGGAAGTTCACTCTCGTCGATCGGCACATAGCCGCATTTCTCACAGTGTACGATCGGAATCGGCTCTCCCCAGTAACGTTGTCTGGAGAAGACCCAGTCTCTTAATTTAAAGTTGGTCTTGGCACAGCCGATCCCTTTTTCTTCCAGGAAATCAATCATTCTGGCCTGGGCATTCTCCACACTCAAACCGCTGATAAAACCGGAATTGACGATCGTTCCCGTCGCCACATCCGTGTAGACCTCTTCCTGCACGTTGCGGCCGCCCGCAACGACCTCGATGATCGGCAGACCGAATTTCTTCGCAAAATCCCAGTCTCTCTCATCATGGGCCGGCACCGCCATGATGGCGCCCGTACCGTAGCTCATAAGCACATAATCAGAGACAAAGATCGGGATTTCCACATCGCTCACCGGGTTTACCGCTGTCAGACCGTCAATCTTCACACCGGTCTTCTCTTTTGCAAGCTCCGCACGCTCGAAGTCTGACTTTCTGGCAGCCTGCTCACGGTATGCCGCGATCTCGTCCCAGTTTTTGATATCTTCTTTATATTTATCGATCAGCGGATGCTCCGGCGACATGACCATATAGGTCACACCGAACAGTGTATCACAGCGGGTCGTATAAACCCGCAGCTTATCTTCTTTTCCTTTAATGGAAAAGTCCACTTCCGCACCGGTAGACTTGCCGATCCAATTCTTCTGCGAGACCTTGACCCGCTCCACGTAGTCCACGGTATCCAGCCCCTCAATCAGCTTATCCGCATATTCCGTGATCTTCAGCATCCACTGGCTCTTCACCTTGCGCACCACTTCTGCACCGCACCGCTCACAAACGCCGTTCACCACTTCCTCATTGGCAAGCCCGACTTTACAGGAAGTACACCAGTTGATGGGCATCTCGGATTTATAGGCAAGTCCCGCCTTAAACAGCTTAAGGAAGATCCACTGCGTCCATTTATAATACGCCGGATCCGTCGTATTGATCTCTCTGTCCCAGTCAAAAGAATATCCCAGAGAATGGAGCTGGCTCTTGAAACGGGAGACATTATTCTGTGTCACGATCTTCGGATGAATATGGTTCTGGATCGCATAATTCTCCGTCGGCAGGCCGAAAGCGTCCCAGCCCATCGGATAAAGGACATTATATCCCTGCATCCTTCTCTTTCTGGCTACAATGTCAAGCGCCGTATAAGGTCTCGGATGTCCCACATGAAGTCCCTGCCCCGACGGATAAGGGAATTCTACCAGCGCATAATATTTCGGTCTGGAATAATCGTCGGAAGTCTTAAACGCCTTCTCGTCATCCCACACCTTCTGCCATTTTGTTTCCACCTCTCGATGGTTATATACCTCTGCCATAGTGCCTCCATTCTGATCGGTTCCTGACATCTCTTCTCATTTGAACCATATTTATGATATTTTTATTTTATCCACGTTCTATATTGTATTATACCTGCCGGATTTGTCAACCGTTTTGCGCAGTAGTTCTTAATTTTTTCGTTATGGACCGGATAACTTTACTGAACCGGATTCCAGAAACTTTTTGGAAATTATTGTTGATTTTTAGACGGTGAGATGTTATAGTAAGTATAAAGAAAAGCACCCACTCCAAAGTGGATGCTCCTGAACAGCTTTAGTCCTTACGGACCTCGCCAATCCTGGTGCCGACAGGATTGGCATTTTTTATTTTACTTACTGTTTCTCTGGTCGAGAAAGTTCAGTAACGCAACGAGCAGTCCGCCCGAAGATAACAGCAAGGCCAATATCCCCAGGAATATCATAATAATCTCGTAATCTGTCATTTGCGCCACCTCCCCTCTTATGTATTCCGGATAAAACACTCCGGTCATTAAGTCCGGGAGACTACCACCCTGTCATGGGTACTTTCCTACACAGCATACAGTTAAAAACCGTTATACACTGTGTAGGAATAGATTACCATTTTCTACTACATTTTTCAATACTATTTCATAACTTTTATAAACGTTTTATCGTTTATACAATCTTCTACATCAGTTGATGACGTCCGATTTCAGCAATCCTCTTTTTATCTTCGCACAGCCATCTGTTTATGCTTATGTTATGCCTGTGCTTATGCGTCACTTCCGGACTCCGCAACCTTGCCGGCTCTCGCAGCCACTTCCTTGGCCTGTACATCGCTGGGCGCCTGCTCATATCTTGCGAACTCATACATATAGTTGCCGCGGCCGCCGGTCATGGAACGAAGGTCTGTGCAGTATCCGTTCAGACATGCCATCGGGATATCCGCCTCGATCACGGTCTTGCCTTCTCCTGCCGGATTCATACCGAGTACACGGCCTCTCTTCTTGTTCAGATCTCCCATAACATCACCTGTATAGGAATCCGGAACCGTCACTTTCAGATTCGCGATCGGCTCAAGCAGAACCGGACCCGCTTCCATGAAGCCCTTCTTAAATGCCTGGATGGTCGCCATCTTAAATGCCATCTCGGAAGAATCTACCGGATGATAGGATCCATCATAGAGCACAGCCTTAACGCCAACTACCGGATATGCCGCCAGAGGTCCGCTGACTACAGAATCCTGTAAGCCCTTCTCCACAGCCGGGAAGTAGTTCTTCGGAACCGCACCGCCTACAACTTCCTGATCAAACACATAAGCCGTCTCCAGATCGCCGGATGACTCGAAGCGCATCTTGACATGACCATACTGACCATGTCCGCCGGACTGCTTCTTATATTTATATTCTACATCTGATTTCTTGCGGATCGTCTCTCTGTAAGCCACCTTCGGCTCGTCCAGTTCGATCTCAACTTTATACTCATTGAGCAGTCTGCTGGCAACCACTTCCAGATGCAGGTCGCCCATACCGTAGATCAGTGTCTGTCTGTTCTCTCCGTCGTTGACAACCCATAAGGTCTGATCCTCATGTCTCATCTTCTGCAGCGCCTGTGATACCTTATCCACGTCGCCCTTATTCTTGGCTCTGTATCTCTTGTATGTATAAGGCGTAGAGATCTCAGCCTTGCCATAACGGATAATCCTGGCCTTCGTGGAAAGGGTGTTGCCTGTCCTGGCCGCCGTTAGCTTCGCGATGGCGCCGATATCTCCTGCATGCAGCTCCTTCACCTCGATGGGCTTATTACCCTGCATCACATAGAGCTTGTTGATCTTCTCTTCCACTTCCTTCTCATCGTTGTAGATCGTGTCGTCATTCTTAAATACGCCCGAACATACCTTGATCAGCGAGTATTTACCGATAAACGGATCTACGATGGTCTTAAAGATATAAGCCGACTTCGGCTTCGAGAAATCATAGTTGGCCTGGAAGATCTCGTTGCTCTTAAGGTCAATGCCTGCAAGCTCACGGTTCTCCGGGCTGGGCATATATTTCACAATATCGTCAAGCAGCGTGTAGATACCCTGACACAGCACGCTGGAACCCATGGACATGGGAACGATGCTGCCGTCCATAACATTCGTGCGCAGCGCCGCCCTGATCTCCGCCTCGGAAAAGCTCTCGCCGTTAAAATAGCGCTCCATGAACTCTTCACTGGTCTCCGCCACTGCTTCCATCAACGTATCGCGGCACAGCTGCAGATTATCTTTGCTGTATTCCGGCATATCGCACTCTACGACTTCCTTGCCTTCCCAGCGGTACGCCTGCTCTGTGATCACATTGATGTAGCCGACGAATTTCTCATTCTCACGGATCGGCAGATGGAAAGGAGCCATCTTCTTGCCGTATTTATCGGTCATGTCCGACACGACCTGTCTGAAAGAAGCATTGTCGATATCCATATCCGTTACGAACACGAATCTGGGCAGCTTGTACTTCTCGCAAAGCTCCCATGCCTTCTCCGTACCCACTTCCATGCCGGCCTTACCGGACACAACAATGATCGCCGCATCTGCCGTGGAGACAGCTTCCTCCACCTCTCCCACGAAATCGAAGAATCCGGGCGTATCCAGTACGTTGATCTTCACGCCTTCCCACTCGATCGGAATAACAGACGTCGCAATAGAGATATGGCGTTTCTGCTCTTCTTTACCAAAATCACTCACTGTGTTTCCATCATCTACCTTGCCCATTCTGGAAGTGATACCGGACAGGTATGCCATCGCCTCCACCAGGCTGGTCTTACCACAGCCACCGTGCCCCAGTAAAACCACATTACGAATCTTATCCGTTGTGTAAATGTTCATTTCTCGCAATCCTCCAGTTCTGTTATTCACTCATGATTGGGCAAAATATCAGTCTGTTTTATACTGCAATTCATAGATAATTTACTCCCAAACACAAATATAAGTATATTTTACTAAATTACGCAGAAAATTTCAACAACAATTATACATTCTGCACACGATTTTTGCGTCAATTTTTTGTTCTATTTTCCAATTTTCACTATACAGGGCTTATAGAGTATATTTTCACCCCGCCACGACTTTACTCTTGTAGCACAATTTTTGAAATGCTATACTGTATTTGCATATATAGTAAACGAAATTTCTAATGTCGCTAACTATAAATCAAATTTTTCCGAAAAGAAAGGTGTCAAACATATGAATACGCTCACCTGTGGTTTTATCGGCCTGGGGCTGATCGGCGGTTCCATCGCCAGAGCTGTCCGCGCAGCATATCCGAAGGCACGTCTGATCGCCTATGATATCAGAGAAGATTCCCTGCAGCTGGCTCTGCAGGAGCAGGTACTGGATGAGATCTGCCCTGCCATCAACGCTTCCTTTGCGGACTGCGATTATATTTTCCTGTGCGCGCCGGTCTCCTGCAACGACGAGAATCTGCTCACTTTGAAACAGCATCTGGCGCCTCATACGATCCTCACCGATGTGGGCAGCGTCAAGACCGGCATCCACAGACAGGTGGAAGCGCTGGGGCTGCAGGGGCAGTTTATCGGCGGCCATCCCATGACCGGTTCCGAGCGCTTCGGCTATCAGAATTCCCGGGCGTCCCTGCTGGAAAACGCCTACTATATCCTGACCCCTTCCGACACGGTGCCCGGGCAAAAGCTGCACAGCTACCGGACACTGGTGGAATCCATCGGTGCGATCCCGCTCATTCTAAACTTTGAAGAGCATGACTATGTGACCGCGGCCATCTCCCATCTGCCCCATGTAGTCGCCGCCTCCCTTGTCAATCTTGTCAGGGACGCCGATTCCGAAGCAGGCATCATGAAGATGACCGCCGCCGGCGGTTTCAAGGATATCACCCGCATCGCTTCTTCCTCCCCTGCCATGTGGCAGCAGATCTGCCTGACCAACAGGGACAATATTTCTGACTTACTGAAAAAGTACATAGAAGCGCTTACGAAGATCGCCGCCGAAATTGACGCCGGATCCGAGGACACACTCTACAGTTTCTTCGATTCCGCAAGAGAATACAGAGAGTCCTTTAACAACGCTTCCAGCGGCCCGATCAAGACCGAACATGTCCTGACTTTGGACATCGCAGACCGGCCCGGCTCCATCGCCGCCATCGCCTCCCTGCTGGCCGCCCACAACGTGAGCATCAAGAATATCGGGATCAACCACAACCGGGAACTGGCGGAAGGCGCTCTGCGCATAGAATTCCATGAAAAAGAGGCTGTCGAGAAGGCCGTCTGTGCCCTGACTGAACAAGGCTACGCGATCCGCACCAGACGTCCTTCCTGACATGATACATTCATCCCGTACAGGCACAATCCATAACAGCAAATACAACGGAGGCATACTATGATCTTTCACAAAGCACACCATCTCAAAGGCGAAGTAACCGTTCCCGGAGACAAGTCCATCTCCCACCGGGCAGTGATGTTCGGTTCCCTGGCAGAAGGCACCACCGAAGTGCTCAATTTCTTACAGGGCGCGGACTGCCTCTCCACGATAGACTGTTTTCGCAGGCTGGGCATCTCCATCGAAAATACGCCCGACCATATCCTGATCCACGGCAAAGGACTCCACGGCCTGCATAAGCCCGACGGCATTCTCGACACCGGTAACAGCGGCACCACCACCAGGCTGATCTCCGGCATCCTGGCCGGGCAGCCCTTCGAGACGACTCTGACGGGCGACGCCTCGATCCAAAAACGCCCCATGCGCCGTATCATGGAACCCCTTTCCATGATGGGCGCCGACATTTCCAGTCTGCAGGGCAACGACTGTGCGCCGCTGCGCATCAAGGGCGCGCCGCTGCACGGCATCCATTACCATTCCAAAGTAGCCTCTGCCCAGGTCAAGTCCGCCATCCTGCTGGCCGGCCTGTATGCGGACGACATAACAAGAGTGACGGAACCCGTCATCAGCCGCAACCATTCGGAGATCATGCTTAAGTATTTCGGAGCCGACCTGCAGTCCGAGGGCACCACCGCCGCCATCTCCCCGAATCCTGCTCTGCACGGCCAGAAAGTATGTGTTCCCGGCGACATCTCTTCCGCCGCCTATTTTATCGCCGCCGGACTGCTTGTCCCCGGCGCGGAAATCCTGATCCGCAATGTGGGGATCAATCCGACCAGAGACGGTATTCTGAAAGTAGCACAGGCCATGGGCGGCGATATCACGCTTCTCAATGTCAACCATGACGGCGAGCCGACCGCCGACCTGCTTGTAAAGTACAGCACGCTGCACGGCATCACCATTGAAGGCGAGATCATTCCTGCCCTGATCGACGAACTTCCCGTCATCAACGTGATGGCAGCCTGCGCCGAAGGCACCACCATCATCCGCGATGCGGCCGAACTGAAAGTCAAGGAATCCAACCGCATTGATGTAATGGTCACATATCTAAGCGCCATGGGATGCGCCATCACCGCCACCGAAGACGGTATGATCATAGAAGGAGGCCGGCCCCTGCACGGCGCAGTCATAGACTCCCACATGGACCACCGGATCGCCATGAGCTTTGCCGTCGCCGCTCTGGTTGCCGACGGCGATACCGAGATCAGGGGAAGCGATGTCGTAACGATCAGTTATCCTGATTTCTATGCAGATCTGGCAAGGCTTACACATTGATAGATTGCCTGTCCCGCCATGTCTGCTCTGCCATACACCCTTCCGCCCCTTTCCGCCGCTTCCGTCAAAAAAGCTGCTGTAAATGTGATCATTTACAACAGCTTTTCTTACGTTCCCATGACTGCGGCCATATGCAGTTATATCTCTGTTCTATGAACAAAGCCTTACGGCATTCACCCCTGCCGCCCGTCCATACTCACGACGACAGCTTGACCAGCAGCCTGTTCAAAAAATAAGATCCGACCATACAGAAAATGCCCGCCAGGCATCCATACCAGTTGAGTGCGACATCTGTCATCTGAAAATGTCTTCCCTCTACATACTGCTTATAATACTCTGTGTAATAGGCCATCATATAGCATGCCAAACCTGCCAGTATTATGCCCACGATCCGGAAATATCCCCTGAATATGACCATACTGACAAAAGCCGTCACCAGCCCCACGACAAAGAACAATGCCAGATGGGCCCCGTAGCGGATCATACGGCTGACCGTCTCGATCTGTTCCTGCTTCGGATCATCGAAAATGATCCCGGCAACCCGTCCGGCGATCCGCATAGTCACGTTCGTAGAGCTGGCGCCGCTCTGAAAAGAAACGATCATCACGAAATATACCAGCAGTACCAGCGCAAGGACCGATGCAAAGATCACTGTCAATTCCAGCCACAGATTCCTGTGTTTCCTCTGCTTCATGCTGCCATGCTTTCCTAATTATTCATATTCTTGATCGTGCTGTAGGTCTCTATCCTGCTCGCATCCATCTCCGGCATACCGATAAAGATCGCCCCGTACTCAAATATGCCGTCCGACTTGTTCTCAACACGCACGATCTCCAGAAAGACATGAAGGACTTCCTTCGTCCAGATCGTCAGATAGGCCTCATAGACCGCACCCATGTCCAGATGCTCTGCACAGGCAAAACCAACTCCTGTCTTGGAACAGTCACTTATCTCAATGCCAATCTTCTCTGCCTTACCGCCCTGATCCATTCTTCTGACCAGCAGCTTGCCTTCCAGTTCTATACGTTGATTTCTTCTTCTCTCCTGCATAATCCTTACCTTCCTCTTGCCAATAAGTAGCTCCATGATGGCGCTTTCTGTTTTTATTTTACTCTATTTGTTGTCTTTTGTAAAGGAATCCGTAAGGAACATTGCATCCCCAAAACTGAAAAAGCGATATTTCAGCCGGATCGCCTCCTCATAGGCGTGCAGTACTTGCTCTCTGCCCGCCAGCGCCGAGACCAGCATGACCAGCGTAGATTCCGGAAGATGGAAATTGGTGATCAGACAGTCCAGCACCTTAAACCGGTATCCGGGATAGATAAAAATCTCCGTATTGCCGCAGCCGGCTTTCAGTGTGCCGTCGTCACCGGCTGCACTCTCCACCGTCCGACAGCTCGTCGTCCCCACGCAGATCACCCGGCCGCCCGAAGCCTTCGCCCGGTTGATCTTCTCTGCCGCTTCCTCCGTAACCTGATAGTACTCGGCATGCATATGATGTTCAAGGATATTGTCCGCCTTCACCGGCCGAAACGTCCCAAGCCCCACATGCAGCGTCACATAGGCAATATCAACCCCTTTATCCGCTATCTTCTGCAACAGTTCTTCTGTAAAATGCAGTCCTGCCGTAGGCGCCGCCGCAGACCCTTCATATCTGGCATAGACGGTCTGATAACGGTTCTTATCCTGCAGTTTATGTGTGATATAGGGCGGCAGCGGCATCTCCCCCAGACGGTCAAGCACCTCTTCGAAGATTCCCTCGTAGGAAAAGCGGATCAGCCTGTTTCCCTCCTCCACCACATCCAGCACCTCAGCCTGCAGACAACCGTCGCCAAAAAGGATCCGCGTACCCGGTTTCGCCTTCCTGCCCGGCTTTACCAGCGTCTCCCACACGTCGTCTCCCTTTCTTTTCAAAAGGAGAACTTCTATGGCGCCGCCGGTGTTTTCTCTCCTTCCGGACAGACGTGCCGGCAGCACCTTTGTGTTATTTAAGACCAGGCAGTCACCCGGTCTCAAATAATCGACGATCTCTTTAAAAATATGATGTTCGATCCTGCCGTCAGTCTTATCAAGCATCAGCATCCTGGAACCGGAACGGTCCGCAAGCGGATCCTGCGCGATCAGCTCTTCCGGCAGGTCAAAATAAAAATCCGATTTTAATAATTCTTCCATATCTGTCCCCGTACTTGTCGCATTCCTGTCCGCGAGTCTGCCTGTTACAGAGCCGCATTCTCGAGGAATGCCACATAGCCGCGCTTCGTCTCATAGACGTCCGCCTTGCTGGTAGCCTCCCAGGGTGCGTGCATATTCAGCACCGCCACGCCGCAGTCGATCACATTCATGCCGTACAGCGCAAGGATATAAGCGATGGTGCCGCCACCGCCCAGATCCACCCTGCCAAGCTCTGCGGTCTGGAAATTAACGTCTTCTTTCTCGAAGATGCCTCTGATATGTCCCAGATATTCAGCATTGGCATCGTTGGAGCCGGATTTGCCTCTGGAACCTGTAAATTTGTTGAATACCATACCGTTGCCCAGATAAGCCACATTTTTCTTATCGAAGCTGGCTGCATAAGAGGGATCGTAAGCACTGCTCACGTCGGAGGACAACATGCAGGAGCGTGCCAGGCATCTGCGCACATTCAGCTCACTGTACTCGCCTGTCAGATTCATCACCTCTGCCACCGCATTCTCAAAGAATCTGGACTGCATACCCGTAGCGCCCACGCTGCCGACCTCTTCCTTATCCACCAGAATGCAGCAGGCCGTGCGTGCCGTCTGTCCGATCTCCAGCATCGCCTTTAAGGAAGTAAAAGCACATACTCTGTCATCCTGTCCGTATGCCAGGATCATGCTGCGGTCAAAGCCCGCCTCACGCGCCCTGCCTGCCGGAACCACCTCAAGCTCTGCGGAGATAAAGTCTTCTTCCTCGATCCCGTAAGACTTCTGCAGGATATCGAGGATCCCTTTCTTCACGGCATCCTTCTCTGCGGCTTTTTCGTCCTTTTCACCATTCTCTTCGTTCTTCCCGTCCGCCTCTTTTTTCTCGATCACAAGCGGTCTGTTGCCGACGATGATGTCAAGTGCCTCTCCCTCGATCACCTTGTTGGCCTTCTTCTCCAGCTGTTCCTGTGCCAGATGGATCAGCAGATCCGACACGAAGAAAACCGGATCCTCCTCTTTCTCACCCACGCTGACTTCCACGGTCGTGCCGTCCTTCTTCACCACCACGCCATGGATGGCAAGGGGAATGGTTACCCACTGGTATTTCTTCACGCCGCCGTAATAGTGCGTATCCAGATAAGCGAAGCCGCCGTCCTCATAGAGCGGATTCTGTTTGATGTCCAGTCTCGGGGAGTCGATGTGGGCGCCGAGAATGTTGATGCCGTCCGCCATCTTATCCGTTCCGATCTGGAACAGGACAATGGACTTATTCATCCATACGGAGTAGACGCGATCTCCCGCCTGCAGCTTATCGCCGGATTCCATCACCGCCTCCAGCTCCCTGTATCCTTTTTCCTCGATCAGATTCACGATCTGGTCGATGCACTCACGCTCCGTCTTGCCGTTGTTCAAAAACTCCATGTATTCCTGCGACAAAACATCTACGTCCTGTAACTGTGCCTCACTGTAGCGCTCCCATGTATTCCTGTATTCCATATCCTCATTCCAACCTTTCTTTTTCCTGATGCGCAAAACGCTGCTTTCTATCAGCTTCTCAACTCAATACCCATGCCTTCAAGGCCGTTTAAGATCTTCTTCATGGCTGCCGTGATATCCGCTTCCTCCAGCGTCCTGTCTTTGGCCCGGAAGGTGATGGAGTAAGCTACCGACTTATAACCTGCCTTGATCTGATCTCCCTCATAGATATCGAACAGCTGATAATCCTCTAAGATCTTACCGCCACGCTGTGCGATCACATCCTCAATCTGCCCAACCATGATCTCCTTCGGCACCACCATACTGATATCCCGCATCACTGCCGGGTATTTGGCGATTCCTTCATACTTACGGTCAAAGGTTGCATGAGGCATCACGGACGGCATATCCAGGACTGCCACATAAGCCCGCGTCTTCATATCATAGTTATCGCACACTTCCGGATGCACCTCACCCAGATACCCCAGCACACAGCCTTTATAAACCACATTCGCCTGTCTGCCCGGATGCAGAAAATTCCTGCCGGCGTTGGGATCATAGGTGAGCTTCCCGCACAGGCCGATGCTGTCGAAGAACGCCGCGATGACGCCCTTCATCGTGAAGAAATCACCGTCGCCGTACATACCGAGTGTAAACTGCATCCGCTCGTCGGGCAGTTCCGTCAACGGCAGCGCCTTCGGCACGTAAATATTGCCCAGCTCATAGAGACGCACATTCTTGTTTCTTCTATTATAATTGGTCGCCAGACTGGTCAGCATACCATGTAAGGAAAGCGTCCGCATAACAGAGAAATCCTCTCCCAGCGGGTTGGCGATGCTGATCGCCGCTCTCGCCGGATCATCCTGGTCAAGCAAAAGCCTGTCGAACACTTTCGGGCTCTCGAAGGAATAGCACATGCCCTGTGAAAATCCGCAGTACTCCGCGATATCTCTCGCCTTCTGTTCGATGCGCAGTTTGAAGGGCAGCTTACCCGTCGTCGCCTCACCGGTCGGCAGTGTCAGCGGAATCTTGTCATAACCGTAGAAACGGGCCACCTCTTCCGCGATATCACATCTGTGCAGCAGATCCTGACGGAAGGTCGGTATCGTCAGCGTACCGGCAGTCTGGTCGTAACGCACTTCGATCCTTTTGAAGATATCCAGCATTTCCTCTGTTGAAACCTCTGTTCCCAGCAGTTTGTTGTACTGGTCGGGTTCAAAAGGAAGCACCACTTCTTCTTTCATCTCACCGCAGACATCCACCATGCCGTCCACGACTTCACCGCATCCCAGCTCTTCGATCAGCTGGCAGGCACGATTGATCGCCGCCTCCGCATTATGGGGATCAAGTCCCTTCTCGAACTTGCCGGAAGCATCGGTCCGCAGGCCCACACGTTTGGCCGATTTACGGATGTTGGCGCCGTTAAAAGATGCCGCCTCGAAGAGTACCGTCTTCACCTCGTCCGTGATCATGGAATTCTCACCGCCCATGATCCCGGCAATGCCTACTTCCTTCTCGGCATCACAGATCATCAATACATCGGCGTCCAGATTCCTCTCCTGCCCGTCAAGCGTGCGGAACACATCCCCTTCCCTGGCCCGACGCACGATGATCTTATGACCGGCGATGGTATCCAGATCGTAAGCGTGCATGGGCTGTCCGTACTCTTCCATCACGTAGTTGGTAATATCCACCAGATTGTTGATGGGACGGATTCCGCTGGCCGCCAGACGCCGCTGCATCCATTTCGGGGACGGCCCGATCTGGATATTGGTGCACACCCTCGCACAGTAGCGGGGGCAAAGCTCCCTGTCTTCCACTTCCACGGCAATATAATCTTCCACATTCCCGCCGTTACCCGTCACCCTCACCTGCGGTGCATAGAAGGGCTTACGGAATGTAGCCGCCGCTTCTCTCGCAATACCGATCACGCTGTAGCAATCCACCCGGTTGGAAGTCACCTCATACTCAAATACGGTGTCATGCAGCCCCAGCGCCTCCACGGCATCGGAACCAACCTCTGCATCGTCGTCAAAAATATAGATACCGAACTCCGGAGCCTCCGGATACATGTTCCTGTCCGATCCCAGTTCTTCGATGGAACACATCATGCCGTTGGACGGCACCCCCCGCAGCCTGCCGGCTTTGATCGTGATTCCTTCTTCCGGAAGCGGGCCGCCGTCATGGCCGCCTGCCACCCTGCCGCCGTCAAGCACCACCGGCACCTTGTCCCCTTCTTTAACATTCGGTGCACCGGTAACGATCTGGATCACCTCTGAACCGATGTCGACCTGACAGACGATCAGTTTGTCCGCGTCGGGATGGCGTTCGATCTTCTCGATGCGTCCCACCACTATTTTCTCCAGATTCTTATCCCTCCTGCTGTATCCTTCCACCTTCGTGCCGGATAAAGTCATCGCATCCATATATTCCTGGTCTTCACACGTCAGATCGGGCACATACGCTTTGATCCATGATAATGCTGTATTCATATTCTCCTCCATTCTACCACAAACAGTCTATTTTCTGCACGGATTATCATTAAAACTGCTTCAAAAACCGGATATCATTCTCATACAGCAGTCTCATATCGTCTATCTCGTATTTCAAAAGTGCTATACGCTCCAGTCCCACGCCGAACGCAAATCCCGAATATTTCTCCGGGTCGATGCCGCTCATCTCCAGCACATGCGGGTGTACCATGCCGCAGCCCAGAATCTCGATCCATCCCTCGCCCTTGCAGAAACGGCATCCTTTGCCGCCGCATTTAAAGCAGCTCACGTCCATCTCCGCACTCGGCTCTGTGAACGGGAAATGATGCGGTCTGAATTTGACCTTCGTCTCTTCCCCGAACAGCTCTCTGGCAAATTCCGCCAGCGTCCCTTTCAGATCCGCCAGCGTGATATTCCTGTCGATCACCAGCCCCTCGATCTGATGGAAAGACGGGGAATGCGTAGCGTCCACTTCGTCGGAACGGAATACACGGCCGGGCGCGATCATACGGATCGGCAGCCGCCCCTTCTCCATCTCATGTACCTGTGTGGAAGAAGTCTGGGTACGCAGCAGAATATCCCCCGTGATATAGAATGTATCCTGTTCGTCTTTCGCCGGATGGTCCGCCGGAATGTTAAGCGCCTCGAAGTTGTAATAGTCCTTCTCCACTTCCGGCCCTTCCACTACCTCATAGCCCATACCGATAAAGATCCGCTCCACTTCCTCCAGCGCAATGGTGCTGGGATGACGGTGTCCTACGTTGTTCTTCCGGGCAGGCAGTGTGACGTCGATGACTTCCTGCTTCATCTTCGCTTCTCTGACCGCCTTCTCCATCTTACGGACCGTCTCCTCCAAAACCCGCTCGATCTCTTCCCGCGTCTCATTGACCAGCTGTCCGACTTTGGGACGTTCTTCCGCCGCTACATCCTTCATGCCCTTCAGCACAGCCGTCAGCTCGCCCTTTTTCCCCAGATAATTGACTCTTACTTCATTCAGCTTATCCAGCGCGTCGCTGGATGCGATCTGGCGCAGCGCTTCCGCCTTGATCTGTTCCAATTTCTCTTTCATCATCATTCTCCTTTTCCTCTCTCGCTGCCTGTGGGCCTTCTGCCTCTTTCCGATGATATATAGTAAACGAAATTTCCAATATCGTTAACTATAAAAAATCCCACGTGCAACATGATCACACATGGGACGAATCTTCTCCGCGGTACCACCCAGTTTCCCGTCCTCACCGCATGATATACACAGCAAATCATGCCGGGGACAGACCCTTCATTCGGCGTAACGTGCCTGACGGCCCGGACTACTGCATTCACCCGGACAGCTCCGGTGGGAAATTCAATGCATTATCTGAACCGAAGGGGGCTTACAGCCGGTGGCTCCCTCTCTCTGACGGAAAATAACGCTCTACTGACACCTTCACAGCCTTTGTTTATAACAAATCTATTGACATTTTAGTGACTTTTCGCCGACTTGTCAAGCCATCCGAACAGAAATTTGTAGACCGGACCGAAATACCGGTTGATATGTGCGCCGATCAGCAGGATATACATAAGCAGATAAAACCACAGCATCATAATGACTACGGTGGTCAAACCGCCGTAGGTGCCGAACCCGTTAAAATGATCCACATACACGGAAAAGGCGAAAGAGGCCGCGCCCCACATGACCGCCGAAAAGGCCGCCCCCGGGATCTGCGCCTTAAACCGCAGCTTATTGTTGGGCACAAAAGCATAGATCATGGCAAAGATCAGCGTCAGCACCGCCCAGGAAAAAAGGAAGCGGAACCGCATCGCCAGCTGCACCACAATATGTAACGGCGGGATATCCGCCAGCAGCAGATTCACGATCACATTGCCGAATACCATCACGATCAGTGCCAGCACCGTCGCCACAAGCATGATCACCGTATAAAAGCAGGCAATAAAACGCAGCACAAAATAATTTCGTCTCTCTTCAAAATCGTTCACCGCATTCAGTCCCCGGATCAGCGCCAGCATCGCTTTAGACGCCGACCAGAGCGTGACGATGGCGAAGATTGTGATCGTATCCGCCGTCCGCGCATACACATCGGATATCACGCTGACCACCAGCCCGTTCATGGCATCCGGCGTGAACTTCGTGATGGCGCTTATCAGGTTGCTCTCCGTCAGCCTCGTATACGGCAGGATCGCACACAGCGACATCAGCAGCGGGATCATGGATAGAAACAGGAAGAAAGAAGTGCTCGCCGCAAAGGCGCTGATATTCTTTCTCGTCATCTGCCAGTTGAAATCCCGCATGATATAGTAAAGCCTGTATATTGTCTTCATAGATCACTCCCGTTCCCGATCTTCTCCAGTTCGCATCCCGGGAAAAAGGTCTTCAGGATCCTGTCAAAAGAGACCCCTTCCTCGCCAAGCTGTCTGGCGCCGTTCTGCGACATGCCGACGCCGTGCCCGTAGCCGCCGCCGGTCAACGTATATCCTACCACATTCCCTTCCTTTTTTCCAGTTTCAATGACAAAAAAACCGCTGGGAAGCAGGGAGCCCAACGCAAACGTGCTGCCGTCCTGCAATACCGTCTTCGTCTCTCTGTCACACAGGACATAACGGATATTGTATTCCGCGAGGATCTTATAAGCGCCGGAATCCGCCTCGATGAGCAGTTCCTGTGCGACACCGCCGGCGCCCCTTTTTACAATGGAGAGTTCTCTGATCCTGCCCAGCTTCTCAACGGGCTGTGATACATAGTAGTCCCCTTTTGTCCTGGTCAGTACCGAGGCAGGGCTTACCGCATACCGCTCCTGTATCCGCGACAGCACGGCCTCTGCGTCCAGCTCTTCCACCGTATAAGTCCAGCGATACCAGGGTTCCTCTTTCTCCAGATCCCGCTCCCCCGTCGAAGTGATAAACCGGTAGAAATTTTCTTCCTCCCGCAGCGCTTCCGGTGTCTCCGATGCCTCATCCTCCGGCCACTGCAGCCGCACCGCCTGCAGATAAGAAAGCTCCTGCGTGTCGCCGGCGCGCCAGATAGCGGTATCCGTGCCCACGCCGCAGGAAGTGGAATAATAGTAATTCTGGGCCGGCTCCCCTTCATGGGTGAGCAGTATGCCGGACGTCTCCTTGACTGCCGTGGTGGAAGCCGCGTTCTCACCGACATTATGGTAGACCTGATATCCGGTCGTATCGTCCAGATGCGCTCCCAACTCCGGCAGCCCTGCACGCAATATGTAACGGTACGCATAAGTTCTGGCACATACCGCCTGGGATTTCAACGCCTCCAGCGGATAGCCCGCCGGCATCTCACTGGGCACCACCGCATACAGATATTCCTCCAACGGCAGTTCGTTGATCACGGCCATCCCCTCCCCGGTGCGATAGCATTCTATCGTGCCCCGGTAGGCGCCGCCGCCCTTCGTCCGCCCTTCCATACGCAGCACGATCTTATCCGTCAGGGCCGCACAGCTGTATGTCCTTCGCTCTCCGATCTCCATTTCCCCGGCTTTTACATGGATCGTTTCCCCGTCCACCTCCAGCTCCACCTCATCATGGTAACTGCTGTTCTTCCCCGTATTTTTCAAAAGCACCCGGATCCTGTCGGCCGCCTCCTCTTCGGAGATCAGCCCCGCACAGACCTGCCCTTTCTCTATCACGAAATCCGTATCTGCATAACCGATCCGCAGATCGGATCCCGCCTTCGATTCCAGACTTCCGTAGAGTTTATACACCTCCATGCCTTCCGCGATCCCGTAGACACCGCATCCTTCTATCTCCAGTTCGTCTTCCGTCATGCGCAGCAGCCTGCCATGCACTTTCTCATTCTTCTCCCGCGCCTTCACGACACTGCCGCCCCTGAATGTCAGGTCCGCAACCCTCTCCCGCTCCACCGGACTGTCGGTCATCGCCGTAAATTCCGTCTGGTGGTAGAAACACGTCAGTTCACCGCCTGTGGACTCCATGATCCACACATTCCGCAGCTCATAGTCTTCCGGAAGCACCTCTGTCACCGTCAGCAGGTCGCTGCCCTTTACATACACCTTCATCTGCCGCAGGACATGTTCTGCGAAAGCCGGAGAATAATACCGGTACGCCGCCTTACCGCCGCCGCTCTCCGTATAGGCCTCCCCTGTCTTTTCATCTACCCTGAGCAGAAAAACGGTCGTCTCCCAGATGGAAGATTCTCTGTCCAGATACGCCAGCATCAACCGGTACGCCGTATACCAGTCTTCTTTCAAAAGCGGATGATCCGCCTCATAGCGTTCCCCGTAATCGGGCAGTCCCATCTCTTCCGTGCCGACAAGAGACACGATCTCCATATACTGTCCGTAGGACAGGTATGCTCCCTCTGCGGCCTTCTCCCGGAGAAAGGTAAGGTCAATATCCGCTCCCTCCAGCGCCTCCAGCAGGATGACGGCATCCTCCGCCGTGATCTGCTCCCCCTCCGGCGCTTCTTTGACCGCTGTTTTTCTGCCGAGCCAGACACAGACCAGAAACAGCAGGCCGAAAAAGATCAAGGCCAGCTTGGCAAGCATCTTCGCATCATATTTTACTTCCATTCCGATAATCCATCCCCGCCTTTCCAGATACAGCAAAAGCAGCCGCATAAAGCGACTGCCTTTTCTTCTGTGTCCCCCAAAATGCCGAATCCTGTATTTTGACTCCTAGCAAAGCTAGGTGGGTAACCGCAACCATACTTCTGCCTTCCACTGCATAAGGCCTAAAGCCGGAGGCCTGACATCTATATGGCAATATAAGAATCCCGTTTAAAGTATCTGTAGGTTCAAAATAACAAGATATTCTCGAACATTTCAGGTTATATCTATTATATCCGAGATAGCGACATATTACAACCGGATTTTATCGTTTTTTACTCTCTTTTTTCGTTTGTCCGTTTTTTGTCCCGTAAACGTTTCAGAAAGGGATGTATGCAAAGCATACACCCCTTCCGGTTATTAATCATATGAAATAAATCATTCTGATCAGCAAGATCAGTTGAGAGCGTCAACCAGCTTCTTCAGTGCTGCCAGTGCCTCATCCGGAAGCTTATCATAGCCTTCCTTCTTCGTAGCGAAATCTTCAACAGCTTTCACACGGGTCTCCATAGCGCTCTTGAGCTGTGCCTTATAATCAGCATCGCCAAGGTCAGCGTTGAAGTTCTTGAAGCCTTCTGTCTGACCATCCCATGTATTCATGATCTCGATGTCCTCGAAAGGTCCCCACTGTGTGAACTGTGCTTTGCCTTCTACGATCGTCTCCAGGATGCCAAGGGTATCAGCAGGTTTAACCTTCTCACCCATGAAATCGCCTGTGTTAACGATGTAGCATGCAACATTCTTCTCTTCTACCAGTTTCTTGAACTTATCGTAGTCGTTAACCAGCGGATAGGTTCTGAACGGGTTAGCATAAGGCACGATACGGATCGCATTCAGGTCTGTACCTGCTGCAACACGCTCTGCAGTAGAAGTCTTGGTTGCCAGCGTAGCGCCCATAACGGATGCAAGAGCCGCACCTTTCAGCTTCACTACCGGCGGGATCGTAGGATCCTTCATGATCCAGAAGATCGCGTTAACCGGTGCATCGATCTTATCTACACGGTTAGGAGACCATAATTTGGACTTGATCGCACGGCCGTTACCGTTTCTGATATCCTCTGTCACGAGCTGGATCTTGCCCTCGCTGTCCATGGTGCAGGAGCAGTTCTGAGCAGATAACAGATACTCATTGTCAGGACATCCTGTCGGATAGTCTGCTGTCTTATCAAAGTAAGTAGGCTCAAGCGCTACAGATGCACAGGTATCTGTGTTGATGATGAAAGCGTCATCGTGAAGAACCTTGATCTCGTACTTGCCGCCGTGCTTCGCATGGGTCAGGGTGGACTTGCCGGATCCGGACAGGCCGTATACGGAAGCCACGAACTTGCTGCCGTCAGCAAGCAGATACTCCTTCTGTCCGCCGTGGCAGGAAGCGTAGCCGTTCCTGTTGGCCAGGGCCCATGCCATGGTCAGCGTGCCCTTCTTGTGCTCGCCGAAGTACTTCATGCCCAGGATAGCCGCGCAGTTCTGGTTGGTATCGAAGTAGCACAGGGTCAAATCGTCGCTTAAGCAGCTGTAGTCCACGTCAGGGCTGGGTGTAGGCGCCCACTGGGGATCGGAGAAGATATAGATATCCGGCTCCTTGCCGCCGCCGATGGGCTGGGACTCCTTATACATCGCCACATACTTGTCGGACATATACTGGAAGTTCAGCATCCAGTTGTACAGGAGGTTTTCCTCTCCTTCGGGAATCAGCAGATGAGCCTTTGCCATGAACTCGGGATCCAGGCCGATGTAGCACTCTGCATGGTACAGGGTCTTCCAGCGGGTCTTGTAGATGGCGTCCATGACCACCTTGTCAAGCTTCACTTCGTCCACGCCGGGCTCGCCCTTGATGCGGCGGGCCTGGGCATAACGTCCGGTCACTGCGCCGTCGTTGAACAGCAGAACCTTCGCATCCTTCTCCAGGCCGATTTCTTCCGCACGGTAAACCGGCATATCGGTAACGATGGTTCCGGGAGAATTCTTGGCCATCTCATATGCTTCTTTCAGGGTGTTGACTTTTACTACGTTGTTGCCGTAGAAAGCGCCCTCAATGATAGAACGTGTCCTGCTGAAACCGGGCTTGCCAGCGCCGATCTCCGAAATCGGGTAATACGCTTTTGTTGACATTGGTATCGTCCTCCTTGAAATTGTATTTCCTACTCTCCCGCCCAAAGTACCGGGAGGTGATCGGTTTCTTTTCGGCGGCCTGACCTGGAATTGTTCCGAGCCAGGCCGCCCTATCACAGCCTATTATCTCAAAAGTACCTTCAAAAGTCAAGAAAACAGCCGCATATTTTATTTCGATTTAACATTTTCATTCTTTAAAAGGAAGGTGCTGTCGGCTTTCGTCTCGGCCCGCAGCCACTCTTTCTCCTCCTGATCCAGGTAGGGAGAGACTTTTTCAAATACTTCCCTCTGGTAAGCGTAGAGGAAGGCCTTCTGCTCTTGCGTCAGGTATTTTTCATCGATGGCTTCCATGTCGATCGGCACCCAGGTCAGGGTCTTGAAGTGCATGAACTGGCCGTACTCGTTCTTGACATCGTTCTCCGCCACCATCACGTTCTCGATGCGGATGCCGTGGCTGCCCTCGATATAGATGCCCGGCTCGTTGGTGATGTCCATCCCCTCCTCGATGACGGCTTCCGGACTGCCCTCCACATATTGCCAGGCCAGTCTCTGAGGGCCCTCATGGACGTTCAGGATGTAGCCCACCCCATGGCCGGTGCCGCATTTGTAGTCCAGTCCCATGTTCCACACAGGCTGGCGGGCTGAGATGTCCAGGTTCCGCCCGGTGCAGCCGTACAGCCATCTGGCGTTGGTCATCTGCAGCATTCCCGCCGCCACCGCCGTATAGTGCATCCTGATTTCATCGGAGATGGGGCCCAGGACGATGGTCCTGGTCACGTCCGTGGTAGCTCCCAGGTACTGCCCGCCGGAATCTACCAGGAACAGCCCCTCCGGCTCCAGCACCGCGTAGCTCTCCGGGGTGGCTTCATAATGCATCATGGCCGCGTTGGCCTTGTAGCCGCCGATGGTGGGGAAAGACAGCCCCAGGAATTCCGGTATCTCCCTGCGGAAGGCTTCCAGCTTATCCGCGGCGGTGATCTCCGTGATCTCCGTCTTCCCGATGTTCTTCTTCAGCCAATATATGAACTTCGTCAGCGCCACGCTGTCCTTCAGATACAGCTTTTCCATGTTGGCCAACTCGACGGGGTTCTTGATCGCTTTCAACAGTTCCGTGGGATTCTTCTTCTCCACCAGGGTCTGCTTCTCAGCCAGGGTCTTGTACAGGCAATAGCTGCAATGGCGGGCATCCACCAAGATTTTCCCTCCGGCGGGAAGGGCTTTCAGATATTCCACGATTGCTTCATAAGCTTCCACCTGGATGCCTTTCTCCGCCAGATAGGAGACGACAGTGTCATCCAGCACGCTCTTCTGGATGAACAGGACTGTGCGGTCTTTCGTCAGGTATCCATAGGACATGGCCACGGGATTGCACTCCACGTCACAGCCCCTTATATTGAAGAGCCACATCAGGTC
>ERZ808037.804-NODE-804-length-25280-cov-5.380074_pt1 | contig 25280 bp, 21 predicted proteins | sample MGYA00380190_ERZ808037 | MGnify/ENA primary metagenome ERZ808037 (study PRJEB31490, sample SAMN06133399) | mouse gut metagenome | isolation source: J9 | host: mice | place: China: Chengdu | collected 2015-05 ... | reverse complement strand
ACGGCAGGCCGATCGAGTTCGTCTTCACGAACGGATCGGGCCAATGGGACAACAAGAACGGCGTCTCCGGGCAGAACTACACCGCGACCGGCGCGAGCGTGGTCGTGACCGACAACTCCGGTAACTACAGCACCGCTGCCCCGTGCGCGGTGTGATGCGCGGCGTGCACGCATAGCGCGTGTGCGCGAGCGGGGCCTGCATGTCTGTTGGCATGCGGGCCCCGCTGCGTTTTGTGCACAACACGCCGTTCGTCTTCGCTGAGGCGGACGTCCGGGGATGCCCTCAGATTATGCCAGTACCACCAGAGCTTGTACGAGCACCTGCGGTTCAAACAACTCTTCGATGTCCTGCTGCGAGAGCGATGGGGTAGGCGGGGCGGCCCGCGTCTGCTTCCGGAATCCCCTGTTGGGTCACTTTCCCCGCCATATCAGCCTCCTCTTTGATGCCTCTGAGTGCAGTATCGTAGAAAAGCTGGCGAGGGGCAATGTGGGTGAGTGCGAATGTGGCTGAGAAGGAGCATTTTCCGCGGCAGGGGCATGTATCAACGGCTTAACGCCAAGGATGATACTCAGCGCCACTCCAGAAAATGCTCCCGCCCAGCCGAGATGCACAGGAATGAGCGCTGATGGCGGTCGCCTGCCGACATCGCGTACAATGCAACTACACCGGCAAGGGAGACGAGGTGGGGGACTCATGGACACTGCACGACAATTCATTCCCATGACCCCGGTACGCATGGTGACCGCCGAGGAAGTGGCGCGCAAATTCCAAGGCGACATCCCCGCCGCTGCGCGATTCCACTGCCCTTCATGCGACCGGCCCGTCCACTTTCACCACGCGACCAGCGCCAGCGGCAAACCCGGTAGCCGAAGCGTGCGCGCACACTTCCGTCATGCCAAGAATGACCCCGTGGCCAGATTCTGCGAGCGGTACCAAGCAGGTATTGGCGCCGACCCACGCACCGAACCGCCGGCTTTGCCCATGTTCCTGCGGCGGAATCGAGATCGCGACTCCTCTATGTTCCATCTGGAACTTTCCGTACGCCGCCGGTCGTTTGGGCATGATCTCGAAACCGAACTGCGCGAGGATCGCGCAGCGATTACCGTGGATGGAGTCCCTTACGACCTTGCCGAACTCGTGGCTGACCGCAAACACACCATTCGCCTCGCGAACCCAACATTCCGTCTCACACACCGCATCACCGTACCGGAGCAATGGCAGCGCAATGTGGGCGCTCCCGAAAATGGCGAGCAACTGTTCATATTCACCGCAGAGTTCGGTACGCACGGAGGACGCAGGCTCACATTTGGCGCAGCAGTGAAATCCGGGTTCGACTATTACGCCGTGGTGCATCCCAAGACCTCGCAGAAGCTGGGCGAGATTTTCAACATTGCAGAAAAAGTAGGCGAAATCGAAACCGCTCGAGGCAACCTGCTCGTGGTACGCATAGTCATACTCGGGGCTTCCTCCAACCGGCAGGATGCCGAATTCTGGCTTGCGGCGCACAACTTCCGCCTAACGAGTCTGGACTTTGACCCCGTACCAATATGGCCACCGCAACTGCGGTCAAATGGCATCGATGAGCCGCTCTTCTCGCACAGTCCACAGATCTATCAAACGCCGTTCATTCAGCCTGACGCTGCGCCAATGGCCGCCACACTTGACATGCACGCGATACCCCATGCGTTGCCACACTCACGGCTGGCCGCCTTTCTGGGATTCGCCCCCGTACGGCGTTTGAGTTCGCAGATCGAGGGCTCATGCTGTTTTCTCCGCGCAAGCAGGTACTTGCCGTGGAGCGCCTACATGCTTTCACACGACCACCCGTCGGGGCTCACGCTTGCGGATCCTCCTGCACTCTCACCGCTCGAGTCACCAATGGAGACCAATCCCATTGTGCCGCCATCTGCACCGATATTGCAGCAGGTGCTACGGCAGGCAACCAACAAGCATTACGACATAGCACTGGCGAGAACAAATCTTCCGGCTCGCCACGGCACGCCGCCCAGCGTCTCAATCGCCCGAATACGTTCCGCACACCGATAAAATCATCAACACATTCAGGGAGCACACAGATGGTACAGCAGTCCAACAAATACCGAAGGTCTTGGGGATTATTCATCCGGAACAACAACGGTGACGGGCAGTTTCTCCGCATCATCGATTATGTGACCGATGCTGAGGGTAATGGGCACTACAAATGGGTGGCATACGAAAACTGGTGGGAGCGCTCCAGCACTCCGCGAGTGGACAACCCTAAAACTCTCTACAATCCCAACTTCTTCCGAATCATGGCCACAAGCCTGTCAGATTTTCGGTTCCTGCAATGGACCCCGAACTATGACCGCCCTGATCGACCAACTGTAAACTTCTTCCAAAGCGGGCTCCACGCCACAGTGCCCCCGTTATATGAAGTCATCGATACACCGGCAAACAGCGCAAAGGAACTCCCTCATGTGCTCGCGCGTGGCATACGGTATTCGGGCCACCCCACCGAAAAAATACTGTTGCCGTTCTCTTGGAACAACGGCATAGTAGAAGCCGCCGTGCTCAATCGCGAGATGGTGACCATTCAACATCGAACCCTCATGTTGAGTGCAACCGCTCCAAACACCGTCCCACGCGTCAAGCTGAAAAGCGGGGATATACAAGCAGTCAACAGCCGTTCGGGGAAGGATGATCGTCTTGTATACGTCCAGCCAAAGCTGCCCGAGTCGACATCGCATGTGCTCATCAAACCAATGCAGCAGATGGCACGGTCATACGTGAACTGGTACATCCGCAAAGAGCAAGCGATGAACAGTAGCGAGCTCATGCGTGATGCAGGAATCATTCTGGAACGAGCATTTGAAAAATCAGAGAATCTCGAACAGTATCTGGGAATCAATCCGTCTCCCCGTGACCTTCGCGAACTTCAGATAGCACTCAAAGCGACAATCCACAGCAATACAGAGGACGTGTCGGCAATCATCTACAATCTGATGAAGCAGGACGACGCAATCATGTCTTCCTTCAGGCAACAAGCCGCTGCCGAACTCGCAGACGAGTTCAAGCAGCAAAAGCTGGAATTGCTCGAACAGCTCGACATCCTTCAAGGACAGCGGGAAACGCAGACCAAAACTGTACGACAGCTGACAGCGCAGGTGAAAGACCTCAACGAGGAACTCCAGCAGAAACATCGTGAGATACGCGACGCACAGGCCAAACTCGAGCTGCAGGAAGAGGAGCAGCACAAGGCCCTGCAGGATCTCGAGGAGAATATAGCGCTGAAAATCGGCTTGCAACAAATTGCCCAGCAAAACCGCATACTGCTGGAGGATCAAGCATCACAGCGCACACCGAATGAAGATCAACGGTTCCGCAGCGCTCCGCTGATGGAGCCGACGAAAGTACAGCAGTCCAATACCGTGCAACATGCATTGACGCAAAATCTCCAAGCATTATGCTGCATGTTCTCCAAGCAGCGCAGCAAGAACAATGAAAAACTCGCAGCCTTCGCGACGCAACTATGCCGAACATTGGATACGACACGATTGCTTGCGATCGACACGGCTCATGCCCCAGCCATAGCGAACGGACTTTCTTTCGCTCTTACCGGAGTGCCGGCACAGCATATGGGAATCCCCGTGGATTTCAGTGATTTCACGAGGCTTGAAACATTCTTGAGCAACCGCGCTTCGCCAGTGTTTGTATTGGACAACGTATTCGATACCGTCAATGAAAGCCTACTGTTCGCATTGAACAGATGCCACTCGAGCGACACGATAGTCATTCTGCCAATCGGCAGTTTCTCCAATCTACGACTGGTGGCACCGGAAGTGTGGCAACGGGTGTTTTACGTGCCGACCGAAGGTATGATCGGGCTTCCCGCTGCGCAGGAACCGGAACTCTACGAGGGCCACGAGAAGTTGATACGCAAGCACGCCGATTCGAATACAGTGATTACACAACTTTCTGCGCTACGCCCGACTGTAAAGATTGCCGCCAACGCGATGGTGACACCGGCCGAAATTATTGCGCTTGGGCACGGCAGCGACTATGCGCGGCAATGGGTCATGCCGCATCTTTGCTTGGAAACATACGCGTATCAAGGGCTGGAGTCGGCAATTGCGCTATGCCAGGACCGCTCCAACAACGCGATTGCACATAAGCTCACCACTCTGATCGACAGGATCGACCATGGTTCGCCAGCTCGTTGATGTAATGGCCCGCGATCTGGGAGTGCCACGAATACCAGGCGATGATGCGGAAGGCCATGCGTTTACAACCCGCACTGTGTTCACCGCCCTGCGATTCTGGGTGCAGGCGTGCAGCATCGACGACGGCTACGGCGGTGCGATGGGCATCGCACCCGCCGCGACGGAACAGAAGGCGTTGGATTGGATTGCCCACCTCAGCGCTGTCTACCCGTGGCTTACGGACATGTTCACCGCCACAATGATTCACCGGTACTGCTTGGCGTTGGTAAGCATTGGCGATTTGGTGCACACCGCTGACGGCACGCTGCGCTGCACGAAACCCCATGATGCTGTGGTGAGGGTCAAAGGTGGAGCGCCCCTGACCGTCCAGTTGGGACTGCGCGATTTGAGCGCACAGGATTGGAAAGGATGTGTACTCTCTGGCGCACTTGTGTTTGCTGGAGTTGGAGAGCGGAAGAGCATGGCCGGTTTTGAGCCAGGTGCAATTGACCCGCGGCTCCCCTACCGTGACGAACTCTTGTTTCTAGCAATGTGGCCCAACAACAGGAATTATGGCTGGCGTTAAACAATAGTCGAGCACCTTATAGCATCCAGTTGTCACCACAACACGCCGTTATACTTTTTTATACTTTTTACATTCTTTATACTTTCAGGAGGAGGTATCTGATGGCGAATCCGTTCAAACCCACTGCCGGCATGACACCACCTGTACTGATTGGCAGGGAGGATGATCTCGAGGAATTCGAGATGGCGCTCGACAATGGAGTGGGCGATTTGGGCCGCCTCGCTTATGTGACCGGCCCCCGCGGCATCGGTAAGACCGCTTTGCTCAACGCATATGGAGATATTGCACGAGACCGGAAATGGGATGTCATCGACGAAACAGCCGATCAGGGGTTCCTTGATCGGCTCGTCGAAGCACTCACCGACACCAAAACAAAGGTACGCTCGGTAGAGCTGCCCACAGTACGCTTGGATTTAGGCGGTACCCCTGTGGGACTCTCCACCTCTTTGGGCGGAATATCGCTCGAACCCACTCAACGCGCCCTGACATTCCGCCGTGCAGCAGGCCAACGACTCGATGTGTTGGAAAAGAAGAATCGAGGCCTGTTGATCACTTTGGATGAAGTGCAGGCATCTGACATCACAGAACTTCGCGCGTTGGCCACCGGCATGCAGCACCTCATCCGTGAGCGTCGGAACGTCGCTTTCGTGTTCGCCGGCCTGCCTTCCATGGTCGAGGATGTGCTCAACGACAATGTGCTCACTTTCCTACGCCGCGCGAATCGGACCGTGCTCTCCGGCATTCCAATCCCAGAGGTGCACCATGCATTCCGAACCATCATCACCACAAACGGCAAACAGGCGTCGGACGAGGTGCTTGATACTCTTTCAGCTAGCACGCGAGGCTATCCATTCATGATTCAACTGGTTGGCTACTGGGCATGGGCATACACGAAGAACAGCAACGTCATCACGATGGAAACAACCCAAAAAGCGATTCGGCGAGCCCAACGCGGTCTGGGTGACATGGTGCACGCCCCGGAAATTGACGGCTTAAGTTCGATGCAGAAAGAATATCTGCTCGCCATGGCCCAGGATGACGGCCCATCAGCCACCGCGGAAATCGCCAAGCGTCTCGACCGAGATATTCACTACGCGAATGTGTACCGCACCCAATTGATCAAAGAAGACGTCATCTATTCGCCTGCATGGGGTCAGGTGGATTTCAAACTGCCCTACATGCGCGACTATCTACGCGAACATGGAGCCTACCACTTCCTGCACAGCGGCACAGAGTGAACTACTCCAATCTACAGCTCCGGCAACTACGGCACCATCGCCTCGTGTGCGGGTAGCGTACGTACAGCAGCAGATCGTCGTGCGTGTTCACCGACAGGAACGTGACACGCTCCGCACTATCCCTCGTGAAGTGCAGACGGTACTGGCCGTGCACATTGCACCGGTAGATGGTGTTGCCGTGCGCATCCTTGCGCCCGGGATTGTCGCCGCCCCTGCCCGCGCGCAGCTGGTGGTACCGCAGCCCGTTGACGAACTCAAGTAATTCAAACGGTCATTGATGATTTTTCCGTCATATGCATTTGCCATGTTGGCCCCTTCGCCACCCACTCCCCAGTAATGGCTTTCAGCAAAGCAGCGCGAAATGGGAAGCATGGGGGCGGGGCAGGAATGGGCGGGGCCCGGTGGCGAGGACGCCACGCCCGCCACTCCACCGCCTTTCACGCAATCACGGTGGTGATTCTCCAGTGTTTCACCGTGTTCCACGTGGAACTTTCCGTAAATGCGAGGGTGTTGTAGTACAAATCAGGGCATGTGTGACCCCGAAGCCGGACACAAGCGTGAGATCAGCTTTGCGGTGGCTACGATTCACTGATTTACCACCACTTCCCAAAGGCCATGGGCGTGCTATAACAGATGCCAGCGAAGGGCACCGCGGAGGAGAACATCCATATGGCACACCAGCTATCTAGAATCGTCACGATAGGCACGCTCATCGCCGCCTGCACGTTGGCATCGGCATGTGGGAGCACAATAGGAGCCGCAGACGAAGACAGGCCGGCGCAACAGTCAGCGCCAAGCATCGCCCCATACACCAGCTCAGTCGACAAGGACGGCGACGGCGTCGACGACCAAAGCGACATTCTGCAGAACGCGCGCGCCTACATCGCCACAAAACCGGCATACAAAAGCGAGTATTACGCGACCGGCTACCCGAACGACGGGCACGGCGTGTGCACCGACGTCGTAGGCGCCGCCCTGCGCGGAGCAGGCTACGATCTGATGACACTCGTGCATGAAGACATACTCGCCCATCCCGAGCGGTACGCGATCGACACGCCCGACGCCAACATCGACTTCCGCCGCGTCCCCGTACTCAACGCGTACTTCGCCGCGCATGCTATCAATCTCACGACAGACACCACAGACGTGGGCGCATGGCAGGGCGGAGACATCGTCGTCTACAGCAACCACATCGGCATCGCCTCCGACACGCGCAACGCAGACGGATTGCCCTTGCTCATCCACCACGTGAGCGCGAAACAGAAGCAGTACGAAGAGGATGTGCTTGGCACGTTTCCACAGGAGCTGGTCGGGCACTACAGGATCAGTTGAGTGCGGAGGCGGGATGGAACAGCTGCTTCATTGCGCTTCTGCTTCCGTTTTGCATACGTCGCAAAAGAGCAACGTCACATGGTCAGCTATCTGTCTCACCGATGGCCGCCGAAGCACGCGCGTCGGCGTATGCGAAATAGCGGGCACGTACAGCGAAGTACGCAGGGTAGAGCGTGGAGAGGAGCGCCGCGAAAAAGTACGCGTAGGAATAGATGCGCGCGGTATTCCAGAACGGTTGCGGAAACAAAGGGCGGCCATAGGCCCAATCAGGCAGGACGCACAGCACGACTGCCGACAGTCCCACGAGCAGCGCGGAAGTGACAGCAATCGTGGTGCGGCGGGAGTCGGCGGATTCGCGAGCATCAAAGCAGGCGAGCAGAAGACGGTAGATGGAGTAGGCGAAAACAACCCAGAGCAGGATCGACCCGAGGCAGAAGACGAGCGAACGCGTGTACTCCCCCGGAGCGCTGGGGCACGGATCCATGAATGAGCAGCCCGGCGGAATGTCGGGGGCGTTGTTGGTGACCGCCCACCACATGAAAAACGCCAGAAGAAGAACCACCGGAACATCGAGCAGGAAGATGACGCCGAGCACCCACGTGATCCACGCGGGAGGTTGGCGGAAACGGCGCGCGGGCGCTGATTTTGGGAGTAGAGACGATTGATGGGACAATGCTTCTCCTTGGATTTAGGCGCTGATTTGTTTCAAGTGTTAGGTGAGGGATTCTAGCGATTGGCTCAACACTTTTGGGAAATCAAGGCTACGATGCACGCTGGAACTCACCCACCAAGCTTCGCTCCGCGCAGGCACGGATACACCCACCTCAGGTGGACCACCTCGCTAAAGAGAACAATAGGTCTCCTTCCTCACTTCAGTGCCCCACACACCTATCTAAGCATCCACACATCAATACTCAGGATTACCTAGATTCACAATTATGCCCGAGACAAGGTAGGTCACGCCCTCTTCACTAACTCAAACTCTTCCTCAGCAACCAAACTTTTGCTATACGCATTATCGATATAGAAAGACGGTTTTTCAATAAAATCTTCTAGTGTCACATATGATATATAACTATCATCTAATACACTCATCGTCTTACAATTTTCACAAACATATTTGAGATTTCGACGATTGTCTCGATTACGGGAAATCAACTCAAATACATATTCTTCCTCATGGGGATATGACACAAAACTACAACCATCCCCGCCCTGCATTCTTTCAATAAACCACGAGTAATCACCATTCACCGGAATCACCACACCAATCAGTCCATTAGCCGACGAGCGCTTCTCCTGACGGGAAGTCTCTCGAAGAGAATAAGCTATTTCCCACTCCATCCACGAACTCTTCTTCATATTTGGGGAGATAAGCACGATAGTGACAGTAGTGTCATAAATCATTGCACCCAGTCTTCTTTTTATGGAATTTACCGTCAGAGACGATATGTTTGGAGACTCAGCGGTCTCTCCACGATAATACTGACCATCATCTCCAAGAGCGTCAATCACAACATCCCTATAAGACCGAGCTTCGTCATACTTATAAGAAATAAATGTTTTATGCGCCATATGTAACCTCCTAGTGAATATATATGAAATATATACCAACAAGAATGAAAGCTGAATAGAAAAGAACGTTTGATATAGCAAGGACACACGCAAGCCATGAACATAATCCACAGTGCTTCTTTTTGATTCGCATATCGTAGTTCTTTACACACCCGGTTACAGCTTTATTAAATTTCTTTCTATACGCACGCTCTATCATAAGGTAATATGCATCAAGCATCCAAAAAGTGAGAGACGCAAGTATCCCCCATATTGGCATATGTACTGTAATCTCATTCTCATCGCCATCTTTGCATGCAATTCCATATATGAATACAAGAAGAGGAATGAGCCACTGTTTGAGTGACGCTGAATTACGGGCCATACGATCTATGACCGCTTGAAGGAAGGCCAGATACTGATGCCTGTCTTCCGCATTTTGGGACACTTCAATTGCCGTCCCGGGTTCATTGGCTCCTACCACACTCTTATCGTCACTCACTGCACGTAGCCTTCCAACTTTCGATAGAACAGGTCAAGGAGCATTTTCGCAATCTCTTGCGCTCCCTCTTGATTTGTCGCATAGAGCTTGAATAGTTCGCTATTCTCTCGCTTGGATTTCAGCATCTCACGGGTAACATGTGCGACAAATGTGTCGATGAAATCCTCGCGAGAATTATTCTTGGCTTGCACTACAAGCTCATCATCCTGTTCAAGGTTCCCTAGAATTGCTTCTATCGTTTTCTTCGCTGGTTCCGCGAAATCGGTACCGAACAAGTCATTGAGACGTTCGATGATTGCCGATAGTGGTTCGATGTCATCATCATGGCCAACACCCGCAGAACCACCGCTGTTTCTCAGAATTTCACCACCCTCAAGCTTGATTGCTTCCTGCGCAACCTTTTCAACCTTGAACCGGGTCAGGTTGATCTCTTTTCCGATGTCATCCAAAGTTCCACCATTCCCACCGTGGAGCTCCCCCGCGAGCTTCTTGCTCAACAACCGCAAATACAGGTGGTACTCAAGAAGCTCCTCGTCATCGAGACGGATCATTTGAGTGATGTACTCATACGACCGCACGAATTTAGACACGCGCTTTGCGTATTCTTCTTGTTCTTCCCGACTCCGCTTTCGGAACTCATGCAGTGCCGGTTCAAGCACAGCGCTTACTTCACTAAGGATATTCTCGTCATCCCCGTACCAGATTTCAGCCAACTTCCGCACATCTTCTGGGTGTACAATCGCAAAATCATCCAAATCGTCTCGCATGATGTACACGGTATTGAGATCCGTCTCACGATCGATATCCGCAACTGTATAGTATGGCTCAAAAGATGCCTGAATTTCATCGGACGTATTGACGAAATCAAGCACAAATACCTCTGTCTTCCCCGGCTCCGTCCTGTTAAGGCGGGAAAGAGTTTGAACTGCAGCTACTCCGGTGAGCTTCTTATCGACATACATCGCGCACAACTTCGGCTGATCAAACCCGGTCTGGAACTTATTAGCGACAATGATGAGATTGTATTCATCTGTGTCAAATCGTTTCGGCAGTTCCGACGACCTGAAGCCATTAAGAGCAGATTCGCTGACTTCCTCACCATCAATCTGCAAAGTACCACTAAAGGCGACAACTGGACGAACGTTGGAATATTCAGAGCGTTTGCTCAAGTCTTTGATCTGCTGGTAATACCTTGCTGCCGCCATACGCGATGACGTAACGACCATGCCTTTGGCATGACCTTGCAACATACCAGCAACGTGCTGAGAGAAATGATTGACAATGATACGCGACTTCTCCCTGATGTTCGTGGGATGCAGATTGATGAAGCGCATGATTTCGCGCGTGGCTTTTGCTGATGGCCGCGCTGGATCTGCAGCAGTTGTCTTCACCAATTCGAAGTAACGATTGTACGTGGTGTAATTCCTGAGTACATCAAGAATGAACCCCTCTTCAATGGCTTGCTTCATGGAATAGAGGTGGAAAGGATGAAGCTTGCCGTCAGAGGCATCACGTGTACCGAAGACTTCAAGTGTGGATGCTTTCGGGGTAGCAGTGAAGGCAAAGAACGATAGATTCTGCTGCGTTCCTTGTGACGCCATCTCCCGTTGAATACGTACAGCAGCTTCACCGCCCAAATCATCGAAGTCATCTTCTTCCCAGACCATATCACCAACCGGCGCAGTACCGAGAGCTTCCTTTGTTTTGCGGTGCGCTTCGCCACTTTGCGAAGAATGAGCTTCATCAATGATTACCGCGAAGGTACGATTCTTCACATCAGTCTGATCGTAGATGTAGGGGAATTTCTGGATTGTCGAAACAATGACCCTAGCTCGCGAATTGATGGCATCCAGTAGTTCCTTTGACCCATGCGTCACCGATTGGACCACACCGGGCGTCTGCTCCATGGCCAAAATGTTGCTTTGCAACTGATTATCGAGAGTGACACGGTCTGTCAATACAATGACCGAATCGAACAACGCATCGCCATCGGGCCGTGTGAGCCCGGAGAGTTCGTAGGCGAGCCATGAAATGGAATTGGATTTGCCCGACCCAGCTGAGTGCTGAATCAGGTAATTGTGCCCAGGTCCGTCTTCCTTAGCGGCTTTCACAAGTTTGCGAACTGCATCCAATTGATGATATCGGGGGAAAATGATTCGCTTGATATTCGAGGGAGTCTTCCGGACAGGCTTCTTTCCTTCGTCTTTACGATACTCGATTTGAATGAAGCGCTGAATGATTTCCAGCAATGAGTCCGGACGAAGTACTTCATTCCATAGATACGAGGTCTTGAATTCACCTGGTTCCGCAGGCGGATTACCTGCACCATCATGTCCGTTGCCTTTATTGAAAGGCAGGAAGAATGTGTCGGTTCCTTTCAGCATTGTGGTCATGTACACTTCATCTGGATCGACAGCAAAATGCACAAGTGACCGCATATCAGGCTTGAAAATGAGCTCACGCGGATCGCGGTCACGCTGATACTGCATGATGGCATCGATGCCGGTTTGCCCGGTGAGAGGGTTCTTTAATTCTATAGTCACCAGCGGGAAGCCATTAACCATAGCCACCACATCGAGAGAATCATTACGATCGGATGGCAACGTACCGAATCTGAGCTGACGTGTCACCCTGAAACGATTAAGGCGATAGTTCTCCACTGCTTCATGGTTTAAATCATTTGCAGGTTTGAAGTACACTAACTGGAAAATGGCGCCGGGAGCCATTCGGAATCCATGACGCAGCACGTGAAGCAGACCTTTGTCATCAATGACTTGAGCAAGGCGCTTCAACACCTTTTCAGACCACTGTTCACCATATTGCCGTTCAACCTTGGCGACTTCTTTTGGTTGAGTCTCACTAAGGAATTCCTGGAAGGCCTGTGTATCCATCGCATACTCGCGATCAAAGCGCCAATCCGACGACGTATCGTCTTTTGCCGGAATGAATGTGTACCACCGCGCATTGCCTTCAGCATCCGGATGCTGAAGGCCACGGATAACAGCATCTTCAAAAGTCTTCTCACTGATTTGGTTACGGTCAGCCATGCTTACCCCTCCACACCCGGCACTTTGATTTTGCCAGTTACGGCTTCGTTGATGAGGGATTGTCGATAGTCACGCAATTGTTTTATAGCATGACCAAGCTCTTCAATAGAGACATCTATCTTACTCGACTTTGCATTAAGGTACGTGACAATCCTCTCCTGCTCTGATTGAGGTGGAACAGGAATCAACATGTTTTCGTAGTCAGTCTTACCCATAATCGGTAACGTGTTTTGCGATACATAGAATCTATAATCAAAACATGTAGCCAAATAATAATAGTATTTCAATATAAAAGTAATTTCTTTTGATTGTACATCAAAAGCTGTATTCATATTCCAATACTTACCGACTATCCAGTGAGGTATGTGCAGAGTAGCCCCCAACCGCCCCAATAGAACAGTCGGACCTTCCTTAGTCTCTCCACAAGTGCGGAAACTAGACGCGCCGCTTCCATACACCGGAGTGCCCCCCTCTGTCCTCGGATCAACACCATTCCTGATATCAACTAAGTATTTAGCTTTTTCAATACGCCAATCACTAGGAATCTCACCAATCCACGGAACACCGGAGTCCTTCATCGGCACATTCGGGTTCAGGCCTTTAGTTACGGCTTCGTTGATGAGGGATTGGCGGTATTCATCCAATCGTGCAATAGCATGGTCAAGCTCTTCAATGGCGGCTTCTACGCTATTCGACACCTTATCGAGATACGCAACGATTGCCTCTTGCTCCGACCGGTCAGGAACAGGAATCAGCATATTCTCGTAATCCGCTTGCCTCATACTCGGCAGAGTGGTTTGAGATATATAGAATTTGTAGTCAAAGCAGGTGGAAAGGTAATAATAGTATTTCAATATAATTGAATTTGTTTTGACTTTAACATCGAAAGCTGTATCTACATTCCAATATCGACCTGTAATCCAATGAGGAATATGCAATGTTCCCTTACGCCCTACTAGAACAGCTGGGCCTTCCTTGCTCTCACCGCAGGTACGAAAACTAGAGGCCCCACTGCCATAGACCGGCGTATCGCCCTCAGTCTTGGGATCGCTGCCATTCGAGATATTAATCAGGTACTTGGCTTTTTCAATGCGCCAATCGTCAGGAATCTCACCAATCCACGGCACACCAGAATCCTTATACGACGAGTATCGCTCCATGTCATAGCCCCAATTCCGCCAAATGTTCAGCAATTGACGCTTCAAGCGTTTTTAGATCTTCGGCAATCTCCGAAGAGGCCCTCAATGGCGTGTACTTGTAGAAGTAGCGAGTGAATGGAATCTCATATCCCACCTTGTCCTTTGATCGATCCATCCAAGCATCAGGCGCGTAGGGTTTCACTTCACGCTCGAAATATTCGTCAATATCCTCACTTAGAGGAATATTCTCCGTATCCATCAGTGATTTATCGGATTTGGGATCACCTTTCCGGCCCCGACGGATTCCACCATTCTCATCACGCTCTGGCTGCAGCACTGTAACCGTCGTATACCCAAATTCTTGCACATCGAAAATCTTGCTCATCTCAGTATCCTCGAAGGCTTGATATTCACGCACAATCGCTTCTATTTGCTCATCGGAAAGCATATTGCGTTTCTTGCCCAATGATTGACGCATCTTGGTAGACACCTTGCCTGCGTCGATGAGTTGCACTTTTCCCTTGCGCTCGGCAGGCTTGTGATTACTGAGAATCCAGATATAGGTAGCAATACCCGTGTTGTAGAAGAAATCGGTCGGCATGGCAACAATGGCCTCCACCAGGTCGCGCTCCTCCAACAGCCAGCGACGAATATTACTTTCACCGGAACCTGCATTGCCTGTAAACAACGGCGAACCGTTCATAAACACAGCAATGCGACCGCCGCCATCCTCCGGATTGCGCATCTTGGACACCATGTGCTCGATGAATAACAGCTGACCGTCGCTCACACGAGGAAGGCCAGCACCGAAACGTCCGTTGTATCCAAGATTTGCATACTCATCTTTAATCGGCTTGGCATATTTCTTCCAGTCCACGCCATACGGAGGATTGGAAATCTGATACGCAAAGGAACGATTAAAGGCATCATTAGTGAGTGTGTTGCCGTATGCAATATGATTGGCGTTCTCACCTCTGAGCAACATATCCGCCTTGCACGTCGCGAATGTCTCCGGATTGAGCTCCTGCCCGTAGCAGTACACCTTTGCGTTACCGTAATACTCTTTAACTCGACTCTCGAACAGACTCAAAGCTCCACCTGTGCCAGCGCACGGATCATATGCATACACAATGGAGCCAGGTTTTGATAAATCGTCTTCTGAACCACTAATCAAGAGGTCCACGGCGAGTTTCAGACCATCACGTGGACTAAAATGCTCACCAGCCGTCTCGTTTGACATCTCAGAAAAACGGCGAATGAGTTCCTCATAGACCGTGCCCATCTGCAAATCATCCACAGCATCGGGACCGAGATCAAGCCCCGCGAACAGAGACACCAGCTGGAACAACAGCCCCTTATCGTTCAAATCAGCAATAGTTTCAGCAAATTTGAATTTATCGAAAATATCAGATACATCTTTGGAAAATCCATCAATATACGATTGCAAATTTCGCACAATCTGATTAGGATCGTTACGTAGTCGCTCCAGCGTAAAAGAGGAAGTGTTGTAAAACTTGACGCCCGTAATAGCAAATAGAGCCTCATCACGGATTGCATCATTGACTCCATATGCGGTTAAGCCTTCATTTTCCTGTTGCACGGTACCCTTAGTCGGCTCCAGTACACAGTCAAGACGTCGCAATACGGTAAAAGGAAGAATAATATCACCGTATTTTGATTGCTTATAATCGCCACGCAACAATTCGGCGGCACCCCAGATATACCCAACGATCTCGTTCTGGTTCACTACTCTCTCCCGCTTCCTCGTATACAGATACTTCACCTGTATCTACTGTCTAGAGACTCATGATATTTCATCAGTCTATCCTCCGGAAGAACGACATATGGCCATATGCATCCCATCCATCGCTTTCGAGTCACGTCTAATCTTTAAGAATCAGAACGCTACTCCTCATCATCAGTATCGTCGTCAGATGAGTCGCCATCTTCATCTTCTTCCGATCGACTTTTTGCAGTTGTCTTCAGAACTACCACACCAGCAACAACAGCACTGCAAGCACCTAATATCGTTTTTAGGCCATCCGCACATTTCCTACGACAGTTGTCACATAACCAAAGTTTGTCTGTCGATGCAAGTTCTCCAGAACATTTTGGAAACCGGCACCATCGATGACGCTGCGTCCCTGAATTATCCATCTTGTTTGCATCACCCTCCGACTCCATCGCAGCGTTTGGGTCAGACATCTCGCCGCTCCCCCCTCTTCTCAGCAGTGATCTCCTCATCCTTCGCGCTGTTTGCATCAATCAGTTTTGAGTCGGTAGCTCCGTCAATCTGTTCAGACAAATCGAGTTGAACCACCCGAGAAGCAATCTCAAAGATTTGATCAACCAATTGCGGTTGCTTGCGTTTAGACTCAATAGCACTATTAAGCTGCAACAGAGAATCTCGATAATCAATCCTGTTGCTAACGATGAAATCTTTGAATTCTTTCATGCAGTATTTTTGAGCTGCTAATTCTCCAGCAATTGCAAAGGCTTCAATCTGTACGCGTACAGCATTAGTAATGCCCGCTAAACTCTCAAAAGCATCTAATGCATATCGAGAACGTTTTTTGCTGCTCGATTCCCCATGTAAGAACCTACGTTTTGTCTCATAGTTGCGGATAAGTTCACTTTTCGCATCAGCTGCTGATTGAAGAACTTGATTGAGCAGCTCATTCCTTCGTCTTCCATCGGTCACACGATAGGCCTGAGCAAGCAATGAACGAGCTGCATCAGCTTTTGCAAGACGATCTTGCTGCTGTTCTATCTGCATATGGTCCAAAGTACGCTGAACATCCTCAATCCGTTCAAGAACTTTTGCCATGGCAGCTTGCGTCTGCATATGTAGAAGAACAGGAGTCAAGTCGGGTGATAGCTCACGTACGTCTAAACGAGCCAGCTCTCTGATCCTGTTCTTTTCATCCACAACCTGCGGAAGAATCTTGTTGTCCCTGTCGAACTTCAGCCTTACGTCACCGTTTGCCAATAGTTGCTGCATCTTGTCGCTGAACTTAGCTTCATATATGACTTCACCTGATTTGAAGCATTTCTCCTTTACAAAGGCCACTAAATCAGGAGCCATCTGGTTTACCCACTCCAGATCCCTCAAGCAATCAACCAGTTCACGGTTGGCATCCGGAGCAATATATAATGGCTGCATTCCCGAACCGCCCCGTTTACTCACTTCGACACGTATTACAGGCACCGGCACGTACTCATCTTGTCTGGCAATAGGCTGCGTACTGTCTTCACTCTCAAAACCACAGCGTGGGCAACACGTCGCTCGATCAGAGATATTCGTTCCACATTCGGGGCATTGAATCATCGCCATGTGCTTCTCCTATGAACAACAGCAATAGTTACAGTATATTCGCAGCGTCTTCAGGAAGCGACTGAAGTTTGGAATATCAACAATACCAACACAGTGATCTGCACTTTGAGTCAAGGATTCGGCAGGCGACTCTTCCCTCCTCAAACACACATACAGATCCAAAAAGATGCGCAGAATTTCTTGCTGCAATAAAGTTGACACATTCAAAATGCACCCTAACATGCTTTTCACTATTTGTATTTTGTAAACTATTAAGATATTAGTTGTTTCATCGTTTCTTCCCAGCAGCGCATCAGCTCATTTTTGATCATTCCCCTCTTCAGCACCAAACCTGATGGCGTTGCAGAAGGTGGTGACATAGTCGGCTGCGGCGGCACTCAGACGCTTCAGTTCATCGGCGGCACGTTGGATCTCCACGAGTTTGCGCTGCATCTCAAGCGGCACCACGGGCAGTTCCATATCTAATGGGTCGATTTGGCCGGTGATGTTTCGTGGAGTGTCTTTTTGATTCCATACTGCTTGCAAACAGATGGCAACAAATTCGGGAATCCAGTTGTCACCCTTCATACGGAGCGCCAATACCGTGTGGGACATTCGGTGCCCACCTTCAACATCTACCGCCGCATGGGTGGATCCGAGTTTGCGGAACACGATATCGCCAGGCTCCGTTATGTGCTCTCGCTTGCCGACATCCCTGCTCTTCGTCAGCGATGCCATACCTTCAGAAAGAACCTTTGGCGTGATCACATCTTCCCGATACACCGCATCCCTGCCAACTGATTGCGTGTTTCCTCGGATGAGTTCGGCTTCATTGCTATCCACTAGTTCCCGCAAAGTGAAGACTCTGCTCTCCTTCATGTTTGTGAGCGAATTCGGCAAATCACGCAATGGGTTGGACTCATCATCTATCTGGTCCAGCCCTTGTCTGATTTCCGAAATCTCCTCAGTACTCTCGAGGTAGATATTCTTGGGATTCATTCCTTCCGGTTTGATCCACTTATCCGGAGCGAGAGAGATGTTCTCATCGGCGAGTATATCGGCACACTCCACATCCATCCACCGGTACTTACCATCGGCGTATCCATTGAGCGGTTCAGCGAGATAGACGGGCAATCCCTCTTGTGGAGCCTCTTCCGTGGCCGAAGCACAATCAATGAGATGTACGCGGTTTTGCTTCGTTCCGTGTGACAGTACCCATATGTCGAGAGGAATGCTCGTATCACGGAGCTGCCGACGTGGCAACGATATGATGGCCTCAATCACCCCGTCCGCGACCATACGTCGGCGAAGGTTCGCAAGCAACCTGCTCGTAGTGAAACTAGGCCGTAGCGCAATGAATGCTCTCCCCTCTCTATCGAGATGGAAGATACAATCCTGCAGAAATGCCACTTCAGAAGAGAATGCTCGCTGACGGCTCCCCCCGTTTGAAACATCATATTTCCATCGACGATCGGTCACATCGGCATCAGAACTGGCTGAAAGTCCCAACGGCGGCGTAACCACCGAAAGGCTGCACTTCAAATCCGGGAACGGATTTTTTCGAACCAAGTCATTGAGAACAACGGTTTCTGTGGCTTTTTTGCCGAACTGCAGGAAGAACCTGGCTTGGGTGATGACAGCGGCAAGTGAATTGATGTCCGCAAGCGCAAAACGATACTGCGGATTACGCAATGCCACCCGCATTGCGACGAAGGCACCGCCACACGCGGGATCGTAGAAGGTTGGATTCGGTTCGGAACAAGTCTTCGCCCACGCATTCGCCATCTCGGCCATCACATGATAGAGGGGCGAATCGTTATCCCCAAGGTAGACTTGCCGGTTGTTCCACATGGCGTCAATCACCATATCCGCAGCCTCCATGATGTTCGGCAAATCGATGGCATCAACGAGTGAAACATTGTCTTGAATGGTTTCGATATCGTCGCCCTCGACAAGGTCCCGAACATAATCGACAACATAGTTCGATAGAAGATGTTTCGTCTCACGCTCTATGGTTTCGATGGCGTCCACATAGGATACCCATGATTCCTTATCTCCATCGTCTACAAGTGTCTGCCATTGAACTTCAAGACCATACTCACTCGCCGCCTTGCGAAGATGGAGAAGGGCGACAAACCGCGCCCCGCCTTCAATGGCACCCATCTTCCCCCGCACTCGGTTGGCATACTCCCAGACAAGGCTGCGCATACGGTTGTCATGGAACTCCTTGTTGTTGTCCCGCAACCACCTGGACACCTGATCGTAATCAAACGCCGGCTTCCCGTCTTTGGTGCCGACAGGTTCCGGGAATGTGTCGCTACGACGTTTCCAGTTGGAGACGGTGGATACGCTCACATTCGCCATCTGAGCGATTTCCGTCGTGTTAATTAGCAGGTTGCGATGCGCTAAACGACACTGCTCGCCATTGGACATATCTAACTCCTTGATGATGGTCGCCACCGGTCGATTGAAAACCATGTTTTCATTCTTTTTCACATAGAATACACGAAAACTAAAAACACGCAAGTTGAAAACACCGTTTTCAGTCACCTTCATAAGAATCGATTCGCAGTAACAACACCGATGGAATCGAACAGTCGCCACAAATCCTTTTTCCGTATACTGAAAACCAACGTTCGACAACCCCAAAGGAGATCCCAATGTCCACGGGCGTACTCTACGTGATGTCGACGGTCGTGTCGGGATTGATCAAGATCGGTAAGACGACGACGGATCGTTTCGACAGCCGCATGTACGAGCTTGAGCACAACGGGTACCGCAACGTGACGGGATTGCGGCGCAGGTTCGCGATTGAGGTCGAGAATTACGACGAGAAGGAACGTATGCTCGACGACATTTTCGCGAAGGCGCGCGTCCCTGGATCCGAACTGTTCGTACTCGACATCAATCTGGCGATCGAACTGCTCGCGTCATTCGAAGGTCACCAAATCTACCCGAAAATGAGCACGGAATCCAAGAGCAGGATCTTCGACGCCGCCGCGAAAAACCATCAGGAAAATACAGGCATCCGATGCATCCCCGAAGGCACTGTGCGCGCAGACGTGCACTTCAGCTCGCCGTCGCAGGCCGGCGCGTTCGCCACCGGCTACTCATGCAACGGTTGGGCACAGTGGAAAACGCAGGACGGTCAGGCGATTGACATCTTCCGCTTCCATCAGAACTCTTCATCGCAGTCATTACAGTGATAGTGCGGTATGGGACCAAACTCGAAGACGCACCCACCGAGCACCACCTTGCCTTCGTCGAGCTCGCGCTGCAGTTCCGTGGTGAACGCGGGCATGCCACGCAGGATTTTCGCAATATTCCGTGAACCACAACGGGGGCATATCACCTGTGCGCGCTCTGAATTCATGTCTTCGTCATCACTCATATTCGCTCCTTTTCAGCATCCACTTTGTATTGTGGGAGGCGCGCGAACAGCGCGCTCATGTTCTTACGCTACGCGAACGGCAAAAGCTTAAGTGCATCGAACTACGATGCGAACGCGATGGATGCCCCGATTCGTGTGACCGTCTGTGTGATAGAAGGTCGCGTAGACAGACGTGCCAAAGCCATCTCCGATCATCCAAGTCCGACAGCGTGGGAGATTACCGAGACCAGAGCCCGCTCCCTCGTGTGCATGAGGGACACATAGTCCTCATACCCAATCCGACGTCCTCGCATGCTCCGATTAGGGAGCGACACGTTCAGCCCGAGCTTGGTCAGCAGCCAGTCGTCCTGCCAACGGTCCTGCCTTTCCGGACCGAATCCATCCAGCAGTCGCATTCTTGTCAGGTGGAGAGGCTCATCCTTCGTATCATCATCCGGAAGGAAGGGATAGAGGTACAGGCCACGTTCCACTCTGAAGCGTCTCATGTAGGCGATCACCTGGGAGTAGTCCGATCCGCCTATGTTCCTCTCGGGCTTGTACTTCGCGTCCGCGACGAGCCTGGCTTCCGACAAGGGGCCATCGCTGATGATGAAGTCGGGGTATATCTCACCAACCCTGCGTCCGTAAGCCCGCTCACCTCCCGCCTCCGATGCGGTTCCCGTCACCCGTGTCAGCAGATGGTATTTGCCGCTTTTATCTTTATTCCTGGGGTGGGTGAGGGAAAAGCGGCATCCAGACATCACAGTGTTGAGGTATTCCTCCCACAGCCATGCACAATCGAAGATAATGCCATGCACTCCGGCGTCGGAAGTCGATCTGGGGTTGAGCCCCCGTCCGGTGAGGATCGATATGCATAGCTTCTGCAGCTCGAGATAGTCCTGGTAGAGGGCGTGACGAACCGGATGGCGCTGGTTCTCGGCGATGACGTCGCGGCGCTCATGGTAGTTGTACCGCGTGGTGATGCGTCGGATCTCCCTCACGTTCCTGACCGTCTCGACGTCATTGTTCAGTATGGACGCCCCCAGGCTCCCCTTTTCGGTGATGTGCTCGATAGTGTGTCGGACCAGCTCTGTCACCGGGTTGTCCTCATCAAACACACGTCGGCTATATGCCACAGTCCCAACGAATGGCGTGTTCTCACGGATGTGACGCGCCACATCGATCCTCCCACGCGGCCTTGCATCGTTGTGCCAGCGCCGCATGTACTTTCGGTAGATTCCCTTTCCGATAGCGGAGTTCAGATAGGCGGGGAACACCCACATGAGCAGCTCGCGCCATGCGCCGTCAGGGTCGTTGGCGAAGTCCAGGTCCAGGAGGTTGACATGCAGGACCCGCTGCACCATGTAGGCCAGGAACCAATCCTTCCAGATGGGGACCGGCTCGGCGCCATCTTTGGAGAATCTTGACGAGATGGACAGTTGGACCTGGCGCCCATTCGAATTCTTGTTGTACAAGATGCCAGCCAGATTGGTTGTGCTTTTCACATACGCGCCTTTGCTGTTGCATCCTAGCGCGTACCGTGCCTGGTCGTCTTCTGTCCCGTCATCCCCGTCACCCTCGGAATCTTGCTGCGTGGGTAGGCTTCTGAGTCTCCTGTCGGCGAGGATGTATTGGTCGCCGGCTATGTCCCTTGACTGTCGGAGGGGGAATGCTAGCAGTTCCTGCGTGCCTAGGAGGTCCATCGCCGGATTGTCCGTCAATGTGTCGATGAAGGACACCAAAGCGTCCTCATGCTCCTTGCCGCCATCGAGATGCGACAACTTCAAGGCCTTCTCATAGGCGGCGTTCAGACCATGGTCGGTGGACCCATCCCATGCCCCGCTCGAGTCCTTGTACCACAGCAGCGACGTGTTGTCCGACGCCAGGTAGCGTATGGAGGAGGGCAATTCGGCACCATCCTCGCCGAATACGTATGGCAGCCATTCCTGAGCGTCTGGGACCCCCATATCGCGATTCCTCATCTTGTCCATCGCTAATCCCGACTGTCGGGGAGTGTGGCGTCATCGGACTCGTCCTGCAGTGACCGCATCCCGTCAGCGTCGTGGTGATTCGCCGTCCGAGGCGGGCGGCCATGCCAAATGTCGTCGAACTCCTGCAGTCTGGCGTCGGAGTCAGGAATGCCCCTCAGGTATTCGCGCAGCAAAGGACCGACTTTGGTGTCCCACACCATCGCGCGTGCCCTGTCTCCAGCCGACCAGCCAAGGTCCTGGAAGTAGGCTGCACCCAATGCGTATTCTTCTCCCAGCCCCTCCGTGTGCTCTATCCTGTCGTTCATCGCGCCCATCAGCTTGCCGGTGTCGCTCTGGGGGTCGATGCCGAAGCATTTACGGCTCGACTGCCAGGTGTAGTCAATGAAACGGAATCGTCGACGCATTGCGAAATCGAAAGAGTCGACGCTGCGATCGATGTCATTCATCGTGCCGATGATGGTCACGTTCTCCGGAATACTGAATTTGGGATGCTCCGTATGGTCCGCTTCACCGCTTCGCAGGTACTCGTCGGCGAAGCCGTCGTCGTGGAGATTCTCGTATTGGGTGTTCACGCCCACACCCCGGTATCCGCCGTCCAGGAGGAAGAACAATTCGCCGAAGATGTTCGACACATCGCCGCGGTTGATCTCGTCGATCAGGAAGTAGTAATGGTGGCTCCTGTCGTGGTCTTTGCGTGCCTTGGCACAGAAACGCATGAACGTTCCGGCACGGAGCTCAAAATCCTCACCCGTCCTTTTGGAAGGACGCAGTCCCTCCACAAAATCCGTGTAATCGTAGCTTGGATGGAACTGCACAAAACCGAAGCGTTCCGACTCGTCGTCGGACAACTGGGCGAAGAAGTCCTTTGGAGTGTGGTCCCCCTCGACGTCATGGCCCAGCAATTCCGCGATCGCCTTGAGCACGGTGTACGTCTTTCCGGTGCCCGGGGCTCCATGGAAGATGAGATTCGTCGTCCCGGCTTCCTCGATGAGTCTCCTGTAGTCCTCGTATCCATAGACGTCTGGATAGGCGGACATCATGTCCGCCTGATTTGCCGCGTCTCCCTCGGCGCTCTCATCGGTGTCGTGGGCGGAGTCCTTGATGGTGAACGTGAGCGTCAACGACTGTCCGGGCCTGCCGAACCGTTTCAGGAGTATGACAGCGGTAGCGATGGTCGCCCATCCTGCGTACTGGTAGGCCGTCACCCAGTACTGACGACCGGTTTCCGGGTCCCTGGCAACCACGTATTTGTCGAACCCGAAACCACTATGTTCGCTTCTGTCCTTCTTGAGCCAGGTATCGTAATTCTCCTTCGAGTCGAAGACCCTGAAGTAGTGCCCATCCCCATACGCGTCTGACACATGGCCGTTGTTTTCTGGTTCCCGAAGCTCGCTGCAGAACTCAGCCAACAGGAAACGGAAGATGTTGGTCCATGACAGCCGGGAAGTATCGGATCCATCCGAATTGAGAGCTGGATGGTCGTTGCTGAATCTACCATCAGACCATATAGCCGAATCGGCGTTAGTGTTATATTGCTTCTGCCTCCCACGCCCCTGGCCCTCCTCATCCTCATCCCGCGAATCCTTCGGGTTTTTCTTAAAGGCCTCATTGGTGTAGTTTCGCCAATCATCACTAGGAAGTAGGTTCTCCGCAGAATCTCCCTCCCGCGGAATCCCCTGAATAATCCGTCTCGAAACATCATCGATGGGGATGATTCCGTCCTTGGTGATCTTAATACTGAATTGGGCCATAGCCGTCCTCGATTTCGGTTCAATTCACTGCATTACAACTACAACATTGATTAATCACATATCATACAAGGCGACAAAGGTTATCGACTCCGGATACATGGTAGGCGCCGGGAGCACGAGTGTCCTCGTTTGACCCTCGGGATTTCACCTCCGTCCCTCAACTCCCGTTGACGGCACCCGCGGCCATGTATCCTTTGCATGCCAATGCCAGCCCCCCCCCCATGGGAAGGTTCTTCCAGGTGAGTTCTGGTGGTCGTCGCAACCTCCGATTCCTCAAAGTGTCGCACCAACCACTAGACCTCACCAGGTACAACTGCCTCCGCAAGGGATTCCGTCTGCCGTCATACGGATGCTTAATCACGAGAATTACCGCGACTGCTAGAGCGAGCCAGCCGACAGGATACATCAAACAAATACAAATCAAACCGATAATGAACATGAGTACATAAACTGCGCATATCACCGTTAATACCCATTTCACAATAAGCACTATTCTATGACCCACACTGAGTCTGGCAAATGGCCTTCCTCCCCATACATCAATTTCAAGGAAACGCCTGAGCCATAGAACCAATCCACGTTTTGCAGATATACCGTATTCGTGCTTTTTCGCATGGAACATTCGTCATCGTTGAGAATGTGAGTTGTATCTATCTGCTCGGATGGTCCCAATGGAGCGACAAGCCGTGCGACAGCGACTGGAAGCACGTGTACGAGGAACTCGCCGACGTGATGATCTACTACATCCAGATGGCCGACGTGCTCGACGTCGACCTTGACAAGATCATCCAAGACAAGATGGAGAGAAATGCGCGTAAATACCCAGTGGGGCTGAGTCGTACGACGGGTGGAAAGCGCGAGCGGAGCGGGCGGTAGAGGCAGTATGTAGCGCAACGGACTCATTCAACATGTCAGCATATTCTAACATTGACAGAACATAGCATGTGGAGGTCAGGCTGGGCATCAACGTCATCTTCTGCCTGTATTTCCGCTGGTAAGGAGCATTTTCTCCCCCGACCTCAAGTATCACCGGGCGCTACCACACTGTTTGCAACGCCGATACTCGCCACCCCGCCAGAAAATGCTCCTCCCCAGTGCAGATGCATGCTGTCCGATCATGGAATGCTGAGTTCACGATGCAGTTCATGCACGAATATCCGCGCCAATGCGCCATCCAATCGGGATCAAGTCAAGTAAAGCCGCACCTCGAGAATACGGTCATATCCCCCACCGAAACGAGCGAACAAGCAGACTGATTTTTGCGACGTTCTGCCGTTTT
>ERZ808037.803-NODE-803-length-25310-cov-5.267586_pt1 | contig 25310 bp, 24 predicted proteins | sample MGYA00380190_ERZ808037 | MGnify/ENA primary metagenome ERZ808037 (study PRJEB31490, sample SAMN06133399) | mouse gut metagenome | isolation source: J9 | host: mice | place: China: Chengdu | collected 2015-05 ... | reverse complement strand
GTGAGCAAAAATCCCATCGACGAAGGCGATTTTCATGGATTTTTGCCTGTTGCTGTGAACGTGTGAACAGTAACAATAAATTCGATAAGCATTCTATAAAGTACTTGACATACAATATTATATGATGTATAGTATAGAAAAAGATGCTATATAACATATAATATCTTGAAAAAAATAATATTATACCATGGTCAAAAAGAAAGGTTAGCAGATGATATGGTAAATGCGGAAAGCAGCTTTTGCTGTAAATGGATGATAGGGAGAGAAGAGATGGTATTTAATACGGGAGCTGCACTATTAGATGCCGTAGTACTGGCGATTGTATCGAAAGATACCGAGGGAACTTACGGCTATAAGATTACACAGGATGTCCGGACGGTGATTGAACTATCCGAGTCCACCCTGTATCCGGTACTTCGCCGTCTGTTAAAGGATGAGTGTCTGGAAGTCTATGATCAGGCGTATGACGGGAGAAACCGGAGATATTATAAGATTACCGAGAGAGGAAGGGTGCAGCTGAATCTGTACCGAAGTGAATGGGGGAATTATTCTCAGAAAATATCCCGCATTTTTGAGGAGGCCAGGATATGAGAAAGGATGTATTTATAAAGGAATTGGAGTATCTTCTGCAGGATATTCCCGACGAGGATAAAGCAGATGCCATTGCCTACTATCAGGATTATCTGGAAGAGGCAGGACCGGAAAATGAAGAGAAGGTGATTCAGGATTTTGGAAGCCCGGAGCGTATTGCCGCCATTATCCGTGCGGATATTTCCGGTAATCTGAAAGACGGGGGAGAATTTACCGAAAAAGGCTATGAAGATGAACGTTTCCGGGAACCGAATTTTCAGTTGGTGAAACGTCAGGACGATGTGAAAAAAGATGCCGGGAAACAGGAACAGGAAAAACAGCAGGGCGGCTGCGGAGCGGGTAACGGCTATGGGTCCGGAAATCCCGGCAGCAAAACTGCACAGGCGAATACCGGCACAAAGGGTAATTACGGGAGCGGCGTCTATACCGGCAAACCTTTGACAGGACAGGAACGGGCAAAGTGGGAGTGGTGGCAGATTCTTGGCATGATTGTCCTGGGGTGCTGCATCATACCGGTGGCAGTTCCTCTGATCTTTGGCCTTGGGGGAGGTGCTGTCGGGCTGCTTTTGGGGATTGGCAGTCTTTTGGCGGCAGTTCTGGCTGCGGTAAGTATAGGTCTGGCTGCAGTTACCCTGGTACTGCTGATTGGCGGAATCCTTTTGATTATTGTTTCCTTTGGTCAGATGAGCGTAGATATGATTCAGGGAATTCTGTGCCTGGGGACGGGCGTAGGTATTTTTGGAATCGGGCTTTTGTGCCTGGCGCTCTGCGGGCTGTATTATGGAATATTTTTGCCCTGGCTGGTAAAGAGTATGATAAATATGATTAGTCGGCTGATTCACAGGAAGGAGGCAGCAGCATGAAGAAGTTTATCCGAAATACTGCGGTTTTAGGGGCAGTGCTGACCGTTTTGGGCTTTGGAACGGCGAGTGCTGCCCATGTACAGGGAGGACGATGGGGCAAGATGCAGTTATGGGAAGGCAGCATACATTATCCGAGAAACCATTTTGTCTATTCTGTGCCGGTTGGCGCAGACCGGGGAAAAAAACTGGATGAGAACAGCCGAAGCTTTCCCTGTCTGTCCGAACTATCCCTTGAGATTGATTTTGCAAATGTAACCGTTCAGCCGTCGGAATCTGACCGAATTATTGTCCGGTGCGGCAGCAGTGAAGATTTTCAGCAGATGGTCTGGGGCTATGCCGAGGATGATGAAGTGAAAGTGGCCGTTTACGGAAAGAAAAGCGGAAATCGAAAGCCCGAGGTTACGGTGTTTGTTCCGGAAAACTTCAGCTTTCAGGAAATGGATATTGAACTGGGAGGAGGAAGCTGTAGTGTCGGCGGAGTAAATGTCCGGGAACTTTGCGGGGAAACTGCGGGAGGCAGTCTGCTTATCAAAGAGGCCGAAGCAGCACAGGTATATTTTAGCTGTACAGCGGGAAAGATTTCTTATTACGGGCGGGTGCTGGAGGATTTGGATATCGACTGTGCCGCCGGGAATATTGCCTGCAGCGGTGAGATTTTGGGCGATGTGGAAGCGGACTGTGCCGCCGGAAATATTTATCTGGAACTTATCGGACAGCAGGAAAGCGATTTTAATTATGAAGTAGATGGAACCGGGGGAAATATCCAGGTGGGCGATAAGTCGTATTCCGGTATGCTTTTTGAAAAAGAAATATATCATGGGGCACCCCGGAAGATGGAACTGCAGAGTGCGGCTGGGAATATCCAGATAGAATTTACAAGCCCGGAAGTGTCGGGTTCTGCACAGGAGGCAGAAAAGATGCAGGCCGTGGAAGTGGATGTTCAGAGTTCGGATTCTGTAGGAGAGGCAGAAAAGGCGCAGGCCGTGGAAGTGGATGTTCAGAGTTCGGATTCTGTAGGAGAGGCAGAAAAGACGCAGGCTGTGGACAGGAACAAAAATATTCAAAAATAAAGATGGAGGAAGAAATGAACGGAAAAAAACTATATCGTTCCGAATATGACAAGATGTTTTTAGGTGTGTGCGGAGGACTGGGAGAATATTTTGGTATTGATCCCACGATTATCCGCCTGGGCTGGGCGCTTTTAGCCTGTTCGGGAACGGGGATTGTCGCCTATCTTATTGCAGCGATTATTATTCCCGTGCGCAGGGTGTAAGTTTTTTGTGCACAAAGCCTCAGGTATAAGCTTTAAGAAATCAGGGTACACTTTGAATACAGCCCGGCAAAAAGCGGGAACGGATCATGAGAAAGGAAGTGTACACTGTGCCGAAAAGTAAGAAAAAGGATTCATTTGATCCTGAAAATATGAAGCCGGAGGATGTGCTGAAATTTGAGATTGCCACGGAACTTGGTCTTGCAGATAAGGTGATTTCCGGAGGCTGGAGGAGTCTGACGGCAAAAGAAAGCGGACGAATCGGAGGATTAATTACAAAAAAGAAAAAGGAATTAAAAAAAGGGCAGAAGTAGTGCTGCCATAGTGGTGAATATGCGGGGTCAAAGTCCATGGGAGTTTGGCCCTGTATTTTTGACGGGTTAAGACGCATCTATAATTTTTTCTTGCTGCTGTGAACATGTGAAAAGTAATATATCCATAATTCTTGCTTTTGTCGATAAAAATTAATCCATGAATTCTAAAAAATTGCTCTGTGTTTTTTGACAGGAAAATGTTATACTTTAAGAAATCAATGCCGCAGGTTATTGTGAACACATATGGGCTGCGGCAAATAAATTTTATGCAGTGCATGGCCGTGTATTGGTGCGTGTGCCGGTGCAAAAATCAGGAGGATCTTATGGAATTATTGATGATGAAACCTGTGTTTAAAGAAGCAATCTGGGGGGGAAAGAAGCTTAGGGACAGCTTTCATTATGAGATTCCCAGTGCTAAGACAGGGGAATGCTGGGCGATCAGCGGTCATAAAAGCGGAGAGGGAAGTATTCTTGGCGGAACCTATGACGGGATGAAGTTAAGTGCGCTTTGGAAGGAAAAGCCGGAATTGTTCGGTCATTATCCGGGCAGTCAGTTCCCGCTTCTGGTAAAAATTATTGATGCACAGCAAGATTTAAGCATTCAGGTTCATCCGGATGATGCCTATGCGGCAGAGCATGAGAACGGTTCTCTGGGAAAAACGGAGTGCTGGTATGTGCTGGACTGCGAACCGGGAACGGAGATTGTTATCGGTCATTATGCCCGGGATAAGAAAGAGATGGAGGAGATGATACGCAGCCATAACTGGGAAAAATTTATCCGCAGGGTTCCGGTAAAAAAAGGGGATTTTTTCCAGATAGATCCCGGATGCCTTCATGCGATAAAAGGCGGAACGCTGATTTTGGAAACCCAGCAGAGCAGCGATATTACCTACCGGGTTTACGACTATGACCGCCTGTCGGACGGAAAGCCAAGACCCCTGCATGTGGAGCAGAGCATTGCCACGATAACGGCACCTTTTGTGCCGTATAAGGGAGAGCCGGCTGTGGAGAAGCTGGAGGGGGCCGTACATACACATTTGATTACCTGTCCTTATTATTCGGTCGATAAATATGATATCCGCGGTGGGTTTGCGAAAGATTTTGCTTCCTTTTTTACAAATGTAAGCGTTCTGGAAGGCGAGGGTACAGTGGACGGTATTCCGGTGAAAAAAGGAAGTCATTTCATCCTTCCTTATCAGTACGGAACGTGCAGGATAGAAGGAAATTTATCGATTATCTGTTCAAATCCTGAGAAAACGAGTTGAAGAAAGGAAAAAGGATTATGCGTTTAGGAGCATTGGAAGCGGGCGGAACGAAGATGGTTTGCGCCATAGGTAATGAGCACGGGGAGATTGAAAAGCAGATTTCACTGCCCACGGAAACTCCAAAGATAACCCTGCCTAAGCTGGCGGATTTTTTCAGGGAAAACCAAATCGAGGCACTGGGAATCGGATGCTTTGGCCCGGTGGATTTAAACCGGAATTCGCCGACATACGGCTATATTACAACCACGCCGAAGCTGGCCTGGCAAAACTGCTCGATGGCAGGGTATTTTCAAAAGGAACTGCATATTCCGGTGGGTTTTGATACGGATGTCAATGGTTCAGCACTGGGTGAAGCCACCTGGGGAGCAAGTCAGGGACTGGAAAACAGCATGTATATTACGATTGGAACAGGTGTTGGCGCAGGGATTATCGTCAATGGAAAGCTTGTCCACGGTATGCTGCACCCGGAAGCCGGACACATGCTGTTAAAGCCTCATCCCAAGGAAACCTATGAGGGCAAATGTCCTTTCCACAAAAACTGCCTGGAAGGCATGGCGGCAGGCCCGGCTATTGAGGCGCGTTGGGGAAAGAAGGGGGCAGAACTGGCGGACAGGGATGAGGTCTGGGAACTGGAGGCTTATTACATCGGACAGGCACTGGCAAACTATATTATGGTGCTTTCGCCGCAGAAAATTATCCTTGGGGGCGGGGTTATGCACCAGAAGCAGCTTCTTCCGCTGATTCATAAAGAGGTGAAGGCACAGCTGGCAGGCTATATTGTGACCAGGGAGCTGGAAGATATTGAACATTATATTGTCCTTCCTGCCTTAAAGGATAACCAGGGAATTATGGGTGCATTGAAATTGGCTGTAGATTCTCTTAAATAAGTTTACAAATCTTTTCGGATAGGGTAAACTAAGGATAGCGGGTAGCCTGCTTAATTTGTTTATTTGCCTGTTGCTGTGAACATGTGAACAGCAGCGTATTTTGTAAGATAACAGGAGGTAACAGGATGGCAATTGTAAAACCTTTTTGTGCTGTTCGACCCAGTGCAGAAGCGGCTTCGCAGGTGGCGGCCCTTCCCTATGATGTCTATAACCGGAAGGAAGCCTGTGAAGCAGTGAAGGGAAATCCCCTGTCGTTTTTAAATATTGACAGGGCGGAAACACAGTTTGGAGAAGATGTGGATATGTATGCAGACTGTGTCTATGAAAAAGCAAAAGAACTGCTGGAAAAGAGGATGGCTGACGGAACCTTTATCCGGGATGAGATTCCCTGCTATTATATCTATCAGCAGACCATGAACGGGCGCAGTCAGACAGGGCTGGTCGCCTGCAGTTCGATTGATGACTATCTTAATCATGTAGTGAAAAAGCATGAAAATACCAGGGAAGAAAAAGAGCAGGACCGAATCCGCCATGTCGATACAACGGATGCCCACACCGGCCCGATCTTTTTGGCTTACCGTGCAAAAGAAGAATTAAACCGGATTATCCATCGGATTACGACCGGACATCCCCTCTACGATTTTGTATCCGAGGACAATGTAGAACACAGGGTATGGAAGATTGCAGCACCTGGGCCGATTAAGGAAATTGAAGAGGCATTCCTTGATGTAGAGGCAACCTACATTGCCGACGGCCATCACCGGGCGGCTTCAGCCGTTAAGGTGGGACTGATGCGGCGCGAGGAAAATCCCGGTTATACGGGGGAGGAAGCATTTAACTATTTTCTTTCCGTGCTTTTCCCCGACGAACAGCTGATGATTATGCCTTACAACCGCGTGGTAGCTGATTTAAATGGAATGAGCAGCGAAGAATTTCTGGAGAAGATTTCCCGGTGTTTTGTCGTAAAGGAAGAGGGAATGATTCCCTACAGCCCGGATAAAAAGGGGAAATTTGGGATGTATCTGAACCGAAAGTGGTATTCTTTAGAGGCAAAGGAGGAACTTGGCACGGATGATCCTGTGGATGAACTGGATGTGTCGATTTTGCAGAATGCGCTTTTAGGCCCGATTCTTGGGATTGGCGATCCGAGAACCGATAAGAGGATTGATTTTATTGGCGGAATCCGCGGACTTAAGGAGTTAGAGCGCCGGACCGAAGAAGATATGGCCGTGGGCTTTGCCCTTTATCCCACATCCATCCAGGAACTTCTGGATGTGGCCGATGCCAACCGCCTGATGCCGCCCAAGTCAACCTGGTTTGAGCCGAAACTTCGCAGCGGTCTGTTCATCCATCTGCTGAAGGAGTAGCCCTGGATGTATTCCTATAATGAATGGCAATGGATCTTGTTTTTCTTTTGCTACTGTTTTTTTGGATGGATTTTTGAATCTTCTTATGTATCGTTAAGGAAGAGGCATCTGGTAAACCGGGGATTTCTCCGTCTGCCCATGCTCCCCCTCTATGGCACAGGGGCGGTAATGATGCTGTTCGTATCTCTTCCGGTGAAGGATAATCTTATCCTGGTTTATTTTTCCGGGGTGATTGCCGCTACGCTGTTAGAATATGCGACGGGGTGGGGGATGGAACGGCTGTTTAAGATGCGCTACTGGGATTACAGCAATCAGCGTTTTCAGCTTCACGGCTATATCTGTCTGAGTTCTTCGATTGCCTGGGGATTTTTGACTATTTTCCTGACCGAGGTAATCCATCGTCCGGTGGAGCGCCTGGTTTTGGGCATCCATCCTGTTTTGGCGGAAGTTCTGGTAATTGTGATTGGACTGGCCTTTGCGGCAGATGTTATTGAATCGACGAGAGCTGCCCTGGATCTGGGCCGTGCATTAGAGGCGATGACCAGAGTGAAGGCAGAGATGGAAGAGGTACAGGGACAAATTGCCCTGTTAAAGAGCGAACTTCGGGAACATCTGGAACTTAAAGCGGCAGCCGTGCATGAGGAAGCCGCCCAGCATGTTGAGGAAATCCTTGCAGAGGCCACGTCCCGGATGAGCGGAGTCAGGGAAAGCAGCGCTGCCCTTGCCGAATATCTGGAAGGGAAACACCAGAAGGCCAGGGAAACGGCAGAGAAGCTTCTTGCCGCAAGAGAAGAACTTATCCTTATGGCAAAACGGCACAGACAGGAGGGAAGCTGTCCTTCGCGCCTTCATTCCTTTTATCGGCGGGGAATTCTTCTGGGAAACCCCACCGCATTTTCCGAAAAATACAGGGAAGCTTTGCGTGAATTAAGGGAATGGGTGAAAGAAAAAGAAAATGTGGCTGGCGAAGAAGATGATGAATTGCGCTTTTAATTATGAATGAAACAGGAAATGCTGTGCAGCTTAGCTCTATGGCTGCACGGCGTTTTTTGTTTTTCTGCGATTTTTATGAAGGATTGGCAGATGCTTACTTTTATGGATTTTTGTCTGTTGCCATGAACGTGTGAACAGGAACCAACTTTAGAAATATTGAAGTATAGTTTTATTTTTCCGGTTTGACGCAGAGGGAAGGCTTTGGTACAATGCAGGAAGGATAAGTGATTACCGGGTTATTGAAAAGAAGGGACGCAAAAAGAAAAGGCGCATGAATGAAAAGACTTATTTTAATGAAAAAACGAAAAAAGAAAAGGCGAAAAAAAGAGGACGAAAAGGAAAGGAGAAGGACATGGAAAACTATGATGTTCTTGTGATTGGGGCAGGCGTAGTCGGTTCGGCAACGGCCAGGGAATTATCGCGTTATCAGCTGCGTATTGCCGTGCTGGAAAAGGAACTGGATGTGGGATGCGGCAACAGCAGCCGAAATACAGGGATGCTTCATGCAGGTTTTACCTATAAGACCGGGTCGTTAAGGGCAGAGTGTGCCGTGGAGGGAAACCGGGAGTTTGATCAGGTGGCAGAGGAACTTGGTGTTCCGTTTCACCGCACCGGGAAGCTGGTTGTGGGATTTACCGAACATGACCGGGAGAATATCTTAAAATATAAGGCTATCGGGGAGGCAAACGGTGTAGAGGGAATGCGTATGATTACGAAAGAAGAGATTGCGGCAATTGATCCGAATGCCGGGGGAGAGTTTGCGATGTTTGTACCCTCCTCGGGAATCTTAGATCCTATGCAGTACACCATAGCCCTGGCGGAAAATGCGGCGCGGAATGGAGCCGAGTTTTTCTTTGGCGAGGAAGTGACGGGGATTTGCCGAAAGAATGAGGAGAATCTTTATCTGGTGCAGACGAAAACCTCTGCATTTCGCACCAAGTGGGTGATCAACTGTGCCGGGATGTATGCCTCGCGTATTTCTGCCATGCTGGGCTATCCGGATTATCCGGTGAAGGGGTTTAAGGGAGAATATTTTGTTCTGGATAAGAAAGCGGGGGAGTTTCTCTCCATTCCTGTTTATCCTGCGCCCAATGATAAGGGCGGTTTTTCGACCCATGCCACGCCGACGATTGACAAAAATGTTTTGGTAGGGCCGGACAGCTATGTAACCGAGGGGTGGGAAGATTATGCCGTGACGAAAGAACATATGGACGGGCTGTACAGCGACGGAAAAAAGATGTTTAAGCAGATGAAGCCGGAATATTTTATCCGAAATTTTGCCGGAATCCGCTGGAAAAGGGTGAACCCTGAAACCGGAGAGGTGCTGGATTTTCTTCTGGAAGCCGATGAAGGCCATCCGAACACGGTGAACCTGGTGGGAATTGAATCCCCGGGCATTACCTGTGCCCTGCCTTTGGCACGCAGGGCGGCGGAAAAACTGGTAAAAAAAGAGCAGCCGCAAAGAAATCTACAGTTTAATCCGGTAAGGAAGACAGAGAAGCGGTTTAGCGAGATGGATGATAAGGAGAGGGAGGAAGCTATCCGGGAAAATCCGCAGTATGGGGAGATTGTCTGCCGATGCGAAACCGTTACCCGGGCAGAAATTCTTAAAGCTATCCACAATCCCCTGGGCGTACATACCGTAACCGGAATAAAAAACCGGACAAGGGCGACGATGGGGCGGTGCCAGGGCGGGTACTGTGAAACAAGGATTACCCAGATGCTGGAAGAGGAACTGGGAATCTGCCCCAAGCAGGTGCGTTTTGGAAAAAAAGATTCCTATATGTTTACTGGGAGGGTGCGGGAAATGGAAGGATCTGAACGAGAAGGCAGTGAACAGGGGGTGAATAAAGGATGAAAACGGTGGATGTTGTTATTATCGGCGGAGGCCCGGCGGGGCTGGCAGCGGCGATTGAACTGCATAAAAAAGGGGTAAGAGATATCCTGATTCTGGAACGGGAAAAGAAGCTGGGAGGGATTCTCAGGCAATGTATTCATGACGGCTTTGGCCTTATCCGATTTGGTGAAAGCTTAAGCGGGCCGGAGTATGCTTCGCGTTTTGTGCGGAAAGTGGAGGAACTTTCCATTCCTTACCGGACGGATACAACGGTGGTGAAGCTGACGCCGGATAAACAGGTTTTTGCTTCTTCTAAGGACGGTTATATTTCCGTACAGGCAAAGGCGGTGATCCTGGCTATGGGCTGCCGGGAGAGAACAAGGGGAGCTGTTTGCATTCCGGGGACAAGACCGGCTGGCGTGTACACCGCAGGCGTTGCCCAGGCTTATATTAATCTGAAAAATAAGATGGTCGGCAGGGAAGTGGTGATTTTAGGCTCCGGTGATATCGGTATGATTATGGCAAGAAGGCTTACTCTGGAAGGGGCGCATGTTCTGGGTGTGTTTGAGATCCGGCCCTACCCCAGCGGACTGCCTAGAAATATTGAACAATGCCTGAACGACTACCATATTCCTCTGTATTTAAGCCATTCAGTTACGGAGATTCGGGGGGAAGACCGTCTGGAGGGTGTGGTGGTTTCCCAGGTGGATGAACAGTTTAACCCTGTACCGGGAACCGAAAAGGAATACCCCTGCGATACCCTGATTCTTTCCGTGGGCCTGATTCCGGAAAACGAACTGACCTGGATGGCAGGTGCAAGAGAGGATACAGGAACGAAGGGAGCCGCAGTGGACGAGCGTTTCCAGACAACGGTTCCCGGAATCTTTGCCGCCGGAAATGTGCTCCATGTCCATGATTTGGTTGATTTTGTTTCGTTAGAGGCCGAGGCGATGGCTGACGGCGTGGCCTGTTATCTGTCCCGGGAAAGTCTGGCAGAATCTTTTCTTAAAGTCGTGGGAAATCCTTTGGTTGGACAGCTTGTGCCGGAGAGAATCAGCGGAAAGGAAAACGTAACGGTTTCTTTTCGGGTAAAAAAGCCGGTAAAAGCCTGCACCATTGAACTTCGCCAGGGGGAAAGGGTGATTAAGGCGATAAAAAAGCCGAAGCTTTTGCCTGCGGAAATGGTACAGATTTCTATTGATAAAGAAAGCTTAAATGAAGGGGAGAATTTGGAGGTAAGTGTACTATGTTAAGAGAATTTACCTGTATTATGTGTCCCCAGGGCTGTGAAATCGTGGTGGAAACAGAGAAAGAGGCAGCAGGGACAGGTAAAGCTTTGGAGAAAGCGGGGAATATTGCAGTAGGAAACAAGCGCCATACCGCACAGGGAGAGTATCGGATTACCGGAAACCGATGTCCGCGTGGGGCGGAGTATGGAATTCAGGAAATGGAAAATCCCATGCGCAGCATTGCCTCATCGGTTCTGGTTGAAGGCGGAGAACTGCCGCTGGCCAGCGTCCGCCTGACCCGCCCCATTCCCAAGGGAAAGATCTTTGCGGTTATGGAGGAGATTAAAAAAATAAAACTATCCGCCCCGGTAGAGGAAGGCACAGTAGTGATAAGCAATGTTCTGGGACTTGGAAGTGATGTTATGGTGACGAAGGCGGTAGAACGGCAGGAATAAGTAAAACAGCAGAAAAATTTTGTTGGGAAAGTTTTGTTGAGAAAGTTTTGTTGAGAAAGTTTTGTTGCGTAAGTTTTGTTGGAAAGTTTTTGTTGACAAATATAGAGAAGTATTTTATAATTGTCTTTGTTGCAGCCGATGGGTAAATTATCCAGGTGCTGCGGACAGATGCAGAAGTGGCGGAATTGGCAGACGCGCACGGTTCAGGTCCGTGTGGTAGAAATACCTTGTGGGTTCGACTCCCATCTTCTGCATGTTGTTTAGGGGCGGGAAACCTTGATTTTATCGGGTTTCCCGCCACTTTTATTTATCGTAACCGACGGTACGTTCGGTACGATCTACAGAGCCAGTGCTTTTTCGATAGCCAGCGCTTGTTCTTCCTTAGATTTCCTTTCAAAGTTGTAGAATCGGTACGTCGTACTGATATCGCTGTGTCCTGCGAATCGCTGAACTGTGCGGTCATTCACATTCGGATCATCCAGAAGCGTTGAGATACAGGTCTTTCGGATCTTATGTGGGCTTTTCACGGTTGTATGTAGACGCTTGCACAGTTTCCGCAGCTTCTGGTCAGCGGCCTGATATCCAAGACGATATTCAAAGTCAGGATTATCGCTCTGGAATATCCACTCTGCCATATATCCGTGTTCCTGGTTGAATGCTTTTACATCCTCAAGGATTTGCTTTGCGGTTGTTGTCAGAGGAATATCCCGTCTGCCATGTTCGGTCTTTGTCCACTCCCGTACACTATAATTGTCGGCCTGACGTTGGATGTACAGTCTACTGTCCTTTATATCTGTCCATTTAAGTCCGCAGACCTCTCCTATTCGCAGGCCAGTTTCAAAGAGAAACAGTATCTGCAGGCCAGCGCTGGTGGGGTATCTTTTTAAATCATCATATACCATCTGCCTGATGGCCAGCCGTTCTTTATCTGTGAAGACTTGCTCCTCATCAAAAGGAGTAGCTTTTTCTGTGCGGAGTTTTTTGGGCAGCTTTTTCTGTGCTTTAGACCAGAGATCTTCGCTGACAATGTTCACATCTTCATCCGAGGCATATTCATAACAGCCTTTAATGATTCCAAAAATCCTTGAGAATTTTTTCTGGTCTACTGGGTAATGCTTTTTAAGCAGTTGTTCTGCCCAAGTTCTCAATTCCATTACTGTTATATTTGCCAGTGGCTTGTTGAGCAATTCCTGGCTTAAAGGTTCATTGAGGTAGTAAGCTTCCCAGGATTTTTCGATACGCCTGATGGTTGAAGCGTTTGTGGGTGTTTTCTTGTGTTCTATCCATTCATTGTGGACTTCCGGCAAAGTTACTTTCTTTTGATTACTTTCAGAATAGTGTTCAGCTAAAGCGATCATCAGTTTTTCTTCGCTGCATTTTCTGATTTTTCGTTTGCCGTTTGGACAAGATGGATCATCTACGTTAGTAAACCAGCCGCTTTTATCAGTATGGTGAATTTTATATGGGTGCTGCTTTTGTGCATTTTTAATAGCTTTTCTCATTTTGACTAGATTCAGCACTTCATCTTCAGACATTGTACCATTAAATTCCAGGAAAGGGAAGCGCTCTATCCAATCAGAATTTTGCATTATAATGTTATTATTGGGAAGATCAGAATTATTCATTTTACATCTTCCCCTCGCTTTCCATTTACATCTTCCTCTTGATTTCCATTTGCATCTTTCTTTCGCTTTCCATACTCTTTTGCATCATCAAACTTGAAAGAGGTAATGATTCGCTCAATCGTGCCATCAGTACCATAGGGAATATCGATATAGTAAAATCCATGCCCCCAATAAAGATCATCTATCATACCTTCCATATGCCTGTCTTCAGCAGGTAAACTTGCCAAATTGGTTGTCTCCTTAGTCTTTTGGTCTTTCTTGCGGGTAGCGGTGATACGGCAGAAATAAATAAAGTCATTGTTTTTGCCTTCTTTTGTGATTTGTCGCAAGAGTTTTGCCAGCTTTACGTGTTCTTTGTAGCCGAACTCTTTATTCTGTAAAGTTAAAATGTCATTCTTGTAAACATTTGTGTTTAGATATGGTGGGTCTACGATAAAAATAGTATTTTGGGCATTTTTATTTTTTTCAATAAGTTCTAAAATGTCCATGTTGTAGATTTTTGTTTCTTTCAATCTTTCATGTAATAATGGGATTGCCTTCCAATAATTTCTGTAGGTTTCATCATTTTTTTTATCGTATGTAGTTCTGGCATTCCGTGCGGATAGTAAGTTCAGATACAGATAAGATACAATGCCAGGGATAACAATATCTTTTCCACATGATTCTAATAACTGTTTATCTGCCTTCTCCAGTTCCTCTTTCTTTGTGTCGAATATTTCTTTATTTGGAAATAAGAACTGCAATTTCAAAAATATCTCGTCAGGGCATTTTTGAAGCCCTTTATATAGATTGGTTTTTCTTGTATCGATATCATTAATGATTTCATGATCAGCTATCTTAAAATTAGCGAATATGCCGAGCGCACCAGCACATACCTCAATGCTAGTCTTCCATTTTTTACCCTGCGAGTTTTCTGATATGCCAAAAACCTTCTGAATGGCATACTGCATATCAGGAGACCACTTACTGCCTGGTATCCGCAGGAGATGTAAATCTTGGTTGCTTTTATAATCTTTTGGCACAGAAAGAAAATTGCGTTGCTTCTCCTGGTCTTCTATAGAGATATAGGGTAATAAATAATTTGCCAGTAAAAATGTCACAAATTTTGAATTTGTGAGACTGTCCGGTTTATAGTGATCAAGAATTAGTTCTAGTGTTTCATCGCATCGGACAGAATATTGTTTTGTTTGTCTTCTATCTTCAATCGTTAAGAGTTGATGTAGGTAAAAGTCATCCAGAGGTGATCTAGGGGGTAAGTCTGCTAATGCATATGCAATTCCATCCAAAATTGCTTTGGAGATATTCGTGGAGGCTTTTTGGGAGTCATTTTTTGAGTCGTTTTTCTCTTGATAAATTTCATTCAGTTTATTAACAATGGCTACTGGTAAATTAAATGTGTAAACTTTATTTTTCATGTGATAACCGCCTTTCTGCCCGCACTTTGGGCGAAAAAATTTTGTTACCACGGTTATTTGTCAGATCCCTGGAAATCTAAGAGAGAAAATGTTTTAGCGAAAAAAATGCCAGATCCCGATAAAAAAGGGCAATCAGGCATAAAAAAAGGGCATCTAGCTATTAAAAAAGGCATCTAGCTATTGGAAAAAGGCATCTAGGATATGCTTTTAACGATCAGCAACATGATTTAGACGATTTAGTTGTCCAGATCCCAATGTTAAACCCAATGTGACAGTCTGTTTGGATGTCGGATTTGTGGGATAGAAATTGGGGAAAGGCGTAGTTTTTTTATAAGGAGCGATTAGGGATTTGTAGTTGGGGATTAGAAATATTTTTAAAATTTGTATGGATAAAGAATAAAAAATGTAAGATTTTGTAGTGTAGATTTGGAGATTTTGAAACAGAAATGTAGTTTTGTTTTTTGTATTACATATGGATTTGTAATTTTTATCATGTATTTTTATTGCTGATTTGTAGGAAAAACATTTGTTCGATATATGCTTTTTGTAGTAGTTTCTAATCAAATTTATTATAAAATGTATTTTTGCATGTAGAAAAAGTCAGCGCTATCGTAGTAGCCAAATCTCAATTATAGTGGGATGCAGCATAAATTTATCCATAAAAAGACTGCCATCCAGATATATCTGTAAGGCAGTTCTTTCCTTATTATATGATAAAATCATAGCTGGTGATATTTTTCGCCGGGGAATCAGAAGTTGAAGTATAGATGATCCATTTGTGGAGTTATGGGGATTATGGCTTGAAATAGAATGATCGGGTGATTTTTGCTACTTGTAAAGATGTGCCATGTATGCTAAAATAGACTTTGAGAATTCAAGGACATAGCGGTGTACCACCGCAGAAAGAGGCAACTTTCTGCGGCACGGAAGGTAAAGCAGCTACCAAACCATACAGACTTGTCTGCGATACACACAAGAGTAATTATAAAGCACTTGGGATAAAAGTGCAAATGTTTTTGTGTCGTTTGAGTGGATAGTCAGCCTTAGATATATTTACGAGGTGTTTGGGATGGACGCATACCAGGCACCTCGTTCTTGATTTCTCGCCTGGGGTACTTAGGTGGCGGATTGATCCGCCACTGGGGTATCCTAAGTGAGAAGTCGGAGTTTGAAAAGACTACGATTTGTTTGCCGTGCTCGTAGTCTTTTTTATTTCTTCGATTTTGGTGTTTGCAACAATGTAGATCCAAAACGGCAAAATTACAAGAGAGCAGGAGTTGCCTGCAGAAAGAGGGAAAAATGAAAAGACAGTTAAAGACAGTTGTCGCTTTTGCGGCGGCGGCAGCCATGGCGATGGCTTCGGTGGTAACGGCGAGTGCGGCTGACTGGAGGCAGGATACAAAAGGCTGGTGGGTTGAAAATGAAGATGGTTCCTATTTGACAAACCAGTGGTATCAGTCACCGGCCAGCGGATTATGGTATTATATGGGCGCTGATGGGTACATACTTACAAATACTACTACCCCCGATGGTTATGTTGTCAATGCGGATGGAGTTTGGGAGCAAAATGCTGTAGCAAGTCAGCAAAGTGGCTCAACATTGACTGCTTCGGATTTTATTATATCCGGTGACAGTGAGATGAGTTGGTATAATAATAGCTTTTTGGAATATTGCGAAGTGGAGGCTGGTGGTTCATGGTCATTCAGCTACTATAGTTCACTATGGCCAGCAACAACCAGCAGGGGAATTTCTATTGGAAATAATAAGGTAGATGTAATCAATGCCTATGGAAATCCTAGTCAGACATTTTCAAATGTTACCGTAGATAATGATGGTGTGTATCGTTACTATACACAAGTGATTGCTGTAACTGATCCTCAATATGATGATGGAGAGCGTTATTGGGTAAGTTTACTGGAGCCATTAAATTGTATACATTATGCTATGAATGAATACAGTATAAGATTTTATTTTGATCAAAATGATAAAGTGGCTTGTATTGGGTATGCAAAAGATATTGAAAACATAAATTATTCTCATTGAATCAACAATCTGTCATCAATTTTTCAGAGCCGCTGGCAGCAAATCGCCAGTGGCTTTTTCTATGCCCTATCTGGCAGCAAACTACCCAATTCCTCTCCTGCTTTTTGTGCATACCTGACCATCTTTCTTTTCTCCCCTATTTTTGACTTGCGTTAGTTCCCATTCAGAGTTATAACACGGCACAACAAAAAACGCAGTCCCCAGGTTCCTTCCATCAGGGGCAGCGAAATCGAAGGAGGTTATGGTATGAACAGAAGCAGTTTACCGTTGGGAGTTAACAAGTTGAAAAAATGGTGGGATGATGAGAACAGGGTGCTGCGGTGCGACCTGCCGTTCCAGAGGCACACCGGAGCCTGGAGTCCCATTACTAAGAGTAACCTGGTGTGGAGTATCCTGGCAGACAGCTATATCCCGCCGATTGTCCTTCTCAAAGACAAGTCAGGCGTGGATGAACGGGGAAAAGACACCTTCCTTTACAACATCGAGGATGGCCAGCAGCGGCTTACCAACCTTTTCAGCTTTATGGATGACGGATGGACGCTTCACGGGGCTACGCCAGTCGTGGAGTATGACGGGTTTGAGTATGACCTGGCGGGAAAGAAGTTCTCTGAACTGCCGGAGGAACTCCAGAGCGCCATCAGCCAGTACCGCTTTTCTGTCCAGTGCCTGGAAAACTACACCATGCAGGAGGCGGAGTCACTGTTTTTCAATATCAACTCAGGGGTAGCGCTGTCAGCCGTGCAGAAGTCCAAGGCAAAGATGGGGACTGACCTGATCCAGTTTTTTTCCGGGCTTTTGGAGGGCGTGTTCTTTACCCAGGCGATCCATATCACGGAGGCTCAGGCAAGGCGGGAGGATGACCTTCTGATGCTGCTCCAGTCAGCGCTCCTTCTGGACAACCGCCATGACGGGCTGGAGTACAAGACCATCAGCGCCGCCTACTGCCTTGCCTATGCGGAATCCATCAAGGGCAGCTACACGGAGGAAAAACGGGAGATCCTCCGGGAAGCGGTTCGCTTTCTGGATGCGGCCTTTCCAGCCAAGAATAAGTTCCTGCGGAAGAACAACGTGCCGGTTGTGGCAGTCATGGCCAGGGTTGCCCAGGAGCAGGGGGTGACGCCGGACAGCTTCCGGGGATTTATCAATGACTTTGCCAGCCAGGAGCATCCCGCCTATGATGAGGCTTCCGGCAGCGGCAATGTCAAGGCCAGGTCAGTGCAGATGCGCCTGAGGATGATGTTTCTTGCGTTTTGCGGGTACTTTGGATTGGAAGCGGGGGCGGTGGGCAAGCCATTTGCGGACACGGTTCCGCTGGATGAGGGAACGCAGGCCGCAGAGCCGGGAGAAGCCGCGGGAAGCAGTGAAGACGCCATTCCTGCCGCTGCAGAAGGCGGTGACGGGGCTGGCACAGCGCTGGATGATGGAATCCCTTGTGCGGATGTGGGGTAGCGTTTTGCTCCAGGAAGGAAAAAAGGATGTCCAGGGGGTGGGGACGCCTGGAGAGCACGGGGAAGCGGGGGGAGACGCTTTTATGCCGCCGGGGGTCGGAACCCGGCGGTTTTTCTGTGGGCTGGTGTCCTGGCGGTGGTTTTGCCCTCCCCTCTCCACGGCTCCGTATTTGCCCCGCATTCCTCTTTTGTGGCCTTTGGCGTGGAACACCCTACCTTTGGGCTTAAAGCCGCCACACGGCCTTTGTGGGCGCTTACGGGGGCTTTTGTGGATGGGGCATGGTCTGGGCGGGACGCTGGTTTGGGCGTGGGGCTTGTTTTGGCTTACGGGGCAGTGTTCAGGAAACAAAGACACCAGGGGTAGTTATGGATGCGTTTTTAAAGCTTTTCTGCCCGAAGACAGACAGCCAGGAGGCATGGGATTCAGAGGATCGTGAACGCAGAGGGGGAGTCGGAAAAAGCAGGCGTTGTAAACAGCCCCATCCCTGGCTTTTGCCAGGGAAAGAGGGAAATACTGCGGGCAGGCAATGGAAAAACCTATCCATTACTCCCCCGCAGGAGGTCAGGACAGAACATTTGCCAAAAAAAATTTCCTAATTATTTAGACTGGAAATACTGCATAGAGAAATCACCAAATGAGAACACAAAAAGACACCTCAGAGGCTTTCTTATTTTCTCCAGCAAAAGGTAATCACCAAACAGCAAGGAACCTCACAGTTGGAAAATCAGTCAGATCATGACAGCCATAATATATAGGGATCGGGGCTGGGTTAATTAGCATAGTTTGCTAGAACTCTGAGAGTCAGGTTCCTGATGGCTTAGTGAACGAGACGATGATGGGAGGCTGATTCACTGGTTTAGAAACATATAATACAGGCTGATTTGTGTTTACATACTTCATAGCAACACAGTCAATCCATATAAGGCGGTTACTTAGACAACAGACCATACAACATGGGGCAGGGAATTGTCCATTGGAGGAGGCGATTCGCTCAGGCAGACAGCTAGGCCTGCTTAGTTTTAATAATATTTCGCATAGGTAGATGGCACCTGACAAGCCGATCAGGTTCTGTCTGAGGGCATGGTTTTTGGCAGCCTGCCGACCATTGACGGCAGTCTGCTGTTGAAGGATAACCGTAGATTTCAGAGGAGGGAAGGTTTATGTTATTTTATCACCATCAGTTACATGCCGCTTTGGAGGCGGAATCGAGGGAACTGGCACAGCCAGTCAGGAAGTTTGCCGTGACAGCCGCTGTCTATAGGGGAGACAAGGATGTTTCTGTGGAGTCCCAGTGCTGGGACGCTTATCTTGACGCACTGAACGCCGTGAAACGCTGGCTGCGTATGGCCAGCCTTCTGGATTTGTCTGAGTCCCTGCGGACAGAGGCATACACACTGCTGTATCTGCCGGGGGAGGATCTCCAGGTAGAGATCCGTGTGAATGCAGACACCTGTATTCCCGTGAGGAATTTCCCAGGGGTACTTTTTCCCGTCCAGGACGCAGAGAGTGAGGCCGTGAGAAGGCTTCTTGAACGTCCTGCTTGTTTCCACAGGGGTAGTTATGAGATGCTCCACACGCCCATCGGGAGGATGGACTCTTTTGTTTATCACTGCCTAACAGAAGTCAGGGATAACCCAGTCCGTCTGCTTTACCGCCATTTTGTCCTGCTCCTTGAGCAGATACGGGGAATGCTGAAAGAGCAGGGTGCGCCGGATGGGGTACTGGAGGAGGAACTTCTTGCAGACTATGGGATTCATGACGTGATCGGCGTGTATCGGCTGGATTCGTCCCTGGCTGGGGCAGACAAGTTTTTGGATGGCAAGGGTACGCAGGGTGTTCCAGGGTGATTTCAGGCAGCTTCCAGGGGTAATTTCAGGCAGCTTCCAGGGGTAGTTTCAGGCAGTTTCCTGGGGTGATTTAGGTAGCTTCCTGGGCGGTTTCAAAAACATCAGGGGTAGTTCGAGAGGCTTTTTTGTTTTTGAGGCCGCTATGGAAGCGCAATCTCCAGAAGCTGCGTCAATCTGGCAGGAAACGACAAAGAAACTCCCTTTTTTCCCTCAGAAGTTTGGTTACTTTAGAGGGAGGAAATCACTTGCAATCCCTTCCTGGAAGAGTTAACATACACACACGTCAAGAGAACATATGTACGCCAGGAGGAAAAGGGTATGCGGACACAGAGGTTTGGAATTGAGATTGAGATGACAGGCATTACCAGGGAGAAAGCAGCCAGCGTTATAGCGGGGTACTTTGGAACCTGCTTCCGTCATGTGGGAAACCGCTATGACATCTTCGAGGCCACAGACCGCCAGGGGCGCATCTGGAAGTGCATGAGCGATGCTTCCATTACCCGCGAGAAAAAGACAGCAGGCGGGAAGCGGGAGCCTGCGGAATGGGAGTATTCCACGGAAGTGGTGAGTCCTGTCCTGGGGTATGGAGATATCGCTGATCTCCAGGAGGTGGTACGCCAGCTCAGGCACAGCGGGGCGATTGTGAATGCGTCCTGCGGCATCCATATCCACGTAGACGCCAGCCCCCATACGCCGGAAACGCTGAAAAACCTGGTGAACCTTATGGCACAGAAGGAGGACATCCTCTACAAAAGCCTGAGGATAGCGCCGGAGCGTCTGTGCTATTGCAAAAAGGTCAATGAAACCCTGGTAGAGATGATCAACAAGAGAAAGCCCAGGACGCTGGCAGCCCTGGCAGACTTGTGGTATGACGGTTCCTCTGAACCCAGGAGACAGCATTACCATGAAACCAGGTATCACGGCCTGAATCTCCATTCCACGTTTACCAGGGGTACCATAGAGTTCCGCATTTTCAACAGCACCACCCATGCGGGGGAGATCAAGGCATACATCCAGTTCTGTCTGGCGGTCAGTCACCAGGCTCTGACACAGAAGAGGGCCAGCAGCCGCAGAAGTGTTACGGACAATGAAAAGTACTGCATGAGGTGCTGGCTGCTGCGGCTGGGGCTGAATGGGGATGAGTTTAAGACCTGCAGGCTGCATATGACGAAGAATCTTGAGGGGGATTGTGCGTGGAGGCATGGAAGGAGTGCGTAGGCGCTCTTTCCAGGCTTCCTGGGAAGGCATGACCGCAGCAGCCACGAGAAAAGAAATGAGGAGGAGACATGATGAAGAAAAGCACACTTTATGCAGCGTATGGCAGCAACCTGAACCTGGCACAGATGGAGGCAAGATGCCCAGGAGCCAGGGTACTGGGGGCAGGGAGAATTTCAGGATACCGTCTGGCGTTTAAGCGTGTTGGGGTATGCGCCTTCGCAACCATTGAACCCTGCCAGGGGGAATATGTTCCGGTAGGCGTATGGGAGATCGGGGAGAGAAACGAGGCAGCGCTGGACAGCTATGAGGGAGTTCCGGCACACTATGGGAAGGAAACGATTGAGGTGGAGATGGCTGAGGGGAATGTGAAGGGCATGGTGTATGTGATGAACAAACGGGCAGTTCCTGCCCTGCCTGGCCAGGGGTACTTTATGGGAATTTTAAAGGGGTACCGCAGCTTCGGGCTGGAGGAGCAGAAGCTTTGGGAAGCCTGGTATCGGGCTGGAGGGGACAGATCTGTGGTTTGCGGCACACACAGACAACATCCGCAATACGCCGGAATAGACAGCCGTTTCCGACACAGAAGATAAATCCAGCCACGCAGAATTGTATCCAGGGGTACTTTCCATCGGTTTTTCGGGGAATAAGACAGTCCCATACATGGGCAGACCATGTGTGGGGCTGTTTTTATGTCCGCAGCAACGGGGTATTCCTATTCCGTCAGGATTTGTGCCAGAGTGAGAGAAGATTTTTTACTTTGTTTTCATTTCTGCTGAAGCGAAGGGATATAATCTTTTTTGTTTCCATTCCTGCTAAAGCGAAGGGATATATTCTTTATTTGTTTTCATTCCTGCCAAAGCGAAGGGATATAATCTTTTTTGTTTCCATTCCTGCTGAATCGAAGGGATATGTTCTTTTTTGTTTTCATCCTTACTGAATCGAAGTGGGGTAGTCTTTTTTGTTTGGATTCATTCGGATGTGTACAGAGACCTGCTTTTCTGATTTGATTCCTGCCATGCTGTTTCCATTTCTCCTGGATTGTTTCCATTTATGTGAAAGTGTATCCATAACTTCTGCTTCCTGCGGATACTTTTATCATGGTTCCAGGGTTTGGGGTTTTTATGGGGTATCTGGTGTTCCAGACACCCCATCGGTTAGAAGGGGTATGGAGATTCCAGGGGTAGTTTGAAGCATGGAGATTTTTGATGCTTTTTTCATCTGTGGATACCTTTGGATTTCCTGCCGGGATCTTTCGAGTATCCGTGCCCAATCTGCGCTTTATCCCTGGATTTCCACGGTTTTTTGTTAAGGCAGCACCTAAAATGGAAGTTCATCTGCCTTCCTGCATGGATTCTTTTCTATGGGGAGTGTGCTTCGTTTTTGCGAGGAAAGGATGTCCAGGTTTTCCTGATGGAAGAAGGCTAAGCCTTCGGATGTGACAGTTTCCGTAGTCAGACTTGTTTTATACCTGGGGTATGCACCGCTTTCCTGGCGGGAGTTTTGTTTACTTCAGTCGGTTAAAGCGCGGGGGATGTTTAAACCTATGTTTATTTTGGGCGGGCATTTTTAAACTTAAATGGAAACAAGCATCGAAAAGCGGCTGTTTATGCGCCTGGAGCGGCGGCTGGCAGAAACAACCAGGGGGCTGCGGATGTTTATTCCTGGTATTCCTGGGGGTATTTTTCCGCAGCTTTAGACGGCGGCTGGCGAAAAGACAGCGATGGCAGACAGGCGTTTTAAGACACATCTTTTGGGAGGAATCTTAGTTTCCTCCCGCCAAGATTTTTCTATATTGGAGGATAAAAAAATTCAGAAAGGAGGACAGACAAATGGCAAAAGGCAGGAATACGAAGTTTGGCATTGTCTATCATGACGGGGAGGTTCACGTAGTAAGGAAGATGGGGGTTCCAGAACAGAATATCGTGGGGGTAGGGCGGATGAGTGACGTGGTCAGCAGGATGTCTGCCGGGGACAGTCTTTGTGTCCCCAGCGTGAAGTCCTTTGCCTGCGGCGCATATGACTTATTTTGTAAGCTGCAGTACCTGGCAGGCAATGGGATTGAATTCCAGTCAGGGAATGAGCGTTACCTCAGTTTTTCCGCAATAAAACCCATGCCGCTCCCAACCAGGGAGACGCTGCGGGATTTCGCCGCACGTGAAGAGGAGTTTATCAAGTGGGTGCAGTCCAGCAGGCTGGATGAGAAGTCCAAGACAATGCTGTCCAACAAAATCCGCTGGGAGTTTATGGCAAATATCGTGCTGGTGTTTGAGAATAACGGGATCAAGAAGAAGGGGAACTGATTCCCGCTTTCTGAAAGCCCCCACAGCGTCCACACTGCCCTGGACTGGCGTTTTGCCGCTGCCAGGGTATCTTGGGCGGGCGCTGTGCTTTGGGGCGCACACAAGGCCGCACGGGTGGCCACGTTCCGTGTCACTGGGGTATCCCCCAGTGGCACGATTTTTTTCTGCTGGTTTGTGTGCCGCTGGGGTGGGTTCCGGCTTTCTGGCATATGCCAGAAGAAAACCAGGGTCTATTGGCACAGTGCCATCTGCCCCTAACCTGGGTGTGGCGGTAAATGGCTTAGGGCAGGGCGTGGGCTTTGCCGGAAAGGAGTACAGATGAAGGTTGGCTATATCAGGGTATCCACGGAGGAACAGAACACAGCCCGTCAGGAAGTGATGATGGAGGAACTTGGGGTAGAAAAAATTTTTATGGAAAAGATCACGGCTAAGACACAGTGCGGGAGGGAGCAGCTTGAAGCTATGCTCCAGTTCGTGCGGGAAGGGGATGTGGTCGTGGTGGAATCCATCTCCCGCATTGCCAGGAATACCAGGGATTTGCTGGAGATCGTGGAACGGCTGGAGGGAAAAGGGGTAGCGTTTATTTCCAGGAAGGAATCCATTGACACAAAGACTCCGGCGGGAAAATTCATGCTGACGGTATTTGGGGCAATGGCGCAGTTAGAGCGTGAATATCTCCTTGACCGCCAGCGAGAGGGGATCGAGATTGCCAGACAGAATGGGAAATACAAAGGGCGTAAGCCCATAGAAATGAATGAGGGAAAGTTTGTGGAAGTTTATGCCAGGTGGAAGGCTGGACAGTGCAAGGGAGTCGAAGCAATGCAGGAGTTGGGGCTAAAGCCGTCCACGTTTTACCGCAGGGTCAGGGGGTATGAGGCTGGGGAAAATTAAAAACACCTATCCAGTCAGTGACAAGACAGGTGGTATTACGAGAGGAAAAGTATGTGTTTTAGTAGATCCTTCCTCTGTTTCTATTTACTTTCCTGGGTATCAGCAGTTTCGGCAAAAGGATGAAACTCCAGCAAATCCTCAATTCTACAATCCAATACTGTACACAATTTACAAAGAACGTAGACATCCAAACGGGCAATATTATTTTTACAATAGTTGTCAATTTGTTTCCAGTTCATCTCCGCTTTATGAGAAAGCTTATTTTTGCTAAGTCCCTTTTGCTGTAATTGTTCATTCAGTTTGATTTCAAGGTGTCCAAATCTTTCTTCTTCCATGTAATTACCTCACTTCTGATACCTATTTTATAGTTCTGATAGAAGTTTTAACACCCTAAAGAAATATTATAATACTTAATACAGAATCATATGTTCGATACAACTGGTAATTTACAGAAATACTCTTTTGTTTGCGATAACCTTGTGTTTTTAGTATTCTTTTGATATAGTAAAATAAATCTAATATTAGCATTATATTTGTATAAACAGAAACAAACGTTCTAATTCAAGGAGGTGATGGAATGACTTTGGACTATTTTAAAGACAAGATGTTTGATTTACTAAACGAAACTGATTCTTTTGAGGTGGCGGATATAGAAGTGAGGGAGGCTGAAAATTTATTGTCTGTGCTTCTAAAAGATGGAAGTCAATTTGAAGTAGAATGTCGTAAACTGAATTAAGGTTCAGACAGCTATTGCTATTATAAAAAGACACTTTTCCAGTATCTATATAGACATCTGGAGAAGTGTCTTTTTCACTGTTGAAAGGCCATTCTGATGCTTGACATTAACACACTCTTGTGATAGGCTAAGGTCTGGAATCAGATTTTTGTGGTACGGTACGATTTCGGTACGATAATAGATGAAGTGCCGAAAAACCTCCATTTCGTGCGGATTTTAGGGGCAGAAGATGTATTCGACTCCCATCTTCTGCATATCGTTTAGGGGCGGAAAACCTTGATTTTATCGGGTTTCCCGCCACTTTTATTATCATAACCGACGGTACGTTCGGTAGTTTTATTGCAGAGTCTGTGTTTCTTCTGGCGGGATATATTCTATCAAATCAGTCAGATTACACTCTAATACATAACGCAGGCGTTTCAGAATATCAATATCCAGACGTTGTATCTTGCTATTCCTGTAATTTCTTAATTGTGTTCTCTGCATTTCTGTGCGAAAGGATAACTGATTGAGAGAAATGTTTTTTTCTTCGAATATTTCAGATAAGTGAATTTTTATATCGCCATAACCATCTGAATTGACAGGAAGCTGGCGTAAAGGGTTTTCTTTCTTGGGCATGGCGGCAGGATGAAAGCATACTCATTTACAACAAGGAATGGAAAAAATGTGCCGCAGATTATCCTGCAGGGGAACTGGGTGGAGCAGTGGGGCTTTG
>ERZ808037.802-NODE-802-length-25314-cov-5.352934_pt1 | contig 25314 bp, 20 predicted proteins | sample MGYA00380190_ERZ808037 | MGnify/ENA primary metagenome ERZ808037 (study PRJEB31490, sample SAMN06133399) | mouse gut metagenome | isolation source: J9 | host: mice | place: China: Chengdu | collected 2015-05 ... | reverse complement strand
ATTCAGGTAGTGATTCAGCCGCAGAGCATTATTCATTCGATGGTGGAATTTGAGGACGGGGCGGTGCTGGCACAGCTTGGCACGCCGGATATGAAGCTGCCCATCCAGTATGCGCTTTATTATCCTAAGCGGCGCTTCCTTGCAGGGGATCGGCTGGATTTTGAAAAGCTTCAGGAAATTCGGTTTGAGAAGCCGGATCGGGAAACCTTCCGTGGTCTGGCTCTGGCCTATCAGGCGGGGCGGGAAGGCGGCACGGTGCCTACGGTGTTTAATGCAGCTAATGAAGCGGCAGTGCGTCTTTTCTTGCAGAGAAAGATTTCCTATCTGCAGATTGTGGAATTGATTGAACGGGCGATGGAGGGGCATAGGAAGGCAGAAAATCCTTCTGTGGAGCGGATATTGGAAGCGGAAGCGGAGGCCGAGGAATTTGTGCTGCAGGCGGCGTCCGGGATGAGATGAAAAGCCGGGATAAGAGTCCGTGGAATGGAAGAATGAAATAGATGGAAGAAAGAAATAGTAATAGAAGAAAGAAATAGTTATAAAAGAAAGAAATCAATGGAAGAAAGAGATAGAAAGCAGGTGGTAAATTGCTGAATATAGTTGCTGCAATCCTGTTATTTGGATTTATTATTATGTTTCATGAACTGGGTCACTTTCTGCTGGCGAAGGCCAATGGGGTGGCGGTGATGGAGTTTTCCATCGGCATGGGGCCAAGGCTGGCTTCGGTGGTGTGGAGGGGGACGCGGTATTCGCTGAAAATCCTTCCCCTCGGCGGTTCCTGTGCCATGGCTGATGAAGATACGGACAGCGGCGATCCGAACGGATTTTTAAGCAAGTCGGTCTGGGCAAGGATTTCGGTGATTGCGGCGGGGCCGGTGTTTAATTTTATTCTGGCGTTTATTTTCGGTGTGATTATTGTCTGGTACTGCGGGTATGATCTGCCTGTGATTTCCGGGATTATGGAAGGTTATCCGGCGGAGGCTGCGGGAATCGAGGAGGGCGATATTATTTTCTCGATTAACGGGAAAAAACTGATGGAATACCGGGATTTGCAGCAGTATTTAATGCTTCACCCGGAAGAAGAACTGATCATGGAGTGCGGGCGGCTGACCGACGAGGCGAAGGCGGCGGGAGTAAACTGGTATACGTATTCCGGGAAGGAACAGGTAAAACGCTATACGGCGACGCTGGCAACGCGCTACAGCGAGGAAAATAAAGCTTATATGATGGGCATTGAGCATCAGATGGAGTACCATAAGCCCAAGGGAATCGGGCATTTGTTCAGCCTGGGCTGGCATGAGGTGATTTTCCAGGGAAGATCGGCAATTGAGAGTTTCCGGCTTTTGTTCCGGGGGTATTTGGGCACGGAAGATCTGGGAGGCCCGGTGCGCATTGTGGCGGAGATGGGCGAAACGGTCGGTGAAGTTCGATCGGCGGGGTGGCTGAGCGTACTGCTGACGTTAATGAATATCGGCGTGGTGTTAAGTGCGACCCTGGGGACGATGAATCTTCTTCCGATTCCTGCATTAGACGGGGGAAGGCTTGCGTTTCTTCTGGTAGAAGCTGTCCGCGGAAGGGCCATCAGCCAGGAAAAAGAGGGCATGATTCATCTGGCAGGAATGGTTGTGCTGATGGGACTTATGCTGCTGATTATGTTTAATGATATTCGGAATTTGATTTTCCGATAGAGGGGAAAAACGCAGGTTTTGTAATAGCGGATAAAATTAGGTTATTGGAAAATGATTTGGAGGCAGAGTTATGCAGGAGATTCGTCGGGCAAACAAGGAAGATATTTCCCGGATTGCGGAAATTCTTGTATTTACCAAAAGGGTAAGTTATCGTCCGATTTTTCAGAATGACCAGTTCTCATTTATCAATCTCCAGGTGCTTCCTCTGGCGCAGGAATATCAGGAAGATAAAGGCCGCCTTGGGCGTACATGGGTGTTTGATGATGGATTTGTAAAGGGGATGCTGGAAACGCAAGGGGAGGAACTGACAAAACTCTATGTGGATTCTTTTTTCCAGGGGATGGGAATTGGTGCTAAATTGATGGATTTTGCGGTATCCAGGCTTGGGGTACGGTTTTTGTGGGCGCTGGAGAAAAATAAAAAGGCGATTGCATTTTATCGTACACATGGATTTGAACGGACTGGAGAGAGGATGCTGGAAGAGGGGACGCCGGAGTATTTGGTGGAGATGGAGCGAAGGTAAGATTGTATTAGGGAAAAGTAGAAGGTAAGATTGCCTTTGGAAAAAAGCATAAGAAAAAATGTATTTGGAAAATATGGAAGAAACAGGATGGGTGGAATCGATGAGCAGAGAAACAACACGAAAGGTTAAAATTGGAAATTGTGTAATTGGCGGGGGAAGTCCGGTGGCAATTCAGTCAATGTGCAATACACACACCGAGGATATTCAGGCTACGGTTGCACAGATTCACCGTCTGGAGGAAGCTGGCTGTGAGATCGTCCGGGTGACGGTGCCGACAAAAGAAGCAGCCCTGGCTGTGCGGGAGATTAAGAAAGAGATATCGATTCCTTTGGTGGCGGATATTCACTTTGATTATAAGATGGCGATTGCCGCGATGGAAAACGGCGCAGATAAGATTCGGATTAATCCGGGCAATATCGGCTCGGCTGACCGGGTTAAGGCTGTGGTGGATGCAGCAAAGGCACTTCATATTCCTATTCGTGTGGGAGTAAACAGCGGATCGTTGGAGAAAGAGATTCTGGAAAAATATGGAAGGGTGACAGCGGAAGGGCTGGTGGAGAGTGCATTGGCTCAGGTAAAGCGGATTGAAGATTTTGGCTATGATAACCTGGTGATCAGCATAAAGTCGTCGGATGTCATGATGTGTGTAAAGGCGCATGAATTGATTGATCAGCAGACCAATTATCCTCTGCATGTGGGAATTACCGAGGCGGGAACGCTGTATTCAGGCAATATTAAATCTTCCGTGGGTCTTGGGCTGATCTTAGGGCAGGGAATTGGCGATACCATCCGTGTATCCTTAACGGGCGATCCGGTGGAGGAGATTAAGACGGCAAAGCTGATTCTTCGGACATTAGGTCTTAGGAAGGGCGGAATCGAGGTAGTTTCCTGCCCAACCTGCGGGAGGACACAGATTGACTTGATTTCCCTGGCTAATGCAGTAGAAACGATGGCTGCGGAGTTTGATGATCTCAGTGGTGTCAAGGTTGCTGTGATGGGCTGCGTGGTCAATGGACCGGGAGAGGCAAAGGAAGCCGATTTAGGGATTGCCGGGGGCCGCGGGGAAGGTCTGTTGATCCGAAAAGGAGAGGTTATCCGAAAAGTGCCGGAAGGTGAGCTTTTGCAGGTGCTTAGGGAGGAGCTCTTGCAGCTTCGGAAGCAGAGGATAAAAGTTAGTTCGTGTTAATTGAGGATGTAATAAATAAAAATGAGGATAATGTTTTGGAATACACACACAGCTATTCTGATTTGAGGGATAAAAATGATCATCCAGATAAAAAGATAAGTGATCATTTTCCAATTGTCTGTGAAATAAAAGATAAGTAGATTTATTGGAGGTATAGGATGAATAAGGAAAAATTTACGTTTGAATTAATCGATAAATATACACCCGATATTGTTATAAAAAATTTATTAGAAGAGATTGAGAGAGATACTAAAGGATATGTAATAGGAAATATAGACAGATATGATGGCCCAATTGATTTTTATACTAAACGAGGTGGAGGACTTGCGGCAGTTTTGGGAACAATGCAGCAAATGTCAGAAATGGCGGCTATACAGCAGGATTTAGGAGAACAAGATCCAGAGCAGCATAAGTTTGAAGTTTTTCTTACCGTAAAAGGACTGGAACATTATAAATATAGAATGATGTTTGTTGACTATGGCACAATTTCATATCCAGTAACCATTATTCTGAATGAGGACTTAGCGGTTGCCTATAGTGGAAGACGAAAGGATGTATTTACTATTGAATCAATGAAACAACTGGAGGAGATGATGGATACCATTCTTAATTCAGACATGATGCTTTCTTTTATTCAAAGTTTAATCAATGAATCACTAAGACAGGAAATGAAGGAAATTTCATAAAAAATATAGAAAACAAAACAGATATTGTTCAATAAGATGATACAATATGGAAGGAAAAGAAAGACAGGAAAGTAAATGGCAAAAGGATTTTTAGAGGTTTTTCCCGGATTGACCATAGAAAAAGAGTTTGAAGAGCTTTTAAAACTGACCAAGGTGTCCCGCGTGACATCGACCAGGGATAGAAGCTCTATTCGCATTTATCTGGAAAGTCCGAGACTGATTCAAAAGCAGATGATTTATGACCTGGAAAACGGGATTAAGGAGCAGCTTTTTCCGGGAAAGAAGATGACGATTAAGATCCAGGAAAAATACCGTCTTTCCGGGCAGTATACGCCGCAGAAGCTGATGGAGGTTTATCAGGACAGTATTGCCCTGGAATTAAAGAATTACAGCATTATTATGTACACCATGTTTAAGAAGGCCGAATTTATCTTCCCGGAACCAGATGTACTGCAGATGACGGTGGAAAATACCATGGTATCAAGGGAAAAGGCGGGGGAGTTAAAGCGGATTCTGGAAAAGATTCTTCAGGAGCGGTGCGGCATGGGAGCTGTGGTTGAATTTACCTATGTTGCGCCTAAGGAAAGCAAGCTGCGAAAGCAGGCGAAGGAGGCCGAGGAAGCGGCGGCAGCGGCTTACGGGGCTTATCTTCATGGGGGCACAGGCACAGATTTGGATATAAATATTCCCTGGGATGAGTATGGGATTTCCGGTGCAAAGAGTGGGGCAGCAAGTGGTCAGAGCGAGGAAAACGCAGGGGGCAAGACGGGAAATTCCGAAGTTAAAACTTCTAATGCAGGTAAAAAAGTACTTTCTTTAAAAGCAAGAAAGGAAGCGGCTAAAGGTTCGGAAAATGGCAGCGCAGGAAAGAGTTCTTTTAGCGGAAATGGCGGACAGAAAGGTGGTTTTTCCAAGAAAAGCAGCTTCTCCAAAAACGGCAGCTTCTCACGAAACACCGCTTTGCGCAAGTCGGACAACCCCGATGTGCTTTACGGACGGGATTTTGATGACGGGTTTACCAATATTGAGGCTATCGAAGGCGAGGTCGGGGAGGTTACGATCCGAGGGCAGATTCTAACCGTGGAGAAACGGGAACTGCGCGGCGGTGAAAAGTCCATTGTTATCTTTGATGTTACGGATTTTACGGATACGATTACCATTAAACTTTTTGTGCGCCAGGATGCCATGGAGGACGTGGACAAGGCTGTTGTTAAGGGCAGTTTTGTAAAAATCCGGGGCGTGACGACCATTGATAAATTCGATCATGAACTGACGCTTGGCAGTATCGTAGGGATAAAAAAATGCGAGGATTTTACCAGCAAACGGATGGATAACAGCCTGGAAAAGCGCGTGGAACTGCACTGTCACACGAAGATGAGTGATATGGACGGGGTGGCCGAGGTTAAGGCCATTATTAAGCGGGCAAAGGCATGGGGGATGCCGGCAATTGCTATTACCGATCACGGCTGTGTACAGGCATTTACCGATGCCAATCATGCCCTGGATAAGGGAGATGATTTTAAGATTATCTACGGGGTGGAAGGCTATCTGGTGGATGATTTAAAGCAGCTTGTGGAGAATTCCCGCAACCAGAGTTTTGCCGATACCTATGTGGTTTTTGATATCGAAACCACCGGATTTTCTCCGGAGAAGAATAAAATCATTGAAATCGGTGCGGTAAAGGTGGAGGACGGGAAAATTACAGACAGGTTCAGCACCTTTGTTAATCCGGACGTGCCGATTCCCTTTGCTATCGAGCAGCTCACCGGAATTAATGATTCCATGGTTCTGGACAGCCCGCAGATTGATGTGATTCTTCCGCAGTTTCTGGAATTTTGCGGCGATGCGGTGATTGTGGCGCACAACGCAGGGTTTGATACAGGATTTATCGCCCATTATGCAAAGCTTCTGGGGCTTTCCTATGCGCCGACGATTCTGGATACGGTGACTTTGGCACGTCTGCTTTTGCCGAATTTAAACCGCTACAAGCTGGATACCGTGGCAAAAGCCGTGGGGGTATCGCTGGAAAATCACCACCGGGCCGTGGACGACGCAGAGGCTACTGCCGGGATTTTTAAGGAGTTTGTCCGGATGTTCCGGGCACAGGATATTGAAACCCTGGATCAGGTCAACGCCTTAAGCAAACTGACCACAGCCGGGATTCAAAAACTTCCGACCAACCATATCATTATCCTGGCAAAGAATGATGTGGGAAGAATTAACCTCTACCGTCTGGTTTCCCTTTCGCATCTGGAATATTTTGCCCGAAGACCCAGGATTCCCAAGAGCCTTTTAGAAAAGTACCGGGAGGGTCTGATTATCGGATCTGCCTGTGAGGCCGGGGAACTGTATCAGGCTTTGCTCCGCGGCGTTCCTGCTGCGGAGATTGCCAAAATTGTACGGTTTTATGACTATCTGGAAATCCAGCCCCTGGGCAATAACGATTTTATGCTGAGGGACGAAAAGAGCACGGTAAAAAATAAAGAGGATTTAATTGCCTTAAATAAGCGCATTGTCCAACTGGGAAAAGAGTTTGGAAAGCCGGTCTGTGCGACCTGTGATGTACATTTTTTAGATCCCCAGGATGAGATTTACCGTCGGATTATCGAGGCAGGGCAGGGCTTTAAAGACTGCGATCTCCAGCCTCCGTTATATCTTCGCACCACGGAAGAAATGCTGGAAGAATTTTCCTATTTAGAACCGAATGAGGCGGAAGATGTGGTGATTACCAACACCAGGAAAATTGCGGATATGTGCGAGAAAATCTCCCCTGTCCGCCCCGATAAATGCCCCCCGGTGATTGAAAATTCGGATGCAACCCTGCGGAAAATCTGCTATGACAAAGCCCATGCGATTTACGGAGAAGAACTTCCTCAGATTGTTACTGCACGTCTGGAAAGGGAGTTAAATTCTATTATCAGCAACGGCTTTGCCGTAATGTACATTATCGCTCAGAAGCTGGTGTGGAAGTCGAATGAGGACGGTTATCTGGTGGGTTCTAGAGGTTCGGTCGGTTCCTCCTTTGTGGCTACCATGTCGGGAATTACCGAGGTAAATCCATTAAGTCCGCACTATATCTGTCCTTCCTGCCACTTCTATGATTTTGACTCTGAAGAGGTGAAAAAGTTCTCTGGTATGGCAGGCTGTGATATGCCGGATCGCACCTGTCCGGTGTGCGGCAAACCGCTGAAAAAAGAGGGATTTGACATTCCTTTTGAAACGTTTTTGGGCTTTAAAGGCGATAAGGAACCTGATATCGACCTGAATTTCTCCGGCGAATACCAGAGTAAGGCCCATGATTACACCGAAGTTATCTTTGGAAAAGGGCAGACGTTCCGGGCGGGAACCGTGGGTACGCTGGCGGATAAGACGGCTTACGGCTATATTAAAAAATACTTTGAGGAGCGCAGCCAGAGAAAGCGTGCCTGTGAGATTAACCGCCTGGTTTCCGGCTGTGTGGGGGTGAAGCGGACGACAGGACAGCACCCGGGCGGAATTATCGTCCTTCCTCTGGGGGAGGAGATTTATTCGTTTACCCCGGTGCAGCACCCGGCAAACGATATGACAACCTCCACGGTGACGACTCATTTTGATTACCATTCCATTGACCATAACCTCTTAAAGCTGGATATCTTAGGGCACGATGATCCGACCATGATCCGTATGCTCCAGGACTTAACCGGGATTGATCCGGTGCAGGATATTCCGCTGGACAGCAAAGAGGTGATGAGTCTTTTCCAGAATACCTCAGCCTTAAAAATCACCCCGGAAGATATCGGCGGATGTAAGCTGGGAGCACTGGGAATTCCGGAATTTGGTACGGATTTTGCCATGCAGATGTTGATTGACACCAAGCCAAAATACTTTTCTGACCTGGTGCGTATCGCCGGGCTTTCCCACGGAACGGATGTGTGGCTGGGCAATGCGCAGACCCTGATTTCCGAGGGAACGGCAACGATCCAGACCGCGATCTGTACAAGAGATGATATCATGGTGTACCTGATCAGCCGGGGCATGGAAGAGGGGCTTTCCTTTACGATTATGGAATCCGTGCGCAAGGGCAAGGGCTTAAAACCGGAGTGGGAAGCGGCGATGACCGAACATGGGGTGCCGGAATGGTATATCTGGTCGTGCAAGAAGATTAAGTACATGTTCCCCAAGGCCCATGCTGCCGCCTATGTTATGATGGCATGGCGGATTGCTTACTGTAAGGTATTTTACCCGCTGGCTTACTATGCTGCTTTTTTCAGCATCCGGGCGAAGGGATTCAGCTATGAACTGATGTGTCTTGGAAGGGAAAAACTGGAAATTCATCTGGCGGATTATAAGAAGAGAAGCGACAGCCTGTCGAACAAAGAGCAGGATACCCTCAGGGATATGCGCATTGTGCAGGAGATGTATGCCCGGGGTTTTGTGTTTCTGCCCATTGATATCTACCGGGCCAAGGCCGTGCACTTTCAGATTATTGACGGTAAACTTATGCCGTCCTTAAACAGCATTGACGGACTGGGAGAGAAGGCGGCGGAAGGAATTGCCGAGGCGGCCAAGGACGGCCCGTTTTTATCCCGGGAAGATTTTCAAAGCCGGACGAAGGTCAGCAAAACCCTCTGCGATTTAATGGCAGACCTGGGACTTTTAGGAGATTTGCCGGAGAGCAATCAGCTTTCGCTGTTTGATTTTGGGTAAAAAAAGGGGTTGCTTTCGGATAGAAAAAGACGGTGCTGTAAATGTGTAAACAGCAACAAAAAGACAGACACAGGCAGGATGCTTTTGTCTGTCTTTTCCTTTTTTACTTTTCCTATTTACTTTTCCTATTTACTTTTCCGTGTGCGGCAATCTCTGCCGGAAAAACCGTTTTTTGATCTCGCGCAGTTTAAAGGGAATCAGGGGATAAATATAGCTTTTTCCCGCAATGGTCTTATTAAATACAATGGCACAAACCGAGAGAATCAGCCCTGCGAAAAACCCGTACCAGTGGAAAAATGCCGTTAAAATCAGCATAATGATCCGCATAAATTTTAACGCATACCCCAGTTCAAAGCTTGCCTGGGAGTAGTTTGCCACGGTGACGAACGCCATATAGAGCATGGTTTCACTCGAAAACCAGCCGGATTTTACGGAGTATTCGCCCATAACAATACCGGCGATAACGCTTAAAGGGGTTGTCAGCATACTTGGCGTATTGATGGCCGCCAGGCGCAGTCCGTCGATGGCAAATTCCAGCAAAAGAAGCTGGAAAAATACCGGAACATGCGGCGGATCGGAGAGGCGGATAAAGTCCAGCCAGGGGGGAATCGTATCCGGATTCTGTAAAAAAGCCAGCCAGAGCGGGGTAAGAATCAGGGTTAAAATCGAGATAGTCATCCGTGAAAGCCGCAGATAGGTTCCCGTAACAGGAGGGAAATAATAGTCGTCCGCCTCCTCGATAATATCAAAAATGGAGGACGGCAAGATCATTGCAGCCGGGGAATTATCCACCAGAATAACGATATTTCCTTCAAGAATACTGGCGGCTGCCGCGTCTGGACGCTCGGAAAACTTAAATTTGGGAAAGGGGTTGTACCATTTATGCGGGTAGATACATTCGGCCAGGCTTTCCTGGTTCATGGTCAGGGCATCGACATGTAAGTTGGTGATTCTTTTTTTTATTCGGGCAAGAAGGTCATCATCCACCCGTCCCTGCATATAGCACACCGCAATGTCCGTGTGTGAACTTTCCCCGGCGGTTAAAATCTCCATTACCAGCTTCGGATCACGTATCCGGCGGCGGATAAGGGCCGTGTTGAAAATCAGGGTTTCAACAAAGCCGTCCCGGGAACCGCGCATAACCTTATCTTTTTCCGGTTCACTTACCCCGCGGGCAGGATAGGTTCGGCAGTCGATGGTCAGATAGCTGTCATAGCCTTCGATCAGCATACAGGTGATGCCGGTAAGAAGCTGGGTAATTAGTGCACTCGTATCCGTTACCAGACCGATTTCTCCGTAAGGGATACATTTTTTGGAAAATCCGTGGGCATCTTCGGGCATGGCTTCTGGTTTTATGCCCTGGAAAACCTGAAGGATTTTTAATAAAACCTCGTCTTTTGTCATGCCATCGACAAAGAAAAGACAGCCCTTTCTTCCGCCGATTTCCACTACACGATAAACAATATCAAAGGATTTATCCGCCTGAAGAATGGTTTTCAGTTCTTCAAGTCTGATGGAAAAACCCTGGGCTGCATCCGTATTCATACATCTTCCTCCTTGTATATAGAGTACGATAAACCATTTAACCGCACATTTCCCGGATAAAAGACAGTATATCCATTTGTTGATTTAAACGATAGTGTAAATTTTTCCATAAAAATTGGGCGGAAAACATTGGATAAAATTGACAAGGATAGAAATAAAGATAAAAAAGAAATTGGAAAAAATTCATAAAACTGATAAAAAATCTATTGACAGAAATGTAAAAAAATGCTATAGTTGCCAGGTAAGAAACACAAAAGAGTGTTTTCTTTAAAGTATTTTGGTATGGGGATGCCAAAAGGTAAAACTTATAGTGTGACGGTTTTGAACGTGACCAGAGGGCTGCTTTCTGTGGGGGAAAAGCAGTCCTCCTTTGTCTGTTCTCTTTTTTGTCTGTTCTGACCTTTATCTGTTCTGAGCATTCAGGCTATTCTTTGTTTGTTTTCTCTTTTATCTGTTCTGTCCATTCAGGAAATTTCACAGATCCGGCGAATAACCTCTCCGGCAATCATCAGCCCGGCGGCAGGAGGCACGAAGGAGATGCTTCCGGGCAGGCTGCGGCGGCCGGCTGCTTCTTTTTGCGCATCCTCTAAAACCTGCGGCGTGCTTGGGATTTCCCGGGAATATAAGACCTTCAGGGAGGGAATCTGCCGTTTTTTCAGCTCCCGGCGCATTACCCGGCACAGCGGGCAGACGCTGGTGCTGAAGATATCGTCAATGGTAAATAATTCCGGATGCAGCTTATTCCCGGTTCCCATGGAGGAAAGGAGCGGGATGTGATGTGCATGGGCATATTCAGCTAGGGCCAGCTTTGCGGCAACGGTATCGATGGCGTCGATGATGTAGTCAGGAACCTTTTTTGCATCCCGGATCAGATCTTCCATCAGGTTTTCCAGATTTTCGGGCAAAACAAAGGTTTCTCTGGTGATTACCCGGCAGTCCGGGTGGATATCGCCTATCCGCTCTTTTAAAAGTTCGGTTTTATATCGCCCGATAGTGCTTAAAAAGGCTATGGACTGGCGGTTGATATTGGTTAAGGATACCACATCGTTATCCACAAGGATGAGCGTTCCCACGCCGCTGCGGGCGAGAGCTTCAATGCAGAAGGAGCCGACGCCTCCTGCGCCGAAAACCAGAATGCAGCTTTTGTGCAGGCGATGAATATTTTCTGTGCCGATAAGCATTTCCGTTCGTGAAAATGCATGCAGGTTTGATTCAGGCATGGCTGTTCTCCGTTTCTTTTCTGACTTGTTCTTTTTTGACTTGTTCTTTTTTCTTCTGTTCTTCCACTAAATCTGCCAGGGTCGCATGATCGACAACATTGCTGATCGCGTCTTCTAGCTGCTTCCAGATACCAAGGGTGGCACAGCTATCCGCCCGCTTACAGAGATTTTTTTCATCTTCTAAACAGGCAACCGGAGAAAGGCTGCCTTCGGTGAGCCGCAGAATTTCTCCCACCGTATAGTCGGCGGCATCTCTGGACAGCCGATAGCCGCCCTGGGCACCCCGCATACTTTTAACATAGCCGGCTTTGCACAGGACGGTAACGATTTGCTCTAGGTATTTTACCGAAATCTGCTGGCGCTGCGCTACCTGGCTGATCTTTGTACATTCCTGCGGATGCATGGCAAATTCCAGCATCATACGGAGGGCGTAGCGGCCTTTGGTTGATATTTTCATGTATATTTCCTCGGTTCTTTCCTTAATGTTCTCTATTCTTATAGGATTAACAGGATAGCCATATTGTACATGATCCTCTGCCGGATGTAAATGAAAACCCACTTTTTTTTCACGGATAAATATGGTAGAATGGTTGCAGTTCAATGTGTTTAATATTGAAATTGAAAAAGAAAATAGCCAAAGTACAAATATACAGGTGTACAGAATAGTCATGCCTGTATATACCTAAAAGGTAGGATGTGCCGTGAAAGGCGCACAGATTGGAGGAAAAGATGTTTAATGGATTTATTCGGGCTGCAGCGGCAACGCCTAAGATTAGAGTAGCCGATCCGGCTTATAATGCCGAACAGGTGATTCGGTTGATGAAGGAGGGGGAAAAGCTTCAGGTTAAACTCATGGTTTTTCCGGAACTCTGTCTGACCGGTTATACCTGTCAGGACCTGTTTTTGCAGTTTCCCCTGATTCGCAGGGCAAAGGAAGCATTAGCGGCGGTTATTGAAGCTTCAAAAGATGTGGACATGCTGATTTTTGTGGGTCTGCCCTGGGAGAGGAACAACAAGCTTTATAATGCCGCGGCAGCCGTAAGCGGCGGGAGGCTTCTGGGAATTATACCCAAAAAACATCTTCCGAATTATTCCGAGTTTTACGAAATGCGCCATTTCTGCCCGGGAGATGACGAGTGTGTCTATGCCTGGGATGAAGGCAGCAATGACTATATTGCTATGGGAAGCCGGATGGTGTTTCGGTGTGAAGAGTTTCCCCTGCTCTGTGTGGCGGCGGAAATCTGCGAGGATCTCTGGGTTCCCTGCCCGCCGAGTATCAGTCATGCCATGGCGGGTGCTACCGTGATTGTCAACTGTTCAGCCAGCAATGAAACGACAGGAAAGGACAGCTATCGTCATGAACTGGTGTGCGGGCAGTCGGCAAGACTTTTGTGCGGCTATGTTTACTGCAATGCAGGCGAGGGAGAATCAACCCAGGATCTGGTGTTTGGCGGTCAGAATATCATTGCCGAAAATGGAACCTGTCTTGCAGAGTCCGAGCGTTTTGTTCATGGGATGACGGTTGCCGACCTGGATCTGGAACGCCTGGACAGTGAGCGGCGAAGGATGAATACCTTTCCTTCTCCCAGTCAGGCAGCAAGAATGGCGGTTATGCCCGGGCAGGCAGAGAACGGAAAAGGAGAAACGGCCTATGAGGAGGTTCTTTTTCATTTAAGATGTTTTTCTTTGGAGCGCCTGAAAAGACCTGTTGACAAAGCGCCCTTTGTGCCGGATGACGCCGGGCAGAGAAGGAAGCGCTGTGAGGAAATCCTATCGATTCAGGCGATGGGGCTGAAGAAGCGTCTGGAACATACAGGCTGCTGTCACGCAGTTATCGGTCTTTCCGGAGGGCTGGATTCCACCCTTGCCCTGTTAGTTACTGTACGCGCCTTTGATCAGCTTGGGATTGACCGGAAACAGATTCACTGCGTTACGATGCCCTGTTTTGGGACAACCGACCGAACCTATCAGAATGCCTGCGCCATGGCGAGGCAGGTAGGTGCCAAACTGACCGAAATATCTATCCGAGAATCCGTTTCCCTGCATTTTAAGGATATCGGCCATAACCCCGAAAAACACGATGTAACCTATGAAAACAGTCAGGCCCGGGAGAGGACGCAGGTGCTTATGGATGTGGCTAATCAGGTAAACGGCATGGTTATCGGCACAGGCGACATGTCTGAACTTGCCCTTGGCTGGGCGACCTATAACGGCGATCATATGTCGATGTACGGGGTAAATGCGGGTGTTCCCAAGACCCTGGTTCGTCATCTGGTCCGCTACTATGCCGATACCTGTAAGGAAGAAAAGCTTGCCGGCGTTTTGCTGGATGTTTTGGATACCCCGGTAAGTCCGGAACTTCTCCCGCCGGAGGAGGGGAAGATTTCCCAGAAAACCGAAGATCTGGTGGGACCGTATGAACTTCACGATTTCTTTCTCTATTACATCCTCCGCTTTGGCTATATGCCATCAAAAATCTTTTATCTGGCATGTCTGGCCTTTGAAGGGGAGTATGATAAAGAGGTAATTTTAAAATGGCTGAAAGTATTCTACCGCCGGTTCTTTACCCAGCAGTTTAAGCGATCCTGTCTGCCCGACGGTCCAAAGGTCGGATCGGTAGCACTTTCGCCGCGTGGTGATCTGCGGATGCCAAGTGATGCATGTCAGAGGATCTGGGAGGAGGATTTGGAAAAACTTGGAAAGTAAATACAGAAAGAGGAAAAGCATATGATTAGCAGCACAGCAAATAAACAGGTTCGCCGGGTGGTAAATCTGGTCAAAAAGGCAAAGACCCGCCGGGAAGAAGACCTCTACGTGGTTGAAGGAATCCGGATGGTTTCCGAACTTGTGCCTGAACAGACAGAACAGATTTATGTGTCGGAAAGCTTTCTGAAAAACAAAGCCCGGGAAGAACTTTTATCCGGCTTTTCGTGGGAGGCAGTCAGCGATCCGGTGATGAAAACCATGGCGGATACACAGACCCCCCAGGGGATTCTGGCTTTGGTGAAACAGAAGCACTATAGCCTGGATGAACTTCTGCAGCCTTCCTCTGCGGGGGAAAAGGCCCATATCCTGATTCTGGAAACCCTTCAGGACCCCGGAAATTTGGGTACGATTCTGCGGGCAGGAGAGGGTGCCGGGATTACCGGGGTGGTGATGGACGAAACCACGGCCGATATCTATAATCCCAAGGTTATCCGCTCAACCATGGGTTCTGTTTACCGCGTGCCCTTCGTCTATGTTAAGGATCTGCGGGAAGCCTGCCAGAAGATAAAGAAGGCAGGGATTCATCTGTTTGCCGCCCATCTTGGAGGAAAAAACAGTTATGACCGGGAAGATTTTACGGTTCCCTGCGGATTTTTACTGGGAAATGAGGCAAAGGGGCTTTCCGAACCGATTGCCTCCCTTGCCCACACCTATATCCGTATTCCCATGGCCGGGAAGGTGGAATCTTTAAATGCTGCCGTGGCTGCGTCGATTTTAATGTTTGAAACTGCCCGCCAAAGGAGAGAGGGCGTTATGGCACGCACATGAACGCCAACAAGAAGGCGTTACCATTCACAGGTTCACAGCAGCGGGAAGGTTGCAGGGAAAAATTGTAAGGAATCATTAAGTTGCGGCGGGGAATGAAATGTGGTACGATATACAAGTAACCGATAATGGAAATATACATTATCGAGGGCTTAAAAATAGCTTAATGCAAAGAAAGGAGGGGCATGTATGGGCTTGATTGGATGGCTGGCAGCATTTATTCTTTTTATTGCCATTGAGATACCGACGATGGCACTGACAACGATCTGGTTTGCCGGAGGGGCGCTGGCCGGTTTGGTTCTTTATCTTCTGGGAGCACCCATGGAACTGCAGCTTGGGGCATTTGTGGTGATTTCTTTTGCATTACTGGCCCTGACCCGTCCCATGGCTCTGCGCTATATTAACCAGAAAACCAAAAAGACCAATGTCGAAAGTCTGATAGGCAGGCAGGCCAGGATTACGGAGCAGGTGGATAACCAGGAAGGGACAGGAACGGCTGTGCTGGACGGTGCGGAGTGGACGGCCAGATCTGCAGAAGATAATCTGACCATTGCCCCAAAAACTCTGGTTTGGGTAAAAGAAATCCGGGGGGTGAAGCTGATTGTGCTTCCTGTTGCCCAGAACCAGACTGACGGAATAACGAAACAATAAGGCATAGATTTGGCACAAAGAACATATACTGACAGAAGCGTCAAAATAGTTTTTTCGCTTTTGATGATTTGTTCCTGATGCGAATACCTTGATGTGCGGGAAAAAGAATACCTGTTTGTACCCAAAGAGTGGAACAGGCGGTGAAACGCACACGGAATGGAGGAAAAATGGGTGGTTTTTTAAGTGGTTTTATGGCAATTCTCCTGATTTTTATTATTGTTCTGCTGATATTGACGTCTTGTATTAAGATTGTTCCTCAGGCGCAGGCCCTTGTTGTGGAACGTCTGGGAGCCTATCTGGATACCTGGTCTGTGGGTGTGCATTTTAAGACCCCTTTCCTGGATCGCGTGGCAAAAAAGGTGAATTTAAAGGAGCAGGTGGCTGATTTTCCGCCCCAGCCCGTGATCACCAAGGATAATGTAACCATGCGGATTGATACGGTTGTATTTTTTCAGATAACCGATCCCAAGCTGTATGCCTACGGTGTGGAAAGCCCGATTATGGCGATTGAAAACTTGACGGCAACCACGCTCAGGAATATTATCGGTGATCTGGAACTTGACCAGACGCTGACTTCCAGAGAAACGATTAACGCCAAGATGCGGGCTTCCCTGGATGTGGCTACTGACCCGTGGGGAATTAAAGTCAATCGTGTGGAACTGAAAAACATTATTCCGCCGTCCAGTATCCAGGAAGCCATGGAGAAGGAGATGAAAGCCGAGCGTGAGCGCCGTGAATCCATTCTCCGCGCAGAGGGCGAAAAGAAATCGACAATTCTGGTTGCCGAAGGTAAGAAGGAGTCGGCGATACTGGATGCAGAGGCAGAGAAGCAGGCGGCGATTCTTCGGGCAGAGGCAGAGAAGGAAAAGAAGATTAGGGAAGCCGAGGGCCAGGCCGAAGCTATCTTAAAGGTACAGAAGGCACAGGCAGACGGTATCCGGTTTATCCGGGAGGCCGGGGCTGACGCAGCGGTGATTAAGCTTAAGAGTTTAGAAGCCTTTGCGGCTGCGGCGAACGGAAAGGCGACGAAGATTATTATTCCGTCAGAGATCCAGGGCATTGCCGGTCTTGCCAAGTCCGTGACGGAAACCGTGCTGGATAAGGCGGACACGATGTAGCCTATTCGTGCTGCAGATGAAAGCATTATCAGGATAAAAGTAAAAAATCATTATAAGTTCAGGAGAGGACTGTCACAGAGGGAAAGGAGCAGAACATGCATTCCGGCGATTTTTGTGACAGTTTTCTTTGCTTTATTTCGTATATTGATATAGAGAAGAAAAAATATTGCTGCTGCGAACGTGTGAACAGCAGCAATATATTAGGACAAAAAGGAGGCAGCTTTGATAAAACTTCAGCTTGATCCGACAAAAGAATATGGTATTGTCCTGGAAGGAGGGGGGGCGAAGGGTGCCTATCAGGTCGGTGCGTGGGCGGCGCTTTTAGAAGCGGGAATTAAGATTAAAGGGATAGCCGGAACCAGCGTGGGAGCCTTAAACGGTGCGCTGATGTGCATGGATGATCTGAGAGAGGCAGAGAAACTCTGGGATAATATTTCCTGGTCACAGGTTATGGATATCGACGATACTCTGATTGAGCAGTGGAAGGCCAGGGACTTTTCTTCACTTTCCCTTCACGAGCTGCTTGCCGAGGGAAAAAGGATTTTAAAAGACCGCGGGCTGGATATTACCCCGTTAAAGCAGCTGATTGAGCGGACAATTGACGAAGATAAGATTTTTCAGTCCGATAAAGAATTTTTTGTTTCTACGATTTCTCTTTCCGACCGCAAGCCTTTGATTGTGAATATGAAAGAGGTTGCCGAGGGGGAAATGAAAGATATGCTTTTAGCCAGCGCCTATCTGCCGGGATTTAAGCGGGAGAGGCTTGGCGGAAAGCTTTATGCGGACGGCGGCGGGGCAAATAATGTCCCTGTGGATGTGCTTGCGGATCGCGGCTATAAGGACATTATTGTTATCCGGATTTACGGCCTGGGCTATGATACGGAAAAGTCCTTTGTTATCCCGGAAGATGTTTCTCTTTACCATATTGCTCCAAGGCAGAACCTGGGCGGAATCCTGGAGTTTGATAAGAAGAAGACCAGAAGAAACCGGAAGCTGGGTTATCTGGACGGAAAAAGGCTTCTCTACGGGCTTGCCGGAAAGCGGTATTATATCGATGCTTCAGGGAGTGAGGCTTATTACTTTGACAAGATGATGTCAGAGGCAGAACTTCTTAAGGGCTATCTTATGCGGGGAATTCTCCAGGAGGAACTGGAAGAGCCTTTTGGTTACCGGAAGTACACCGAGGTGATTTTTCCGCGGCTTGCTCAGGAGTTCGGTCTGGAAAAGGACTGGGATTACCGGGATTTATATGTGAGCGTCTTAGAACATCTGGCAGGAAAACTCCGCATTTCCCGTATGCGGGTATACAGCGTGCCGGAATTGCTGATGAAGATTCATCATGGATTAAATAAAAGTAAGACGAGATAACACAAAACAGAAGTCTTGACATAGTCTTTCAGATATAGTAATTTAAGAGGAAGCAAAGGCGAAAATACGCTTGAAGCAGATATACCTGTAAAGAGAATAGACAGCATTATTGTAAAACACATACAGAATGGAGGAAGCCAGGATGGATTTAAGGGGAAGAAATTTTTTAACACTGAAGGATTTTACGAAAGAAGAGATTGTGTATCTTTTAGATCTGGCAGCGGATTTTAAGGAAAAGAAGAAAAAGGGAATTTTAGTAGACAGCCACAGAGGGAAAAATGTTGCGCTGATTTTTGAAAAGACAAGTACAAGAACCCGTTGTGCTTTTGAGGTGGCTGCCCACGATTTGGGGATGGGAACAACCTACCTTGACCCGAAGGGGTCGCAGATTGGAAAAAAGGAGAGCATTGCCGATACCGCAAGGGTTCTTGGACGGATGTATGAGGGGATTGAGTACCGGGGCTTTGGACAGGAGATTGTGGAAGAACTGGCAAAATATGCCGGTGTTCCGGTCTGGAACGGACTGACGAACGAATATCATCCTACCCAGATGCTTGCCGATATGCTTACGATCCGGGAACAGCTTGGCCGTCTTGAGGGCGTTAAGCTGGTCTACATGGGCGATGCACGCTACAATATGGGAAATTCCCTGATGATTGCCTGTGCAAAGCTGGGGATGCATTTTGTGGCCTGTGCGCCTAAAGAATATTTCCCCAATGAGGAACTTACGGCACAGTGCCGTGAATATGCTGCTCTTTCAGGCGGTCAGATTACACTGACCGAGGACGTTTCTGAGGGGACGAAAGGAGCTGATGTTATCTATACGGATGTCTGGGTGTCCATGGGTGAGCCGGATGAAGTCTGGGAGGAGAGAATCCGCGCTTTAACCCCCTATAAGGTAACTGCCAAGGTGATGGATAATGCCGGTGCGCAGGCGATTTTCCTGCACTGTCTGCCTTCCTTTCATGATTTAAAGACCACCATAGGAAAAGAGATGAGCGAGCGGTTTGGAATTCAGGATATGGAAGTAACCGATGAAGTCTTTGAATCTGCGCAGTCCAAGGTTTTTGAGGAGGCAGAAAACCGGATGCACACCATTAAGGCAGTGATGGCGGCTACTCTGCGTTAGTATGCTGTTTTATTGATGTTCAGCCGAAAAGCTACACGGCTACATACTTAAAAGCAAAGGAAGTAGGTTTATGCAGGGACAAGGAGCAAACGGACGGAGCCGCACCAGCAGGAGGATGGGATTTTTCCTGGATGTGCTCCACATCGGCATAGGAAGTATTATCGTTATCTTAGCCGTGATTTCATTTTTGAATGCAGAAAATAATCTGGTTCTCTTTCCTGTGATTTTTATGCTGGCTGCCGTGTTAAACCTGGTCAACGGCTGGGTAAAAATTCGTCAGAGCGGACGGGATAAAAAAAGAATCGCCGGGGGGGCAGGGCTTCTTTTCTTTGGAATTGCCCTGGCTGTACTTTCGGGAATCAGCGCATTCAGTATATGGAGGTAGGACGGGCGATTAGAGGATGAAGACAAAGATATTGACCATATTAAAGGAAAACGGCGGCTATGTGTCCGGACAGGCCCTCTGCAGTCAGCTTGGCGTGTCCAGGACGGCGGTCTGGAAGGCGGTGAAGCAGCTTGAAGAGGAAGGCTGCCGGATCGAGGCTGTGCGGAACAAGGGCTACCGCCTGCTGTCCGTGGAGGACGGGATTGGCGGGGCGCAGATAGGAAGTCTTTTAAAGACGAAGTACATGGGAAGGAAGCTGGTTTATTTTCGGGAAACGGATTCCACGAATATCCAGATCAAGAAGCTGGCCGAGGCAGGAAGTCCGGAAGGAACGCTTGTGGTGGCAGAAAGCCAGACCGCAGGGAAGGGAAGAAGGGGAAGAAGCTGGTCTTCACCTGCGGGAAGCAGTATTTACATGAGTTACCTGCTTCGCCCGAAGATTCCGCCCTACAGTGCGTCTATGCTCACTCTGCTGGCGGGTATGGCCTGCGTGACGGCAATTCGGGAGGAAACCGGGTTGAACTCTGCGATTAAGTGGCCTAACGATCTGGTGATTGGCGGAAAGAAGATCTGCGGTATTCTTACCGAGATGAGTACAGAGCTGGAAGAGATTCACTATATTTTCACCGGAATAGGAATCAATGTCAACCAGACCAGCTTTCCGCAGGAAATTCAGGAAACGGCAACTTCGCTGAAGCTGGAGAGCAAAAAACCAGAAGAAATCAGCCGCAGTGCTCTGATTGCTTCCTGTATGAAGCGGTTTGAGCATTACTATGAAAGGTTTTTGCTTTCCGGAGATTTTTCGGAATTAAAGGAAGAATATGAAGGGATGCTGGCAAATCTGGGACGGGAGGTTCTGGTTTTAGATCCGGCAGGGGAGTATAAGGGCATCTGCCGGGGCATTGATAATAAAGGACAGCTTCTGGTTGAACTTGGCGACGGCAGCAAAAAAACGGTTCTCTCCGGTGAAGTTTCCGTGCGGGGGATTTACGGCTATGTATAGGGAGAGCATCGGGAAAGCGCAGGAAGAGAAAGACCGGAGAGAGCGGGCAGGAGAGCAGCATAAAGAGAAAGAACAGGAAGAAAAAGAAGGGCTTTCTGAGGGGGAACGCATCCGGGCGATGAAAGTTCCGATGAATGCATGGTTTGAACAAAATGCCAGAGATCTTCCCTGGAGGAAAAACCCTTCCCCCTATCAGGTGTGGGTGTCGGAAATAATGCTTCAGCAGACCCGGGTGGAAGCGGTAAAGCCTTATTATCAGCGCTGGATGGAAAAGTTTCCTTCGATTGAAGTGTTAGCCGGGGCGGAGGACGACGTTCTGATGAAGATGTGGGAGGGGCTTGGCTATTACCGGCGGGCAAAAAACCTAAAGGCAGCGGCGGTGAAGGTTTGCAGGGATTATCAGGGCAGCCTTCCTGCCTCCTATGAAGCCCTGCGCAAGCTTCCGGGGATTGGTGAATATACGGCAGGAGCCGTTGCTTCCCTGGCCTTTGGCATCCCTGTGCCTGCAGTTGACGGAAATGCTCTTCGCGTGCTTTCCAGGCTTTTGGGAAGCTTTGAGGATGTGAGTCTGGATAAGACAAAAAAGCGTTTTGCCGGGCTGCTTAAAGAAAACATGGATAAAGAACGGCCGGGGATCTTTAACCAGGGATTATTCGAGGTGGGAGCCATGCTCTGCCTTCCCAAAGGGGAGCCGCGGTGCATGGAATGTCCGCTGGCTCATCTGTGCGTGTCGGCAAAGAAGGGGCTGTGGGATAAAATTCCGGTGAAATCTGCAAAAAAGGCACGCCGGATTGAAGAAAAAACCGTGTATGTGATCTGCAGTAAAACCAAGGTGGCCCTGCAGAAACGCCCGGATCACGGGCTTTTGGCCTCACTCTATGAATTTCCCAACCAGGAAGGAACGGCAATGATCTATACGCCCTACCAGGCAGAAGAGAAGCTGGGGCTGGAGCTGGGGAGCGTGCAGTCAGTGTATGCGCTTGGAGAGGCTAAACACATCTTTTCTCATGTGGAGTGGAGGATGGTCGGCTACCACATTGAGATAGACGGTGAACTGCCCGAAACCTGGATTTGCGCGGATATTCGGGATTTAGAAGAAAAATATCCCATTCCCAGTGCATTTTTAGCGTATAAGAAGGCTCTGTTATAGGTAAACTAAGAAAAAGGCGGTTGTTTCGATGAAGAGAATGCTTTTTATTGTTAATCCCCGGTCGGGCCGGGAACAGATAAAAACCAGACTGCTGGAAATTTTGGATTTATTTTCCAGGGAAGGCTGGCAGGTACAGGTTCATATTACCCAGTCGCCCAAGGATGCCACAGCCATAGCCGAAAAGTACGGCGGGGAGCATGAACTGGTGGTCTGCAGCGGCGGGGACGGAACATTGAATGAGGTTATCGGCGGCCTGGTGGAACTGGAAAAGCCCCCGCTTCTAGGCTACATCCCTGCCGGTTCCACGAATGACTATGCTTCCAGCTTAAGGATTCCCCGAGATATGATGGAAGCGGCGGCAAATGCAGTGGCAGGAAATCCGTATTCAATTGATATCGGGCAGTTCTGTCAGAAACAGCATTTTGTCTATATCGCTGCTTTTGGCGCTTTTACGGAGGTTTCTTACCAGACACCACAGGATAAGAAGAATATTTTAGGGCATCAGGCGTATATTCTTGAAGGGGTAAAAAGCCTTGTTTCACTGAAAACCTATCTGATGAAGGTGGAATGGGACGATGAGGTGCTCGAAGAAGAGTTTGTCTTTGGCATGGTAACGAATACCATCAGCGTAGGCGGCTTTAAAGGGCTGGTAACGCAGTCTGTGGCATTAAATGACGGGGAGTTTGAAGTCCTGCTTATCCGCAGGCCCAGGACGCCCATCGATTTAAGCAATATTATTTCCTATATGTTTTTAAAAGAAGAACCAAATGACTACGTCTTTAAGTTTAAAACCAGGAAACTGAAATTCACCGCCGAAACTCCGGTGGACTGGGTGCTGGACGGGGAGTTTGGCGGAAGCTTTAAGGAAGCGGAGATTGTCAATCTGAAAGAAAGGATGGACATTCTTATCCAGCCGCCAAAGCCCGAACAGGAAACAAAAGGATTTCTTTCCATGAAAATCGAGAAAATTGTTGAAAAATGATTTCTTTTCGTATATAATGAAGAGTTGTGTAGGAATTGTTATCTTAGAATAAACTTAATGGCAGTAGTAACCAAAGTGCGAAAGGACGTATTAAGTGGAGAAGGACAATTTTTTAGAGAAGCTGGGCAAACTCGTTGAATTCGCCAAGACAAGGCATAATGCCCTGGATGCAACAGAAATTAATGATTTCTTTGCCGGCGACAGCCTGTCCCCGGAGCAGATGGACCAGATTTATACGTATCTGGAGAACCGCAACATTGATGTGGTTCCGATACTGGATGAGAATGCATTATCTGACGATTCATTGCTCCTGGACGACGCAGACGATAGCTTCATGAAAGATGCGGAAGATGAAGAACTGGATATTGACCTGGACGCCGTTGACCTTTTGGAAGGTATAGGGACAGAAGATCCGGTGAGGATGTATCTGAAAGAAATCGGAACGGTTCCCCTGCTCAGCGCAGAGGAAGAATTAAGACTGGCAAGGAGAAAGGCAGAAGGCGATGAGTATGCCAAGGAGCGCCTGATTGAAGCAAACCTGCGCCTTGTGGTCAGCATTGCCAAGCGATATACCGGAAGAGGGATGAGTTTCCTGGATTTGGTGCAGGAGGGAAATCTCGGCCTGATTAAAGGTGTGGAAAAATTTGACTATACAAAAGGGTACAAGCTAAGTACATATGCTACCTGGTGGATTCGTCAGTCGGTTACAAGAGCGCTGGCTGATCAGGCGCGAACCATCCGCGTTCCGGTGCATATGGTTGAAACCATCAATAAGATGTCCAAGATGCAGAGGAAGCTTACCCTGGAACTGGGCTATGAACCTTCCGTTGCAGAGCTGGCCGATGCCCTGGAGATGTCGGAAGATAAGGTAATGGAAATTATGCAGATTGCCAGAGAGCCTGCTTCCTTAGAAACACCTATCGGCGAAGAGGATGATTCCAACTTAGGTGATTTCGTGGCGGACAGCAACGTGGTTACGCCGGAAGGGAACGTGGAATCGGTAATGCTCAGAGAGCACATCGATGCTCTTTTGGGTGATCTGAAAGAGAGGGAACGCCAGGTTATCGTGCTGCGTTTTGGTTTGGAGGACGGACATCCCAGAACCTTAGAGGAAGTGGGAAAAGAGTTTAATGTAACCAGAGAGCGGATACGCCAGATTGAGGCCAAGGCATTAAGAAAGCTTCGGAATCCCGTAAGAAGCAAGAGAATCCGGGATTTTCTGTAGGCTTATCCAGGGCAGGAATCCGGATAAATAAAGACAGGTTAAATGCGGAGCAGAATATACAGAGCATGTGTAGTCTGCTCTTTTGCTTGGTTGTGCATGGTTTATTTTGGAGGCGAAAGAAGGGCTGCTCTGGCTGTAGACACGCACTGGCACAAAAGATTTAAGGGGAAGGATTATGGCAGAAATGAAGAAAAAAAACAAATGGAAATGGGCAGCAGCACTTGTTTTGGGGATCGTTCTGGCTGTTTTATTCGAGGGGATTATTGCTTTGTACCGGGTGAACAGGGGCTATGGGAATGAGAAAACAGCCTTTTTGCTGGCTGCGGAATCCGGGAATGACTATGTTGTAGGGGAAAACGGAACGCTCTGGGTGAAAACAGGGATACAGCCCTATATGCTTTTTCATCTTAAAGAGGATCTGGGGCACGTTCATATTCGGTTTAAAGAACCCTTAGCCCAGGAGATGAATATCTCCTGTTATTACGCGCAGAGCGATGCATTCCATGTGCTGCAGCAGAAAAATGCTTACCTTGTGGAAGGGACAACGGAAGCTTTTTTTTCCGTTCCTTTTGGAAACTGGGACAGCTACCGCCTGGGGATTGACGGAGATTTTGTATTGGAGTCCATTGAGGGAGTTAAGTCCGTTCCTCTTTCACAGATAAAGACAGAGCAGGTACTTTTACAGGCAAACGGGGTAAGATTTATTCTTTTTCTCCTGCTGTTTGTTTGCGGGGGTCTGTTTCTTGCCGAAAAAAGGGAAGGGAGAAAAAAAAGCAGGGCAAGCGAAGGAAAGCCCCGGATGGTTTACATGGACGGAATCCGTGTCTTTGCAACTTTTATGGTGATTGTCGTTCATGTGTGGGGTGCCCTGGAAAAAATGAGTGTTCTCCAGGAACAAAAAGGGGTGTATTTTCTGTTTTTAATCGGTCAGTTTATCTCCATAAGCTGCAACCCCTTATTCTTTATGTTAAGCGGGGCATTGCTTCTGCCCTGGAGAGAGGAGAGTTTTTCCGTTTTTGTGCGGAAACGGCTGGCGAAGGTAATACTCCCTCTTCTGGTTTACGGAGGGGTTTACATTATCCTGCTCTCTGCATCACAGTTTTCGGTGCAGGAGTGGACAACCGTCTATGTGTTATCAATGCTTCGGGGAAACGTGCGTATGGCACCGCATCTGTGGATGGTGTTTGAACTTATTGCCATGTATGTTCTGGTGCTTCCGCTGCGCAGCCTTTTAAAGA